>Ga0209087_1000403_pt1 | contig 27854 bp, 20 predicted proteins | sample S_130805_EF_Meta_FD_187321 | JGI IMG/M metagenome (GOLD analysis project Ga0209087, IMG submission 187321) | Freshwater microbial communities from Lake Simoncouche, Canada to study carbon cycling - S_130805_EF_MetaG (SPAdes) (version 2) | ecosystem: Environmental > Aquatic > Freshwater > Lake ... | reverse complement strand
TTATATGACCAATAAATCCAATAAGTAGTGCGGCGATTACGCCAAGATTTGCATAAGCCCAACTACCACTTCGACCACCGATAGGTGCTAATAAATACCCTTGCCAAGATAACCAAGAAGCAAATGAATTAGTTACTAATCCCCAACCAATTATCGAGCCAAGTGCGACTAAACCAATTGATTTAAAGTTGTATTCACCATATCTACCATTTGTATCAAATAACTCTTTTTCGCTATAGCTCTTGCGCATTAATACATCGGCCACAAATAAACCAGACCAAGCAGCAATCGGAACACCTAGAGTAATTAAAAAGCCTTGAAATGGCACAAAGAAATCAGATGCAAACCAAACTAAATAGATCGTGCCGATGGTCATGATTACGCCATCAATGCTGGCAGCAACATGTCTTTTAACCGGCAGACCAATTGAAACTAAGGTAAGACCGGATGAGTAAAGATCTAAAATTGCTCCACCAATTAACCCTAATACTGCAACTAATGCAAAGGGAAGTAAGTACCAGGTTGGAAGCAAAGTAGTTAGCGCACCAATTGGATCACTAGCAACCTGATCATTTAACTCTTTACTAGAGCCAGCAAGCAGTGCGCCATAAATTACTAAAATTATTGGCACAACTGATGCACCAAATACAGTCCAACCAACTACTGCTTTGCCAGATACTTTTCGTGGTAAATACCTAGAGTAATCAGCGGCGCAATTTACCCAACCAAGTCCTAAGCCGGTAACACCAAATATTAGAGCGCCAATAATTCCTTGCGCACTTCCATTTGGAATTGAGTTAACGACAGACCAATTAATTTGATCAATTGTTAGCGCAATGTAACCTGCAGTTAGAATTAATGTGGCGATTGTTAAATAAACCTGTAGTTTCATAATTACTTTAAAACCGAGTACGCCGCCAATTACTGTTAATCCGCCAGCAAGTAAAAATCCTAAAACTCTTGATAAATTCACATCAAGGTGACCAACTCTGGTAAATACTGTTTGCGTCGCTAAGGTAGCAAGGGAAACTAAAACTGTCTCCCAACCAACAAATATTAAGTATGAAAGAAGACCTGGCACAATATTTCCTTTAACACCAAAGGCTGCCCTAGATAAGGTCATAGTTGGTGCATTAGCTCGCTTACCGGCAAGGGATGAAATTCCTACTAAGAAGAAACTGCTAACGGTTCCAATTACTGCCGCAAATGTTGCTTGCCAAAATGAGATGCCAAAGCCTAAGAAGAATGATCCGTAGGAAAGAGCTAGAAATGAAACATTTGCTGCAGCCCATGGCCAAAATAATGATCGGGCTGAACCTTTACGCTCTGACTCATTAATGAAGTTAATTCCATTTAACTCAATATTGCTGGAGATATTTGGCATAAGAAATTTTAACTTTAAATAATATTACCGAGGACGTTTGCGACGTTCATGCGGACGTGGACGAGATTTCTTCTTCTTGCCGCCACCCCTAGACCTTGAACCTCTATACCCACCAGATCTTCCTTCACCTTCACTCTTAGTACCATGAGCTGCAACAATTGGTATTCCGGATGGCTCAGCAGCCCCAGTTACCTTTATTAAATTAGCATCAAGTGGTCTAACAGTTGATTCATTTAATCTTACGCCAGCTCTAGCTGCAAGACCATGCACGCCTTTTCTTTGCTTATGGGTTGCAAGTGTTACCACTGTTCCAACCGCGCCAGCTCTGGCAGTTCTGCCAGCTCTGTGTAAATAATCCTTATGGTTTTCAGGTGCATCAACATGGACAACAAGTGACACATCATCAACATGTATGCCACGAGCTGCAACATCGGTTGCTACCAATGCATTTGTGTGGCCTGCTTTAAATGCTTCTAGAACTCTAGAACGCTGTGCTTGAGTTTTTCCGCCATGTAATGCGCCTACTGCAACCCCTGCTTCATTCATCTTCTTAGTTAACTTATCTGCGCCATGTTTTGTTCTAACAAAGAAAATACTTTTTCCTTTTCTGGCAGCAATCTGTGATGTAATTAAATCTTTATACGCTTGCTCCATAATTAAAACATGGTGAGTCATATTGCCAGCAGTTGATTTCTCATTTGCTAGTGAGTGGGTTACTGGATTTTTTAAATACTTTTTAACAAGTGAATCAACATCCTTATCTAATGTGGCGCTAAATAGCATCCGTTGTCCATCAGGTTTGGTTTGGTCAAGAATTTTTTTAACATCTGGTAAAAATCCCATATCAGCCATTTGATCTGCTTCATCTAAAACTGTTATTGAAATATCATCTAGGCGGATATGTTTCTTTTGAATTAAATCGATTAACCGACCAGGGGTGGCAACCACAATTGGTACACCTCTTTTAAGCGCTTGAATCTGTTTTGAGTAGGAAAGACCGCCAGCAACAACTTGTGAGTTTAAATTTACTGTTCGCGACAATGGCGCGATTACATCGCTAATCTGCATTGCCAGCTCTCTAGTTGGTGATAAAACTAAAGCAAGTGGCTTCATAGGGGCAGATGTTCTTCCAGCCAACCGAGTCATAAGAGCCAAACCAAAAGCTAAGGTTTTACCAGAACCGGTTTGGCCTCTACCTAAAATATCTTTACCGGCAATTGCATCAGGCAAGGTAGCTTTTTGAATTGGAAATGGCTTCTCAATACCTGCAGTATGAAGTGCTTTGATCAGCGCAGGGTTAACACCTAAATCTTTAAATGACATAAATCAACCTAACAAGACATGATGCGCGTCTTGGTGTTGATTAGAGATTAAGACTCGCAAGACCTCTGAAAATACAGAGGTTGGATAATAGATAAAGTATAACCTAGTTTAACTACACTAAATACCAACTCATTCGAACTTACTTAAAAATTCCTTTTTTCTTTCTAAATATCTTAAATTTGATTTAGAGCCAGGGAATATGGTTCTTTTCTCTAAATCATAGCGATCCCATCTCTCATCAATTAAAGCACGGCTTCCACCTTTAATACCTAGTTGCATCGGAACGACTGCACTAAATCCATTTTTGTTTACAAACCAAGCCGCCCACATAGAAAAGGTAGAGTTACTTGCAATTAATTTAGTTCCTTTGCAAAGCAAACTAAAACTCTCTAAATCACTCAATCCAGATTTATTATCAATGACATTATCTGCCCTGTTAAATAACTCTGGATAATAATTCTTTGCTTGCATAAAATCTTCAGTAAACAGCCATATTTCATTATTGTCTGTTAACCCTAAATGTTTAAGTGAGTCTAGAAAATAATGCTCTGGCAATATGGAGTAAATGTTAGGAAAATGTAAATAATCTCCTATCCGGACATGAACAAATATCGGCTTGCTCTGATCTGATGCCTTTACTAAATCATTGAAAATAGAACTTGGATTCTTTAACTTAAAATTAAAATTAGAATTATGCTCATTTATGAAGTCTGCGTAGAACCAATCTTGAAAATATCCAGAAAAAGTTTGACCTTCTGCAAACCTAAATTGAGGTTTTGATTGAGTATTTTCATTAATTGTTTTTTTATTTAACTGAAAAAATTTCCATGCTATCTTACTCAAGAAAGAATTTGATTTTTGAATAAGTAATTTAGATAACCTACTTCTTTTAAATTCTATCTTAAACCCATCAAATATTAAATTGGTAATTTCCATTCTCCTAGATTTATTGCTTCCAAAATATAATAAGGAATCTTCTACAACTAATTTAGTTTTTAGCTGCTCGCTTATTGCAAGTCCGAATATAAAGATAAAAAGTTGATTTCCGATCCCGCCAATTACTTTCACTTTTATAAAGTTTTTCATTATAAAATAATTCTTTTATATATATTGAATTTAATTAGACATCTAAAATTACTCATAACAATTTCCGCCTTACTTTATTCCTCAGAACTTGTTCTTTACGTAACAATTTTACAGCCTTCAAATTTGGTATATTAACCGCATATTTCGGAGTAGATTGAATTAGAAGTTGGTTAACTTTCTTCCTTAACTTAGATTCTAATCTGCTATCTTTTGATAGATAATACAAGTCTTTTAGGATGAGTAATTCTCTCTCCCGTGAGTAATTATGCTTTTTATAAAGTTCAATCACAGATTCGAAGTTTGCGATTAAACTAAGTACGTTTTTTTGATTTATCCCTATTTCTGTTAATAATTTTTTAGTAATATTTTTTGCTTCGTTTCTCTTTTTACTGGTAATAGATTCAGAGCTCAGCCTGTAATGGAGAAGTGTTTTTGGAATAGAAATTAAATCTCCGAAGCGGCTCATACGAAGCCACAAAGACAAGTCTTCTGCTGGAAAATCCATACCTCTATAGCCTCCAGCGTTTATTACCGCCTCTTTACTAAAAAGTACTGATGGGTGTGCAGTTCGTTGACTTGATATTAATGAAACAGCTACAGCATTGGTATCTAAAGCGCTTGGGATTGTTCCTAGGTATTTATATGAGTCTGAAAAGAAATCATAATCTGTGAAAATAGCGACAGTCTTTTCATTTAACGAAGCGCGTTGATACTTGAGCCTATCTGGCTCATAATTATCATCAATGTCAAATCTTGCGATCCAGTTATTGAAACTTTCAGCAATTCCTAAGTTAAGAGCTTTGACCAAACTAGGTGTCTCAGTTGAAATCAAATTAATTCTTGAATCTATATTTACCCATTTTTGTAATTTTTTAATAGTGCCGTCGGTAGATCCATTTTCTATTATTACTAATTCATCATCAGTGTTTAAGTTTCTAAGAATTAATGGTAATGATGTATCAATAAATTTTTCGCCATTATGAACAGGTAGAATTCCAGTAATCTTCATTTTTCTAACTTATTTCTAATGTTTTTTGCAAGATTCTTTAATACTATTTCGTTATCCCAATTTCTTATAACTTTTTTAAGATAATATCTTTGAGTCTTGTGTATTTCGAAAACTTCACGATCGCTTAGCTGCATGATTTCTTCTAAAGAATCTAAAATACTTTTTGGATTAGAGCCTGGTTGAATTGCTATATTATTATTCAGTCCATATTCTGCAAGATTTGGACCAACATATATTGTAATACAATTAGAATTTAGTGAATCAAATATTTTTTCACTAACATATGAGTTATGATTTTCTATTACTATAGAAATTTTATATTTTTTGAGACTCGAAAATTTATTTTTGGAAATTCCTATATAATTAGGGTACTTAGTCATTGTATATTTGACCGCATTCCAGCTAATTCCATATGTAATGTTTCGTAAAAAATTGAAAAATGTCTTGAGTATTTGTGGTAACGGGAATTTTTCCCACTCACTTCCGTATAGTGTGATTGGATATTTAAACTTTAAAGATTTAAATAATACGGTTCTTCTAAGCGAATAATTTTCGCCTTTGAAAAAATTCACTTTATTGCCTTGGATCATTACAGCATTGTTGTATCGAGTTTTAAAATTTGTTATTTTCGTTTCAGGCTTAATTCCTTCAACAGGCCAATTAAAATATATAGCGTTGTATTTCTTTGCCCATTCTCTTGATGGCGCATATATAAATCCAAAGTTTGATAAATATTCGTCTGAATGCAGCTTTGGCTGAATTATTTCAGGCTCCCATAATACTAATATCATTCTATTCTTTGGAACTTTTGATTTATTTGCTTCAGAAATTGCATTTTTTGAATATCCATGACAAATCAAGGCATCAATTTTTTGTCCGAATTTGCTTCTAACTAGTATATCTTTGTCACTAATTAGATTATCTTTAAATTTTACCCAAGGGCCACTATTGTTAAAAGGAAAAGCTGGTTCACCAGCTTGGCCGATAACACGGATTCTCATCGCTTAAATACATCTCTAAAAATATTTATAATTCCTTGTGTTAAACCAATTATTTGCTTTATGCTTTTAATGGGACTCCTGGGCATGACAATTAGCGAAACAATTATTTTAGCTAGAATACTCAAATAAAACGCTAAATAAAAAACAATTTTGTTTCTTATGTACTTACTTAATCTGAATCTATTATAAACCCACATGTAGTTGTATTTAATTACATCGAAATCTGCTTGCGGTAGTTCTAAATGATCTAAAATAATATTACTGTTTACAAAAAGATTTCCTAATTTACTTGCTTTAACAGAAAAAATTACATCCTCGCCTAAAGAATATCCGTAGAAATCTTCTTCAAATTTTAGCTTTCTAATTTTTTGAAAATCCCAACCAGAACAACCTATGAGCCAATCTACTTTAATGATACCGGTATTCTTTTTTCTAACCGGAATTCCTACTCCGCTTATTAGTAACTTACCATCGGTGTTGGAATCAAGAAAAAAAACTTTTTTTATAAACCCCTTTAATCCACGTGGCTTAATTCTTTCAATTTTTTCCGCGTTAATTGCCAACCCAGAGACTCCTATTGCATTTAAAGATATTAGCGTATTCAACATATTTTCAAAATATGTAGAGTCAGGGTTAGTATCATCATCAAGAAAAAACAAAAATCGTGTATCTTCTTTAACGGAAGCCATTCCTACATTTCTTTGCTTGGCAGCTGATTTTTCGGTTGTGTGTAAATATTTTATTGATTTATTAATAATTTCATAAGATGTTTGGTTAATTTCAGATGAATCAACAATTATTATTTCTTCTGGCAAGTGTGTTTGATTGAGTATTTTGTTTAAAAGATTTTTTAACGCCGTTTCTCTGTTTCTTGTTGGTATAACAACACTAAATTTAACTCCATTTTTCATAAATACAGTATATAGCGATGCCTAATTAAGATTTATACAATTAAGTTTTTCCACAATCACATATGCAATTATAGTGTATATTTCTTTATATGGGTGATTTAACTCTGGGAATCCTAACATTTAACGACGGTGAGTATTTGCAAAAGTTACTCAATTCAATAGAAAATCAAAGCGATAAGGACTTTAAATTATTCATAATTAATAATTGTTCAACAGATTTGAGCCAATCAATTATCGATAATTTTGATAAACTTATCCATGACTACGATATCAAGGTACTGAATAACCATAAAAATTATGGCTCATTCCTCGGAACAAAACAGTTAATTTTGGGTACAACAACAAGTCACTTAAGTATAATTCATGGGGATGACTTGTTAAAATCTAATTATGTTGAAGTTGCTAAAAGATATATAGAGTTGTATTCGGATCATTGTGCATTCAATTTTGATCTCGAAGAAATTAAAGGTAGCGAAGATCTTTTGACCGGAAATAAAATTAAAAGTAACTGGACAAATTTTAGAACAATTAATCGCTTATTGGTCTGTGGACTCAACCCAGGTGTAATGCCTGGAGCCATTATAAACATTAATAAGTTAGGAGATAATTACTTAAATGATAAATTTAACGACTACAATTTAAATGGTACTGAAGATATATTCCTATGGCAACAAATAATTCGATCATCGGGAGAAATAAAGCGTGTTCCATTTGTAACTTATTTCTACCGGAGGCATAGTGGCCAAGTTTCCAGAAATTTTAATATTTACGGACTGAGTTTGGGATTTGCACGAAGAATTAATTTCTTAACTGCAAAAAATAGATTTGAAAAATTACTATGTGTCTCTGAGATTTCATATGAATTCTCGACTGTTAATTTACATGAGTCATACTTAAATGGGCTTGACAATTTAGTAAAGTATAGGAGGTTTTCAAAATTTAGATTTATTAATATTTTTATTAGACGCTCTGCGAATTTATTGAACCATTTTACATAGTTTGATAATAATTTGACGATCTAAATATCTAAATTACTTTTCTGAAATATTCTATTGTTTTGCTTAAACCTTCTAATCTATCAATTTTGGGCTCCCACTTTAGATTTTGGATAGCCTTATTGATGTCTGGCTTTCTCTCTATAGGATCATCTTCTGGTAAGGGCAAGTAAATAAGTTTACTATTCGATTTAGTTAGTTGAATTATTTCTCCTGCTAATTCTTTCATACTAATCGGATTTGGATTTCCTAAATTAATTGGTCCGAGGTAGCTTTCACTAAAAAATAAATTTAAAAGACCTAATATCAAGTCATCTACATAACAAAAGCTTCTAGTTTGACTGCCGTCTCCATATATAGTGATATCTTCATTTTTAAGCGCTTGTACAATAAAATTGCTTACAACTCGGCCGTCATCAACTGCCATTCGAGGACCAAATGTATTGAAAATTCTTGCAATTCTAATGTCCACTTTATGTTGTCTATGATAGTCAGAAAATAGTGTTTCAGCCGCTCTTTTCCCTTCATCATAACATGACCGAATTCCTATTGGATTAACATTACCCCAATAAGTTTCATTTTGGGGCATTACTTTTGGGTCACCGTAAACTTCAGATGTAGAAGCTTGCAAAATTCTTGAATTTGTTCGTCTAGCTAACCCTAATAAATTAATTGTGCCATGAACATTAGTTTTTATAGTTTGAACTGGATCTTTTTGATAATTTTTCGGTGATGCTGGGCATGCCATATTTATAATTCCGTCAATTTCCAGAAAAATAGGAAAAGTTATATCATGTCTAATGAATTCGAATTTCGGAAACCTTAGAAGGTGATTAATGTTATCTTTACTTCCAGTATATAGATTGTCTAGTGCGATTACTTCATGATTCAAGTTTAAGAGAGACTCGCATATATACGATCCCAAAAAACCAGCACCACCTGTGACAAGAATTTTCATAATTAATTATATTCTTTTGCTGTCATTAAATGTATCATAAGCCCATTAGTTCTGATTGTTTGTCGAAATCTGGCACTCTTTCCCTTACTTCACTAAAAGTCCCAATTGTGACAACTTTTCCCTCTTCTAAGTAAATAATTTTGTCCATTGAGCGAGTAGAGCTCAACCTATGTGCAATCAAAATTATAGTCGTTTCTTTTTTTAGTTCTGCAAGTGCTTTAGTTATTTCTAGCTCAGTTTGGCTATCTAGCGCGCTTGTCGCTTCGTCCATAACCAATAACTTTGGTTTTGTAATAATAGCTCTTGCTATACCTAAACGCTGCCGTTCGCCACCGCTTAGTTTGTTTCCTTGATCACCAATATAAGTGTCAAGGCCATCTTCTAAGGATAAAACAAGTTTTTCTAGTTGAGCCACCCGCAATGCTCTCCAAATTATCTCGTCAGAAATTTGACTCATTTCATAGCCGGAACATAAGTTTTCTCTGATAGTTCCATTAAATAATTGAGGATTCTGTGGAAGATAAGAAATTCCTCCTGGCCAATTACTAATTGCTTCTTTTGGGCTAACTCCAGATATTTTTATAGTTCCGTGCTGGGGTTCTATCACTCCGAGAAGCACATCTATTAAGGATGTTTTGCCTGCACCTGACTTGCCTACAATGGCTATAGAATCTCCACTATTTATAATAATTGAAATGTTATCTAGAGCTAAATTTTGATTACTTGGGTAACTTAAACTAACATCTTTTAATTCTATGTTACTATAAAATCCAAAATGTTCGATTGTAAAATTATTATTCGAAATTATTATATCCTCATTATTTAATCCTTCAAGCATTTCAAGGGTTGAAATTGATGCAGAGCTTGTTGCTTTAATGTAAATTGCGCTCTGTTGTATTCTCAATAAAGCAGGAACAATTCTTGCGCTTGCTGCAAAAAATATAGAAAGTATTGTCACTGCGCGAGTTGAATCACTTTTTATAAATTGTATTCCACTTATAAGTAATGTACCTAAAACAACCGTAATCTCAAGAATATATTTGCTAATACTTGGGAAAAATGTAAGTTTTGCGTTATTTTTTGCCAATTTCATTTGATTACTACCAATTTGGTTTACATAATATGGTCGTTTTCCTCCAACCACGGCTTCTCTATATGAATTTAATACTTCTTGAATTAATTCAATACTTTTGATACTAAGTTTGGCTTGATTTTTGCCCAAGTAAGAAGCCTTTTTTTGTAAGAACACATAGAGAAAAATCAGGATACCCCCAAAAATTAAAATAGTTAAAATCGAAACCAATGGATCTATATAAAATAACCCAATAATTAGGACTGTAACTAAAGCAAAGTCTGCTATCACTGTGGAGACGGAACCAAGTATTCCGCTAATAATGTTTCCTACCCCTCCAGTTACCATATATATATTCTCTTGGAGAGATTTTTTTTGAACTTCAAGTAACGACTGATTTAACAGTTTAGCGACAAGATTTCTCGTTATATTTGCAGACCGAAAGCTTAGAAAAAATAAAGTTCTTCTAGAAAAATAAATTGAAAACAGGGTCTTTGATATCAAAACTAGTCCTGCAGCTAATCCAATAATGGCTACTTGTTGTTGTATAGAAAAGTGATCAATTTTTAAAAATTTTAGTATTTTTTCAATTCTGGCTCCTTGTGTTTGAGCGGAATTATTTGTCACTGTCAATGAACCAATAATTCCAATTAGTGCAACTCCTACAAGATCTAAAAAACTTAATAAAACTTGAGATATAGCAAGTACAGTCAATTTTAATTTATCTGTGTTTGATAATATTTTTAATATCCTTAAGATTATAGAAACTAAGGGTTTGCTTACAAAAAACCTAATTAATTTAACCATTTTTATTTAGCATAACTTTGAATATCATTTAAACATGCCTCTAGTGGACTAACTTTATCAAATATGACTTTTTTCCACCAACTTATTGTGGACATGATGGCTTCTTCTTGCGTAAACCTGGGCTTCCAATTTAAAGTTGCTATTGCTAAGCTCGGGTCAATATCTAAAAAATTAGATTCGGTATTTAGATTACTATTTTCAAATGTAATATTGGTTTCTTTGCCCCATGTTTTTTGAGCAATTTCCACAAATTCACGAACTGACTTACTTTTTTCTATTGGCCCGAAATTTAATGCCTCTTTGGTTTCGTTTTTTAATCCGTCTTCTAAATAATTTAAGTAACCATAAAGTGGATCAATAACGTGTTGCCAAGGTCTTGTGCTAGAAGAATTTCGGATAGTCACATTTTGATTGTTTGAAAAACCATGTATCAGATCAGGCACTAATCTATTTTTTGAATAATCTCCGCCTCCAATTACGTTCCCGGCCCTTGCTACCAAGACTGAAGGTCCAGAGGAAATTGAGCGAATCTTTTGCCAGGCTTTTGCCACAGCCTCTGCTGCAACCTTGCTCGAACTATATGGATCACTACCTTCTAGTGGATCTGTTTCAGTAAATCTATTATTATTTTTTGCATTCCTGTAAACTTTATCGGTTGTTGCTACCAGAATTCCTTTTACAGAATCAAATTTAAATCCAGATTCAAGTATATTTAAGGTTCCTAAGACATTTGTTTCAAATGTAAGTTTTGGATTATTGTAGGATTCAAGTACTAATGGCTGAGCAGCAAGATGAACAATTAATGATGGCTTTGTCTCTCTTATAAATTTATTAACTGATTCAAAGTCACGTATATCTGAAAAGGATTCATTAATCATACCTTTTCGTTTAGAAATACTGTAAAGTGATTTTTCTTCTGGCGCTAAAGAGTACCCACAAGTGGGAATACCTAGTGATTCAAGTATTAAGGTCAACCAAGTTCCTTTAAAACCAGTATGCCCAGTTATTAACACTGGTCCAGAAATTTGCTTTATAGATTTAAAATCGGAGCCTTGCATCGATCTAAGCAATCCAATTCTTATTATTTAAATACCAATTGACCGTTTTTTGCAAACTTTTTTCTAATGGTACTGGCGGAACCCAACCAAAATTTTTGAGCTTTTCGCCATCCAATGCATATCTAAGATCATGGCCAGGTCTAGAAGAATGAAAATCAGTAAATTTAATGTCAGGTGGAGTGCCGATAAATTGAGCTAATAGATTCACCATTTCTTCGTTAGACACTTCTTTTTCTCCTACTACATGAAATTTTTCAAGAAATGAAGAATCATCTGTATAGTTTAGAGAAAGTTTTTGTTTATTCAGAATTAAAAAACGGAGTGCATCTGCTTGATTTCTTGCATGTAAATAATATCTACTTCCCGATACCCATTTATCTCCAACTTTTTTAGCATGAACAGGTATGGGTTTATTCTTGATTAGATTGCTAATAACCATTGGGATAAACTTTTCGGTATCTTGTCGTTCTCCAACTATATTCATAGTATTTGTTAAAACCATCGGTACTCCGAAAGTTCTCCAATAAGAATAGCAAATAGATTCTTGTGCGGCTTTACTTGCAGAATATGGGTTTGATGGAAAATAGGGATCCCATTCTTTATGCAAAATTCCTCCGGGCGCAGGCCCATAAACTTCATCAGTGCTGATTTGTAAAAAAAGTTCAAGATTATTTAAATTCCTACTGTACTCCAGTAAAGTTAATATTAAATTTGTGTTGTTCTCAATGAAGTTCCTCGGATCTTCTATGCTGCGGTCAACATGTGATTCAGATGCCATTGAAATAATAATTTGAATGTCACCAAATTCTCTTCCGGTAACTAAGTCAATTGGGGTTGTTAAGTCATGGGTTACTACCTTCACTCTTTCTGCAGCTGACTTAACTTCTTCAAATACGGACCTTAACCTCGCAGAATTACCTCTGTGTCTGAATGAATCAGTAACTACAAACTGATCATCAGTTGTTTTTAATAAATGAGAAAGCGTGTGGTGTCCAACAAAGCCACCGGCTCCAGTGAGAAGAACTCTCATAATAAACGCCTTTTCTGTTAGTTACTATAAAGTGTATCATTCAGAGAGGAGTCTAATTGTTTACAACAGTCGCTTATTGTGAATTGCCGAAAATAACGGAGGAAGCTTTTCTCAAACGAGAATTTGGGATTGATACCGTTTACATACGATCTATTAATCATTTTTTAAGCATTATAGAAAAATCTAATAATAATATAATAACAATAGTCTCCACAAACCCTCAATTTTGGATATCGGTATTGAATAAATTCAAGAAAAATACTGTGATATTTATATTAATTGGAAATGAAACTTATGATCCTCAAGTATTTAACTCCTTAAATGATCTGAGGTCCCTTTGTCATGCTTTTGTATACAATTTACCCACCATTGTAAAATCTAAAAATATAATTGGGTCGATAATTGGAAATATCTTTGATGGCGGACTAGGTAAAACTCTTAATGAGGGAAGTGTGTATAGAGACGCAAGAATTTCTTACAGTTTAAAGAATAAGTTTAAAAAAGTTAAGATCAATTACTCTGCTTCAAGATTACCGCAGGGATACTCAAATAATTTTGCAAGTAAAATATCAAATAAAATAAATATTTCAAGCAATGTGAGTTTACTTTCGAACAGTTTAACTGATCTAATAGTAGCCGAGAGAAAAGATTTGTATGATTTTGTTTTCATTGGTCAATCTACCAATCGTAGAAGGGAAATTTTTCTAAAGAAGATCGAAAAATTACCTAGATCTGTTGTGATTTACAACAATGAGTTTAGAGGAATCTATGAAGATAGTGATTCAACATATTTAAATCAATTGCTATGCGCAAAATTTATTTTAATACCGCCGGGATTTTATAATAATAGTAATCATAGATATACAGAATCTTTAATTTGTCATACCTTGCCCGTTATTTTATCAAATAACAGTTTAGACCCATCGGATAATTACAACTGGACAAATAAGCTTTCTTACATAAATAGATATTCAATTAAAGCGCAAGTAAAAAAATTGTCTAATATTGATGATACCACGTATAAAAATTTTTATGAATTCGCTAAATCCATAGATTTCGAAATGATTCTACAAGTAAAAAAACTAATCTCTAGTATTTTGGGATAATATAGGCTTATGGATGAATTAATTAGTGAATTAGTTAAAAAAAGTATTGCTGATTTACATTCGGAAAAAGAATTTATACCTGGTGTGAGTGAAGTTTCAGTCACGGGAAAGGTATTTGATGAGAGTGAATTGAAAAATGCCGTGAAGGCAAGTTTGGATTTTTGGCTAACTGCTGGACCGTATACGAAAAATTTTGAATTGAAATTTTCAAAAAAAGTTGGAATGCGTCACGCATTTATGGTCAACTCTGGTTCTTCTGCGAACCTATTAGCCTTAACAGCTACTCTTAGTCCTAAGATGGGCGAAAGAAAAATTTCCCATGGAGATGAAGTAATTACGGTTGCGGCAGGTTTTCCAACAACAGTTACCCCAATAATTCAAAACGGTCTTGTTCCAGTTTATGTTGATATTGATCTCGGGACTTACACAGCCAATGAAGCACAATTAGAGGAAGCTATTTCGTCAAAAACTAAAGCCATAATGATGGCCCATACACTAGGAAATCCGTTTAACTTAGAACTTGTTGAAAAGTTAGCTGGTAAACATAATTTATGGTTGATAGAGGACTCATGCGATGGCCTAGGTGGGACTTATAACGGCAAGAATTTAGGAAGTTTTGGCGACTTTTCTACTTTTAGTTTTTACCCAGCCCATCATATAACTACCGGTGAAGGTGGAGCAGTTCTTGTTAAAAAAGCCATACATAAAACAATCATTGAATCTTTACGAGACTGGGGTAGAGATTGTTGGTGTGCACCGGGTTGCGATAACACTTGCTTAAAGAGATACGAATGGAAATTGGGGGAATTACCTGAAGGATATGACCATAAATACACTTACTCGCATCTTGGTTATAATTTAAAATCTGGAGATATTCAAGCGGCTATAGGCCTAGCTCAACTAGATAAATTAGATTCATTTATTGAAAAACGTAAGTATAACTGGCAATATCTATACAAGAATCTAAAAAGTTTAGAAGAATTCTTAATATTGCCAAAACCTACTGAACATAGCGACCCGTCTTGGTTTGGTTTTGCCTTAACAGTAAAAGATGATTCACCAATTTCTAGAAATGATTTGGTGATAAAGTTAAACGAAAATAAAATTGGTACTAGATTGCTTTTTGGTGGGAATCTTTTGCGGCAGCCTGCTTTTGTAGGAACTCCCAGAAGGGTAGTCGGAAACTTAAAGAACTCTGACATAGCCATGAATAACACTTTTTGGATTGGAGTTTGGCCAGGTTTAACTGAACAAATGCTAGATTATGTTATTGAAATATTTACAGATTTGTTTGGTGGTTTAAAATGAAAGTTATAATTATTGCTGGGGGACTTGGAACTCGTATTTCTGAAGAAACAGAAGATAAGCCTAAGCCGATGGTACTTATAAATGATAAGCCTATTATTTGGCATCTGATGAATACTTTTTGTTTGCAAGGATTAAATGAGTTTATAATTTCAACGGGTTATAAAGGTGAAGTTATAGAAAACTGGATTCAAAACAATCAGATTCTGGACTCTAACTCCAATAAGATAAAAATTACAACTATTAATACTGGATTAAATACTCAGACTGGTGGAAGAATTTCTGAAGTAATGAAAATTTTACCTCAAGAAAAAGTAATCGCTACATATGGAGATGGTTTAGCTAATGTTTCAATTAAAAAATTATTAGATTTTCATACTGCGCATGGAAGATTGGCTACAGTTACAGCAGTGCGCCCACCTGCACGATTTGGCTATATGAAGATTGAAAACAATGCGGTTACACACTTCGGAGAGAAAAACCAAGCAGATGAAGGTTGGATAAATGGTGGGTTTTTTGTGTTAGAACCAAAGGTAACTAACTATGTTGAATCGATAAACGAGCCTTTTGAATCTGGAGCGCTGGTTCGTTTAGCTAATAAATCTCAGCTTATGGCCTATCATCATGAAGGATTTTGGCAGCCGATGGATACATTGAGAGAAAAACGTGATCTAGAAAAATTAGCTTACCTAAGTGTTCCACCTTGGTTAGATAATTAACCCGAGGGAAATAATGAGTTTTTGGTTATATTTATTTGCTCATTTATTGAAAGAGGCTTTTTGTTTGAATATTTCAAAAGTAAATCTTCAAAGAGATTAGACTCTGAATAATAGTTATCAGGAGTAGAATTTAACTCAATAATCGGAAAATCTACTTCGGAATTTGATCCAAGTTCCTCAATAATTGTTTGAACTAATTGGCGCAATTCTATTTTGATTCCACCAGAATCAATCACTCCCGTAAATCTATTTCTGCTTAAATCAAGAAGTAGATTTAATAACTGCGATATATCGCAATACCTTCTATGAACTAAATACTTTGATTTAATCTGTAATTTTTGATTTTTAAATGCGCGTGAAACCATTTCTGCAATAGCAAATGTATTTATCTTACTAATACCATTTCCAGATAAACTAAATATCCTGGTAATTATAAGATTGGTACCGGTCACTGAGCAAACTTCACCAATTTTTTCTTCTTGCATTAGCTTTAAATCACTATATATGTAGTTGTTACCTTTCAGATCGTTAATTCCCATCCCGTAAACTGCCCCGGAGCTAGCTAAAATTACAGTCTTGGGTTGTTTTAGTTTGATTAGATTAACAGAATTGCTAATTATGTTTTTATTTATTGCTATGTATTTTTCTGGGCCAAGCGTATTAATTTTTTCTCGAGTTAAAAAAGCAAAATCAAAGTAAATATCAACGTTATTTGAATCGCTTTTAGTAAAAATACTTGTTGGGAATTTTTTTTTATTTATTTCGATTTCTCTCTCACTAGACGATATCAGATCTAGTTTAAGATCCGATATGTTTAGATTACTTAATATTTTGACTAACTCTTTACCCAACCACCCTGTAGCTCCAGAAATAGCAATATTTTCAACATTCATATAGTCATAATACTTTAACTTTAGTGTAGATTACCATTATGCAAAAATATAGTGATCAATTTGTTTCTTGGTTATTTGAGGCAGGATATACTCATTGTTTTTTTGTAGCTGGTGGAAATGTTATGCATTTAGTTGAAGCAGCGAGTAAGAAGTTTATTTGTATACCATTTATTCATGAAGTTGGATGCACAATTGCTGCTGAATACTTTAATGAATCAAGTAGTGATTCAAGTAGGGCTTTTGTTTTAGTTACTGCAGGTCCTGGTTTAACCAATACGATTACTGGTATTGCATCTGCTTGGGTTGAGGGTCGAGAATTATTGATAATTGGAGGGCAAGCAAAATCTGGTGAGCTATCTGGAACCAAGTACCGGCAAATTGGGTTTCAGGAGTTTGACGGAATTTCACTCTGTAAATCGATTACAAAAGAATCTTTCTTAATTAATAAAAAAATTAATAAATCTAAAGTTTTCGAATTAATTAGATCATCCCGAACTCATAGAAAAGGGCCTGTATTTATAGAGTTCTGTATTGACATATCAATATTGCCAGAAGATGAAAAGTTGAATGATGTTAATGAATTTATTGAGACTGGTGATATAGAAATTAATTTTACAGAAATTTTAAAGGTTATAAGTTTATTAAAAGAGTCAAAACGGCCAATTATTTTAATTGGGGGCGAAACTCCTAGGAATTATAGTTTGCAAGAGTTTAAAGAGCTAAATATACCGTTGGCTACAACCTTCAACGGTGCAGATAGGGTCGGAATAGAATACAAATATTATGCTGGTAGACCAAATTGGTATGGCTCTCGTTGGTCTAATTTAATTTTACAGCAATCAGATTTAATTATTGCTGTCGGCGCAAGATTAGGATTAATGCAGGTAGGGTATAATTGGAAGAAATTTGCAACTAAAGCAAAAGTTATTCAGGTGTACAGCGACAAAGTTGAAATGGATAAAGAATTTCCGCAGGTTGATTTAAAGATTTTGGGAAGTTCAGATTTATTTCTTAATCAGTTGAAAACTGGATTAGCATCAATTGACTTAAGCAAATTCAATGAGTGGGGGAATTTTATAATTGAACTGCGGAATTGTTTAGCGATTCCGGAATCGATTAACGTTTCAAGGCCAGGTTTTGTAGAACCATTAAAATTTGTTTACGACTTAGTAAATAAATACACAATTGGTACTGATGTAATTGTGCCTTGTAGTTCAGGGGAAGCATCTTATGTTGGACCTATGCGAGTTATGTTAAACAAAGAAGGACAAAAAATAATTACTAATAATGCTATGGCTAGTATGGGTTATGGGCTTTCGGGCGCAATTGGAGCATCGATAGCAAATCCTGAAAAGCGGGTAATCCTTTTTGAAGGTGACGGTGGTTTTGCTCAAAATATTCAAGAGTTGAGCACGGTAAAAACAAATAATCTCAATATTAAAATTTTTCTTATGAATAATGGTGGATATATGTCTATCAAACAAAACCAAAAAAATGCCTTCAATGGGCACTACATCGGGTGTGACGTTGAGAGTGGCTTAGGAATGCCAAATTGGGAACTTATTGCAAAATCTTTTGGGGTTAAATATTTTAAGCTCAACGAAGAAACTATTCAATCATTTGAATTTGAGAATCACTTAAATTCTGTAGGGCCTATATTTTTCGATTTGCAAATAGATCCCGAACAAACTTACTTTCCTAAAATAATTAGTGTACAAAATAAAGATGGCTCTATAGTTTCTAATCCAATTCACATAATGGAACCGGCCTTATCTAGCGATTTAGAGCAATCTTTTATTAAATATATTTGAAGAGACTTCAGTTTAATTGATTTGAACAATTCCTTTTGTGGTATTAAAATCAATACTGAAAATTCCTTCGGAATAATCTTCTTCCATGTTTACAAATTCTATCTCGATGTCGTTTATTCCAGAATATATCTCATCTTTATAAACCGAATTAAGTGTTTTTCTTAAACTTGATATTGTTATTTTCTGGATACTTGCACAATGATCTTTTGACTCAGAAGGGTGATTAGGTGTTAACCATTGTATAAAAAATGGCAATTCGTTTGAGTTAACAATTTCACTCACTCCTATTTGTTTCCACTTTAACTCTAATCCGTTTGGTAAAACTCTATTAGCCTCGATTGATTTTCGAGAAAATTTATCTTCGATAGCTGAAATATCTTCCGTGCTAAATACCCAAGTTAACCATCCGCCACCCGCTTCGGCTTTTTTCTTAACAGCTTGCCCGAATGGAGTTGCATCGGTTGCTGGATGATCTAAAGGACAAACTACTTCAATATATTGTCCGTTTAATAATGGGGCTGTGAAATTTCGTGTGCCAAATTTAGGATGAATACCGCCATCAATAAAAGCAGTTCCGATTTGCGAGCCAATCCGATTAACTACATCAGAAATTTGATCATGGGATGCAACGTAGGAAACATGGTCAAGACGCATGAGAGTATTTTGCCTTACATTTGTGGGTGGTAATTACCATTTTTTACCTTAGTTCACACATTAAGGCTTCAATTAGTAGCAATGGGGCAGCATTTTGTGCCAAATTGCTCCTAGTTTTTAAAATGGCTTCAATCTTCTTAAGTGTTCGCGCGGGCCCCTCGGTAGAAGCAAGTTTACTAATTTCAGATTTTAAATCTTCATTTATTAGCGAATCATTTGAACCAGATTGAACTAGTAAAACATCTCGGTATAAAGTTGAAAGATCTAATAATGCCCGGTCAAGATAATCTCTCACCATTCGAGTGGAGCGAGACTTTTGTTCCTTCTCTAACTCTTTCACAGCCTTAGAACCACCGGCAGCTAATTTTGATCCACTCGCCCCCCATGCCTCTTTTAATTTGGAAATTTCTAATTCATCTTTTGCTTCAGAATCAGCAAGTGCATCTGCTTTTGCTGCTTCTACTAACTGCTGAGCGGCTTTAAATGCACTTGCAATATCTTTTAATGCAAATGGTAATTTCATAATATTTTTTCGATTTTCTTTTGCATTTGTATCTGTAGCTAATCTCCTAGCACGGCCTATGTGGCCACCTGATGCTTTTGCAAAGAATTCAGCGGTTGCTGGATCTATTGAATCTCGCTCAATTAATAATTTTGTGATTGCTTTAGACGATGGCGTGCGCAGAGAAAGATGGCGACATCGTGATCTAATTGTGGGAAGAACATCGGTAAGAGTTGGCGCGCATAGTAGCCAAACAGTTCTAAGCCCAGGCTCCTCAATCACCTTAAGTAAAGCATTCGCTGCTGAATCAGTTAATCGATCGGCATCTTCAATTACAACTACTCGCCAAGCAGCAACTGATGGCGCCCATGATGCTCTGCTAATTAATTCTCTTATTTCATCTATTTTTATTGACAAGCCTTCAGTTTTAATCAATTCAACATCTGCGTGAGAGTTAGTTATTGTGGCCATGCAATCTGCACAATTACTGCACCCGCCATTTTTGCAAACTAAAGCGGCAGCAAAAGCTATTGCGGCATTTGATCTTCCAGAGCCCGGTGGGCCAGTAAATAGCCAAGAATGTGTCATGCCTTGAGTTAAATCACCTTTGTTATGGGCTGATTTAACTGCTTCTTGCAGGACATGAACAACTTCACTTTGATCAATTAGTGAGCTGAAAACGTCCATTGTTATTTCTGCTTCCTCTTTAGTAGTTTAATAGCAGAAACTCTCTCAGTAATTACTTGGTGTATTTGTTCAATACTTAAAGAGGCATCAACTATTAAGAATCTCTCTGGATCTTGATAGGCAAGATTTAAATACTCTTGGCGTACTCTTTCGTGAAAAGCTAAGGGTTCACTCTCTAACCGATCAGTTGATTGCAATCTTCCTAAACCGATCTCAGCCGGTAGATCCATAATCACTGTAAGTATTGGAGCAAGAGATTCAGTTGCCCACCGTGAGATTCGAGCAACCTCAGTTGGTAGTAAAACTCTGCCAGCACCTTGATAAGCAATTGAGGAGTCAAAGTAGCGATCAGAGATTACAACCTCACCTCTTTGTAATGCGGGCCTAATAGTTGAATAAACATGATGAGCTCTATCTGCTGCATACATCAGTGCTTCAGCACGTGGTGAGATCGCACCAGTTTTATTATCTAACAAAATATCTCGTAATTGATTACCAAGTGGAGTACCGCCTGGTTCACGGGTTAATAAAACAGTTTCTCCATCTTTTTCTAGCCACTCTTTTAATAATTTAGTTTGAGTTGATTTACCAGAGCCTTCCCCACCTTCAAATGAGATAAAGATGCCATTAGTAACCTGACCAGTTATCGCACCTAACTCACCACGAAATGCTGACTTGATATCACTAAACAATGAAACATTTGGCCGATCTCGCATTTGTAGATAGGAGGCAACACCGACAGCTACTGCAATTAAGCCAGCAAAAAACATTGTAAAGGCTGCGCCATTATAGGAAAGAGTGGTTGATTTGTATGTGTATGTATGTCGGCCAATAGCTGCTGCAATTAATGGCGCAACTGCAAGAACAAGGACTAGTGAAACTCTGATAAGTGATTGAACAAATGCAAAAGTACGCCCGCGCACCTCATCTTCAACCTCCATCCCAAGCATGGTAAATCCAGTTACCCAGGAGATTCCAGCAAAAAAACCTAAGATAATGGTGATAAAGATTGCTAATACAAGGTTTAAAACCAATGAGAGAGTTACTAAAAATAGCCCTGAAACAGTAAGTGAAATACCAAATAATCTTCTTCTTGAAAACTGTGCAAATAACTTTGGACCAAATGAAATACCAAGGGCTAGGCCAAGAAAGACTGCGCCAAATAAAATACCGTATGCAGCTTCACCAGCTTGTAGATCGCTGACAAAGGTTCTTGCTAAACCAATTACTGCACCGGCTGCAAAAAAAGCACCAAGCATTCCAAAGATTAAACCCCGGATAACTTTTGATTCTTTGATAAATGAAAAGCCATCCCACAATGATTTCCCAAGAGAAAGTTGTTGTAGTTTCTTGCCAGGTCCTGCTGGAATCTCTTTTAAGCGCCAAACTGTGTAGGCACAAAAAGCAAAGCTAAATGCATTTACATAAAGTGCTAGGTCAGCAGCAGAAGCTGGAGTTGTATTTCCAATTACAGAGTTGATAGCGCCGGTAAAGAGAGCCAGTGTTGAGAAGACAATTGCTGCAATCGGCGCTGTGCCATAGGCAGCAAGAAGTGATACCTGGTTTGCACTTTCTAACTTTAACTTTGGAACTAAGTTTGGAACAGATGCCTCTTTAGCTGGTGACCAAAATAAGGTAACAATCTCAACAAGAATTGATGCGGTATATAACCAAAAGTAATTACCCACAATTGGAATTGATAAATAGAGTGAAAATCTTAAGATGTCACAGACAATCATTAATTTTCTGCGATCAAATCGATCTGCAATTACCCCAGCAAATGGCCCAAGAATTACCGCTGGAAGTAATCTGACAATAAATACACCAGCGATCGCAAAGTTTGCTTTTGCATAATCACCACCAGCTAATTGCTGGGCGAGCGCAGTTGATGCCAGAAGTCCTAACCAATCACCAAAAGATGAGAACGCCATTGCTTGCCAAAGTTTTCTAAATGCAGGAATTGCCAAAACACTTCTTGATTCAGATTGCGCGGGGGCCGCTGGAAATGGCAGTGACATGTTGTAAGTCTACTTGCGCCTAATGACGCTTATTTTGGTGCATTTCCAACACCAGTAGCAGCCTTTTTAGCCCTCTTTTTAGCCCCAGCCCCCTTAACTGTTTTCTCAGTCAAGGTTGGTGCACTTTTCTTAACTTTCTTACCTTTCTTCTTTGAGCCACCTGGATTTTCAATCTCCCAAGCACGTCGTCCTGCTAATAATTCAAGTGCTCGTTCTAAAGTTAATAACTCAACCGCATCTCCTCGACGCAAGGTTGCATTTGTTTCACCATCGGTAACATAAACACCAAATCTGCCATCTTTAACAATTACTTCACGCTCTGTTTGTGGATCCTTACCTAACTCTTTAAGTGGTGGCTTTGCAACACCACGTCTTCTAACCTTTGGTTGTTTATAGATCTCAATTGCCTCTTCTAAACCAATTGAAAATAATTGATCCTCACTGGTAAGAGTTCGTGAATCTGTGCCATGTTTCATATATGGACCGTACCTACCATTTTGAACAGTAATTATTTCATCTTGATATGAGCCTAAAGATCTTGGTAGTGACAGCAAACGAAGCGCGTCTGATAAATCAACAGTGTCTAATGACATAGTTGAAAGCAGGGAAGCAGTCTTTGGTTTTGGCGCATCCTTCTTTTTTCTCTTCTTTTTAGCACCCTCTTCAACAATCTCTTCTGGAAATACTTCGGTGATGTAAGCACCGAAGCGTCCAGATTTAGCGATAACCTCTAAGCCGGTCTCAGGATCTTTTCCTAACTTTCGCTCACCTGATGGTTTAGCAAGTAGTTCAATTGCAATAGGAAGTGTTAACTCATCAGGTGCCATCTGTTCTGGAATATTTGCAAACTTTCGATCATCGCCCTGGCCTTGTTGCAGGTATGCACCAAATCTGCCAACTCTGATCTCAATATCTTCACCCATCTTCATGGTGTTAATAGCTTGGGCATCAATGGCGCCAAGATCTGCTGCAAGATCTGCTAAACCAGGATTGTTATCGGTGCCGTAGAAAAACTTAGTCAGCCACGCAATTCTTTCCTCTTCACCATTTGCAATTCGATCTAAATCCTCCTCCATTGAGGCGGTGAATTCGTAATCAATTAACTTTGTAAAGTGCTGCTCAAGCAAGCCGGTAACTGAGAAAGCTAAAAATGTTGGAACTAATGCTCTACCTCGTTTTGCAACATAACCTCGATCTTGAATGGTCTGCATAATCGATGCAAATGTTGAGGGACGTCCAATACCTAGCTCTTCTAGTTTTTTAACCAATGTTGGTTCGGTATATCTAGCTGGCGGCTTTGTTTCATGCCCTTCGCAGCTGTATTCACTAACTTCAATCTTTTCACCAACACTCATCGCTGGTAGCCGGCGATCTGTATCTTCAATATCTGCCTTTTCTTCAACAATATCTTCATATGCAGCTAGGAAGCCTGTAAATACAACAACTGAACCATTGGCGCGAAATATTGCATCACTGCCAGTCTTGGTTTTAACATCAAAATCAACTCGCATCTGCTGTTTTTTTGCATCTGACATTTGGGATGCAATAGTGCGTTTCCAAATTAAATCGTAAAGTGCAAACTCATCTCGTGATAGCTCAGGTGCTAACTCACCTGGTGTTCTAAATGATTCACCAGCTGGCCGGATTGCTTCATGTGCCTCTTGAGCATTTTTTGTTTTGCCTTCATAAACTCTTGGGTTAGCTGGCACAAACTCTTTGCCATATAAAGCTTGCGCAGATGATCGTGCGGCTGCAATTGAGGAGGAGGAAAGTGTTACCGAATCAGTACGCATATAAGTGATGTAACCATTTTCATAAAGACGTTGTGCAATCCGCATTGTTAATTGCGCGCCCCAACCAAGACGAGAGCCGGCGTCTTGTTGCATTGTTGAGGTAGTAAATGGTGGCTTAGGGCGTTCGGTTCTCGGAGATTCCTCTAATGATTTAACAACTAGCGATTGACCACTAAGTGATTGAACGAGCTCACGAGCAGCAGCCTCATCAAGTAATAAAATATTTGTCGCAGATTTTTCTTTAATTCCACCATTTGAATCAAAATCATTTGTAGTCGCAACTCTTTTGCCATCAAAGGATAACAATCTTGCGCTAAAGCCTGGCACACACGCTGCTGCTAAATCCCACCAACCTGAGGAAATAAATGCCATTCGCTCACGTTCGCGTTCAACAATTAATCTAGTTGCAACCGACTGCACACGCCCGGCAGAGATTCTTGGCATAACTTTTTTCCATAAAACTGGGGATAAACGGTAACCATAAAGACGATCTAAGACACGTCTTGTTTCTTGGGCATCTACTAATCGATAATCTAAATCACGGGTTTCCTTCGCAGCCTTTTGAATTGCATCCTTTGTAATTTCATGAAAAACCATTCGTCGAATTGGAATCTTTGGCCGCAATACTTCAATTAAATGCCAAGCAATTGCTTCACCCTCGCGGTCTTCATCTGTTGCCAGAATTAATTCATCAGCATCTTTCATTAACTCTTTTAACTCTGCCACTTTAGATTTTTTATCTGGATTAATTACATATAAAGGAGCAAACTCCTCTTCGATATTTACACCCTCTTTTGCCCAAGCAAACTTCTTAAACTCTTTTGGAATATCAGCTGCGCGTTGTGGTAAATCGCGGATGTGGCCAACGGAGGCTTCAACCACATACTCATCCCCTAAAAAGGAGCCTATTTTGCGCGCCTTAGCAGGGGACTCAACAATTACTAACTTTGTACCCAAAGTATTTCCTTCTTTTAAATGGGGAAGTTAAAACCGTTAGGCGATTGCAGTTGCACGCCGGCGATTTCGCACAAGTGCAAAAACAATCGCAAGTGTTGCAAGCAGTGCAATTACCTTATTAATCTGATCATTATTATCTAAGGTAAAGCCGACAATTGCTGGAGTTATCAACAAGCCAACTAAATTCATTACCTTAATTAATGGGTTAATTGCAGGGCCAGCGGTATCTTTAAATGGATCACCTACGGTGTCACCAACCACAGTTGCTTTATGAGCCTCTGATCCTTTACCGCCGTACTTGCCATCTTCAATCATCTTCTTTGCGTTATCCCACGCACCACCTGAGTTAGCTAAAAACACTGCCATCAGTGTTCCAGTGCCAATTGCACCAGCTAGATATGCACCAAGGGCGCCAACACCTAAACCAAAACCAACTGCGATTGGTGCCATTACTGCAAGTAATCCTGGTGTTGCAAGTTCACGAAGTGAGTCACGGGTGCAGATATCAACTACCCGGCCGTACTCAGGCTTTACCTTGCCAGTCATAATTCCTGGATACTTTTTAAATTGTGCGCGAACTTCAACTACAACCGCACCAGCGGCCCTTGATACTGCATTAATTGCAAGACCTGAGAACATAAATACCACAGCTGCGCCAATAATTAATCCAACTAAGTTTCTTGGATCTGCCACATCTAATACACCTTGTAGTGAAAGTACTTGATCCTTAACTACTAAGCCTTTTTCTAATACTGAGTTTTTAATTGCATCAGTAAATGCGCCAAACAAAGCAGTTGCAGCAAGTACCGCGGTAGCAATAGCAATACCTTTTGTAATTGCTTTGGTGGTATTTCCAACTGCATCTAGGGATGTAAGAATCTTTGCGCCTTCACCCTTAACATCTCCACTCATCTCAGCAATACCTTGTGCGTTATCTGAGATTGGACCAAAGGTGTCCATCGCAACAATTACGCCAACTGTTGTTAGTAAGCCAGTTCCAGCCAGAGAAACTGCAAATAGTGATAACACAATTGAGCCGCCGCCTAATAAAAATGCGCCAAATACTGCTGCAGCAATTAGTAGCGCTGAGTAAACAGCTGATTCAAAACCAACTGAGATACCCGCCAAAATTACTGTTGCAGCTCCGGTCTTTGAAGATGCAGCCACATCATTTACAGGCCGCTTTCCAACCTCAGTGAAGAAGCCGGTAAGTATTTGAATCGCTGCAGCGAGGGCAATACCAATTAATACTGCTCCATATGCCAGAACTCTTGGATTCACATCAACAGCTTGTGCTTCAGGAGTAAGACCTGACATGTTCAATAATGAGCTTGGTAGATATGTAAAGGTTGCAAAGCCAACTAGAACCGCGCTAATAATCGCACTTGTAAAAAATGAACGGTTAATTGCATTCATTGCAGTTTTATCTGTAGATCTTAATTTAGTTAAGAAAATACCAAGGATTGCGGTAATAATTCCAATTGCAGGAACAATTAATGGATAGATAAGTCCAGCATCACCAAATCCTGCTTTTCCAAGGATTAATGCTGCAACCAGAGTTACCGCATATGACTCAAATAGATCTGCTGCCATACCAGCACAATCACCAACATTGTCTCCAACGTTATCGGCAATAGTTGCCGCATTTCTTGGGTCATCCTCAGGAATTCCCTTTTCAACCTTACCAACTAAATCTGCGCCAACATCAGCCGCCTTTGTAAAGATACCGCCGCCGACTCGCATAAACATCGCAAGCATTGCGGCGCCAAAACCAAAACCTTCTAATACTGATGGGGCATTCTCTTTGTAAATAATTACTACAAGGGAGGCGCCAAGTAAGCCAAGGCCAACAGTTGTCATACCAACTACGCCACCGGTACGAAATGCAATCTGAACCGCACGTTGTGCTGACTTCTTTCTAGCAGCCTCTGCCACACGAACATTTGCTCTTACTGCTAGCCACATTCCGTTGTAACCAACTAATGCTGAAAAGCCAGCACCAACTAAGAAAAATATTGAACGACCTACTCTGATATCAGTATCACCAGGAAGGGCGAATAAAAGTACAAAAACAATTGCCACAAAAACTGAGAGTGTTTTAAATTGCCGAGAGAGGTAGGCAGCTGCGCCCTCTTGAACAGCGGCAGCAATCTCCTGCATCTTTGCAGTTCCAGCACCTTGTGCTAATACCTGAGCACGTAATGCGTAGGCGACGGCCAATGCCAATAATGAAATCCCTAGAATTACATATACGTAGTTGAGGTTACTTCCACTTACTTGGACAAGATTCAATGAACTCTCCTTGGCTAGGGCTCGGCTGTGAGCACAAAACTTACGACGGGTGAGTTTACGCATACCTTCAACCCTTTTTACAAATAAATAGGTATATGGCTATTAATTCACGCTCATCAGCCCTTTCTCAGAGGGGGGCGATAACCTTGTACTCATGGGAATTTTCTCCGCTGAAAACGCCATTAACTCATTTGGGTTAATAGGTATCTTCACAATTCTCTTTGTCGAAACTGGCCTACCAGTTGTCTTAGGACTTCCTGGTGACTCACTTTTATTTCTTGCCGGCGTCTCAGCCTCTGGCACTGGTGAAAAATTAAATGTTCATCTATCTCTAAATGCGCTAGTAATTGGCACGCCAATTGCTGCAATTTTAGGATCCCAACTTGGTCACTGGCTAGGAGATCGCTACGGCGTTAAGTTATTTCAAAACCCAAAATCTAAATACTTTAATCCGGCCCGCCTTGAATCTATGAAACTTTGGGT
>Ga0209087_1000402_pt1 | contig 27900 bp, 4 predicted proteins | sample S_130805_EF_Meta_FD_187321 | JGI IMG/M metagenome (GOLD analysis project Ga0209087, IMG submission 187321) | Freshwater microbial communities from Lake Simoncouche, Canada to study carbon cycling - S_130805_EF_MetaG (SPAdes) (version 2) | ecosystem: Environmental > Aquatic > Freshwater > Lake ... | reverse complement strand
TGGTGCTGCCGTAGTAGTTGTTGTAGTACCTGGTGCTGCCGTAGTAGTTGTTGTAGTACCTGGTGCTGCCGTAGTAGTTGTTGTAGTACCTGGTGCTGCTGTTGTTGTCGTGGTAGTTCCTGGTGCTGCCGTAGTGGTTGTTGTAGTACCTGGTGCACTAATTACAATTGTGCTGGCTATAGTTTGACTAGTGCTATTACTACCGCTGATTACTACATTGCCGGTATATGTTCCGACGCCGGCACCGGCGTCATAATAGTCTACTGTAAAAGTTTGTACTGCACTTGGAGCGAAGCTATATGCCAATGATGCATTCCCAGTCTCAGTGCTTGAACCACCCAAATTTGACAAATTAGCCGTGTGTCCAACACCTACAGGACCATTAAAGGTAACTGACTGTATAACTAAACTACTTGTTCCTGTATTTGTTAATGTAAATTGTTTGGCGGCCATTAGATATTCCTAAAATGTATTCTGTGAGTATTTATCAAATCAATTATGGAATCAATCATTTATCAAATTATGGACCAGAAGTACTGGCATCAGAAGATACATCAATTGTCACAGTCGCTAAAGTTGGTCCAGTGCCTAATCTGAAAGCTACTGTCCAAACTGCACCTGAAGATGCACTGTTAGGTGAGGGGCTTGGTGCAGAAGCTGAACAGCCAAATTCCCTATCAACATTCATTTGCAACCAAGTACCCGTTGTTTGACCTGAATATGTACCATAACCACTTATCTCTGTGACGTACATATAATATTGACTAGGATCACCACTGGTTAGCCATTGACCAGTTGGATAAACATTGCTTTCACCAAATCCTCCACTATCCGAATTAGTAAATGAATATAAATTTAATACTCCATTTGCGTAATAGTTTATAGCCGCACCAGATGAACAACTATCTATTCCTACTGGATTGCCCGAGCTTGAACTTTGATTTGTAACCAATAGTGTACCCGGCGAGACGGTTGTAGTTGTGGTAGTTGGTGCTGTTGTGGTTGTAGTAGTTGGTGCTAGTGTGGTTGTTGTTGTAGTACCTGGTGCTAGTGTGGTTGTTGTTGTAGTAGTTGGTGCAAGTGTGGTTGTAGTTGTAGTTGTAGTAGTTGGTGCTAGTGTGGTTGTTGTTGTAGTACCTGGTGCTGCCGTAGTAGTTGTGGTAGTACCTGGTGCTAGTGTGGTTGTCGTGGTAGTACCTGGTGCTGCCGTAGTAGTTGTGGTAGTACCTGGTGCTAGTGTGGTTGTCGTGGTAGTACCTGGTGCAAGTGTGGTTGTAGTGGTAGTACCTGGTGCTAGTGTGGTTGTCGTGGTAGTACCTGGTGCAAGTGTGGTTGTAGTGGTAGTACCTGGTGCTGCCGTAGTAGTTGTGGTTGTAGAAGTTAGTGCTGGTATATTCCAAGTCCAACTAGTTGGTGCCACAGCAATGCTATAAATTACACTTGGCGGTATAGGTGATATTATAGGGAAAGGGTTTATACATTTGTTACCAGTTAAAAAGCGAGCTTCCGAGGTACAACTAATTTGTAATGGATCTCCAATTACAGTATTATAATTGTAAGAGTTCCATGTTTTTACATATCCCACATTATTCATCTTGTTTTCTGGTAATAACCCCCAAACCTCAGTATATTGTAAGATTAAATCCTGTGCCGAAGTACCATTTTGACCACGAAACAATCCGCTTAAGGTATTAGTAGATGTATTAACTGAACTAAATTTAATTTGTTCTCCATTAATATAAATTAAATTACCATCAATCGTAGTAATAGTTAACGAATTTCCTGTTGTTATCCATGCTCCAGTAGTTATTTTTAGCACTGGCGCTGTGTTTTCTATTACTATAGAATAATTAGAACTTGAAATTACTGCACCGGTAGTATTGTTATACACAACAATGTTAACAATTGAATTTTTGTCTGCGTCTAAACCAATTCTCATTATTCCTAAAACCGCTGTTGGTGCGGTCACTGTTTGAATTACAGTATTAGTGATATTACTAACAGAGTTTACATAAATTGTACCATCAGTAATAATCAATGGTTCAGTTAGCCAAGTTGTAGATGGAGAAACTAAAATTTGACTCATGATTGTGTAGTGCCTCTATAAACAGATCCGTAATTTACCTGATTTACATTTAACAAATACTTCAATTTATTAGGAGTAGAATTCGGTATCATATTAGTAATTATCACTTCTTGATTTGCTGCAACTGTAGTAAGAATACTTAGTTCATTTCCTGGATTCAAATATAAAGCTGAAGATGCTATTCTATATCCATCTACTGTTACCCAAAGTCTGTCAACGTCAATTTGTTGGAATTCAGTTACATTAATTGTAACTGCGCTAGTAGTCAACCCAAATACATCACCACCTAACGAAGCAGATACAGTAAATTCAGTTGGACTTACAATTTGTTTTACATAGTATATAGCGCCAATTACCATACCACCATTAGAAATATCCCCAATTGGTATTCCTGCTTGTCTGAATAATACCGGAGTATCTACAATCAAATCACTTGTAGATGCTACAGTGATAATATTAGTTGAGGCAGATGTTGCACTAGCTAGGGTAGTAGTTAAAATAAATGTTCCATTAATCCAAGTATAACCTCCACTGATATACGCCTGAATTGCAGTTACTGGATAATTGGTTGCGCCTACTGAAAAATTATACGGGTTAGTATATAAATCAAATACCGTGTTACTAATAACTCTTGCATAGAATAATTCATTATTAAGGCCAACGCTACCTAAAGTATCGGCAATTCTAATAATATTATTGTTAGCAAATCCGTGATTGGTACTGGTTGTAACACGCACCGCTGGTTGACCACCTACGTAGGTACCTAATGAGAAACTACTTGCAGTAGTTAATGATATAATTGTCCCAAATTGATCTTTAATTGTAAATTGAGTTGGGCTTATTATAGCGGCAACAAAATAAACAACACCTGATACGCTAAGATTACCATAACTACCGGTTCCTGTAAAGTAAACTGTAGCATCTATTGCAAACCCTGTAGTAGATAAACACGTTATATAATTAGTCCCTGCTTGGGTAGCACTTGAAGTAGTAAAGATACTATTAGTAATATTTCTATTAATATTTGAAATAGCAGTTACTACATTGGTAGAAGTGTTTGTAATACCATATTGGGTATGCAAATACTGATTATCTGTTAAGTTGTATGTGGTAACTGCAATTGTACTTCCTCCTGTAGGAGAAGAGGTGAATGTAATTCTATTAGTACTAGGATTAATAGTATATGAACTACCAGTCTGTCTAAGTCCATTGATTTCTACAATTGCATTAGTAACATTATCTTCACCAACATAATTATATAGATCAAAAATAGAATTAAATCCAGTTCCACTAAACACTTGAGTTACAGGTATAGTATATCCATACTGAGTTGGAGCTGTTTCTCCTAACACAGTGTACGAAATATAATCTGTAGCAGTATCATATTGGTTAGCAAATACTAGTTTAGCTAGATTACTATCATCAACTCTACCAACTGTATATTCATTAGTAACAAATGTTGCTAACCCAGTAGCAGAAGTTAACACAATAGCTGCTCCACCGAGAGTTGCGGCAATTGTAAACTCATTAGCATCCCAAATTGTTTTAACATAATATGTTGTCAATGGTTGAATCACTGAACCAAATATTTCATTAGAAAATAATATAGTATCATTAATATTTAATGTACCAGTATTGTTGCAAGTTATAGTATACTTAGCTACAGTCCCAGTACCTGACCCTGCATTAGTTGCTACGAAAGGTATACCAACTGCATTAGAAGCAGCACCTGATGCAACAAAGTTAGTAGTACCAACCGATACAATAATATAAGTTTTACCAACAATAAAGTTACCTGCTAATATGGGGTCGCCATTAAGTTGAGTAACTTGACCATATGCTCCTAACGTTAGTTCATTTCCATTTACCATTACTAAAGGTGGAGTATAAAGCTCATCAGAGCCCACGTTTATTACTGCTTCCATTGATCCAGTTGCAGTTGATACTACAAATTCTGGCCCTGCAATACCATTAATTATATCATAATATAAAGAAACAGTTATAGATAGTGTGGCTAAATTAATAGTTTTTACATAGTAAGTCGTATTTGCTTGTATATTACCGAATACATTCCCTTGGAACATGATAGGATTATTCAGAATAAATTGAGCAACATCTGCACAATATATAAGATTTACATCACTTTCGGTAGCAATCACTTCTACCATTTGAGATTGGGTGTATGGAACTACTAGACCATTACCATCGTTAATAGTACCTGCGTATTTAGAATCTAAATATATTTCTTGTAACCCTGTTACGTCATTGTCACGTAACGGTGTAAAGACAGTGTTAGACCTAGCTAATTGATATCCATTGCCAGTTTCATATATATCAATTCTTAGTATATTACCTGATGATAGAGGACTGTTTAATGTAACGGTGCTATTAACCCAATTAACCGTATAATCTTGAACAACATATTTAGATACACTTACCATTGTAGTAGGGTTTATTGCAAATACTTTAAGTTGGGCTGGAACTTGAACTAAATTAGCAAAACTATATACAGTTTGTGTAGGAGAACTTTGCGGTATTTCTACGCTTACGACATTAAATCCATTATTTTGATATTCAGTAACAGGCCAATCTACGCCTGGCCTAGTTGAAGCCACAAATGTTAAATTATCTGTGACTAGTCCTGCTACTAATTCTTCAGGAGCATATCCATATGTAAACGGAGTTCCTTCTACGTCATACACTGTTGATTCAGTACTAGTAAATGAAGGGCTGCTTAATTCAGTATCTAATACAAAATCTAAATCAGGATTAAAATTATTACCTAAGTAAGTGCTATTTGGATAAGTTGTCCCAGTTAATAATTGTGACAAATCTATATTCAATGACATAAAGTCATTATATGGATAGCTATCATATGTGATTATATCATATGATAAGGTTTGCCCTAACTTAGTTATTGCTCCTGGCATATTAACAGTAGGAGCATAATAGCCTATGATTCTGTCTAGTGCATTTAACCTACGGTCATCTGAATTAAGTAATGCCCACTTACCTAAAACAAATTCAGCATCATTATTACTCACTACACAAGCGTAAACTTGATTATTAAATTTAACTATGCTTTGATTGAATGGTATTGGCTCGGGCAAGAACGCAAAATCACCTAACTTAGACATTGTAAAATTCAGAAATGGGGCTGTTGATACTGTTACTATAGTTGAAGGATCACCCGGTTTTAAGCTTACTGTCAAATTAGGTGTTACTGTAAGTATATAGTATACTTTACCTAATATTAATCCTCCACCTACATTACCTGTAAATACTACTGGATCGTTTAAGTTAAATCCAGTAGTACTTGTTACAACTATAATATTACTTGGATTTGGTGCTGCTGTTGTCGTCGTAGTAGTTGGTGCCGCAGTTGTTGTAGTCGTTGTGGGTGGTGTGATCACACCACCATATCCTGCTGCTGCTAAATTAACTCTTGCAGTACCAGTTAATGCAGTTTGATCAGCAGCAACAACACCGGTATTAGATACTAGATTGGTTATGTTAGTAGGACTGCCTGTATCACCAAATCCAAATATAGCTTTGTCTCCGCCATATCCGGCTGCTGCTAGATATTGTCTTCCAGTACCAACGCCGGCGGTATCTGTAGCAACAACACCGGTATTAGATACTAGATTGGTTGTTGAAACAGCGGAGCTACCAAATCCAAATATAGCCTTATCATAACCATATCCTGCTGCTGCTAGTCCATATCTTGCAGTACCAGTTAATGCGGTTTGGTCAGCAGCAACAACACCAAGATTATTTACTAGATTGGTTATTGATACCACACCGCCACTAGTACCAGTAAAACCAAATCCAAATATAGCTTTATCAGTGCCGTATCCTGCTGCTGCTAGATTTCGTCTTGCAGTACCTACACCAGCAGTATCTGTAGCAACAACACCAGTATCAGATACTAGAGTAGTTATTGATATTGCAGCAATATCTGTTGCACCAAATCCAAATATAGCTTTATCAGTCCCGTATCCTGCTGCTGCTAGATAATATCTAGGAGTACCAGTTAATGCAGTTTGATCAGCAGCAACGACACCGGTGTTAGATACTAGATTGGTTATTGAAACAGCAGAGCTAGTCAACCCAAATCCAAATATAGCCTTATCACCACCATATCCTGCTGCTGCTAGTCCATATCTTGCAGTACCAACACTGAGTGTATCAATAGCCACAACACCAGCCTCATTTACTAGATTGGTTACGTTGGTAATACTGCCGGCCACACCAAATCCAAATATAGCTTTCCCAGATCCACTTGGTGCTGATATATTCCAAGTCCAACTACTTGGCGCTGCGGTAAAGCTATATGTTCCACCTTGTGCTAATACATTCCAAGTCCAAGTAGTTGGATCTACAGAAAAGACAGATGTACCTATTGTGCCCGTTACTGTTGTTTGTGTTGTACCATAATATGGAAAATTTATACCACTAACAGGAACAGTTAATTGAGAATTACTGTAAACTGCTAATTGATTTGGAGCAACCGCTTTTAAGAAATACTTAGTAGCCTGAGTTGGCACTACACCTGCAGTAATAACATCAGCTACGGCCCCATAACTTTGATTAGGAGCATATTCTTGAAGCTTGTTAACCGTTATCGTTAAGTTGTTATTAGTAGTTCCACCAATTAAAGTGCCGGGTACTGATATTGTATTGGATACTGCATAACCTAATCCTGGATTGGTTATGACAACATTATAGCCACCTAATATCCAACTTACATCAAATACGGGGGATAGTATAGGATACTGAGTGAAGGTGAATGAGTTAGATGATGTGGTTGAACCAACCAACGGTATAACTGATCCACCCTGTGTAGCACTTACTGTTATATAATCTTGGCCGGTACAACGCATATAATTGCCTGTACCAGTAGACATAATAACAGCCTCGCCACCTGGTGCAAGCGATATAGAAAATCGAGTTGCACTTATAATTGACAATACAAAATACTCTGTATTCAAATCTACGCCACCTATGCTTAATGCGTCAAATACAACAGGCATGCTTGGATACAACACATTAGTTGAGTATGTGCTTGGAATAGTCAAGTAACTTATAGTTGCGGTGATTGAGGTTGATGATACTGTTTGAGAAGAACTTACTTGATAAGTTCCTGTGCTATTAGGTAACCCTGATAGTTGTGAAATAATAGTAGTACCTGCTACGACCCCTGTTCCTGTAATAGTTGCCCCATTTACTATTAGTCCTGAGGTTACTGAGGTTACTGTCAATACATAACCAGCTATGGAACCTGTTACAACGCCAACAGTGCTTGGTGCGTTAGTATTTGTTACAGGGAAAGTAGTTGTACCAACCTCTTTTACGTAATATACTGTAGGCCCTGCACTTAAACCACCAATTGCTCTTGCAAATTTTAATGGCATATTTACATAGATATTTGTTGCTCCACCACTAGTATATGTCATTGGTATTCTGTTTGAACCAGCAAGGGTAGCAGGTAATGTTCTGGTAATTAAATTACTGACAGATCCACTTATATTTGGATACTGACCTGACGTTGTATACATTGAAAACTGTTGACCAGTTATCTGACCCGGACTTATTGGCAAGTTACAATTAACAGTCATTGTACCAGTACTAACGGCCAAGTCAACCGCATCAGCCTGAGCAGTAACTAAGCCTGTACCTTGAGAATTAATTAATGTGAATACTGATGAATTTATTTGTTCTTTTACACTAAAGCTATTAGCTCCTGATACACCAGCCACGTAGTAAAGTTGACCAGATACAATGTTACCAAACACAGTAGATGATGCTGTACCAGTGCCAGTACCAACTCCAGTTGCAGTAAACGTAATACCTATTGCATTGAATGGGGCGCCAATTAAAGTATAGTTAGTAGTGCCAAGAGAAACGATAGTATAAGTTTGTCCAACAATGAAGTTTCCACTAGTAAACACAAAGTTAGTAAAGATTACAGTATCATTTACAGCCAAATCCATAGTTTGATTTGTTAGTGTTACTAGATTGCCTGTTGCAGCAGTGTTAGCTAGGGTATATACAACTGGATCTGTTTGCGTAGAGATTGTAAATGTCTGTGAGCTACAAATTGTATGGACATAATATACTTCATTGGCAATGATGTTTCCAAATACATCACCAGTAAAGAATATAGGCATATTAACATAAAAACCATTGGTTCCGCCTGTTCCAGTAGGATTAAGAGGAACTGTTATAATATTTGAATCTTCAATAGAAGTTACTTCAAGTATGCCTGGATAGTTAACAGTTAGTATAGCTTGGTTGATAACCTGAGCAGTGTAGAGTGTAACAGTATCAGCAGCAGCGGTTGCTGTAGTTAACGGGTACACCGAACCTGATTCTGTTTGTGAAATAGTAAACAATACGTCACTAACAATGCTTTGGACATAATACGTTACATCAGTAATAATGCCACCAATTGATGCTCCATCAATTTTAATTGGCATACCTACGTAAAAACCTATTGTAGAACCTGATGCTGTAGGTTCACCAACACCGCCGTCGTAAGGATTAAGCCTAATAGTGTTAGAACCTGAATAGGTGTTTGTTACTCTACGAGGGAATCCTGACCAAGAATATATAACTTGATTTTCAACTTGGTCTATTTCTAATCCAATTCCTTGTCCACTGGCAAGAACTGAACCTATTGGAGGACTGGTACTTTCTAGTTGAATAGCCGAACTAGAAATCTGATTGTAATTTCCAGCATAGCTAGCACCATAGAACTGCTCAGGCAACCACTCAACTACTTGAGGTTCATAAGAAGTTCTATCAAAACGCATAGTAATGATATTTTCTCTTACAGGTGTTGAATTTGTAATTGCAAATGCTCTAGCACCTAAATTGAGAGATTGGCTAGAACCAGTACCTGTAGAATTAAAATTAATTCTAAAGTTGTCATTGATGGCATCATCATAGCTTGTATACAGTGCAATAGTAGTTACTGGTGTACTGGATAATACATTCACATAATACCATTCCCCGTCTACTAAAGGTCCAATTGCAGTTGTAGCTACGCCAACTTCATATTGTACTTGATCACCAGTAACTAAGTTTGGAGCCTCTAATGTAATAGTGTTTAAGATAACATTAACTGAACCACTACCAAAAGTATATGTTTCGGCGGGATCAATCACGATTGTTGGTAGTACAGCATACCCTGAGCCAGGATTGATTACTTCAATTTCTAGCACCGAGTCTACGTTCATCACCGCTGCAAATACAGCAGGTACACGAGGAGCTGGGTAAATTGAAGTATCAATATATGCAGTGACTCTAGGTGGTTCTGTGTAACTATGTGATCCATAAACTACTAGAACCGGTGGTAAGTCGGTATAAATCGATTCTCCAGGTAAATGATTATTAATAGGAGTACCATTTAATCCTCTTGACAATCCACCTAAGGTGTATGTTTCACGATTTACAGTTTCATAAGAAATTAACTCAGTACCTATTTTAACTGTACCTGCTACAGGGAATCCATTAATGTTAGATACTGCAATTTCAGTTGTATTAATCGAAATATAAGATTCCAACGTAGCGATATTGAAATCAGGATGACCAGTAATAGATAATCCATAATTCTGATACCACTGAGTATATTCCTGTTGATTCCAAATTGGATTCTCAGGTAAGAATTGACTATCACTACTTGGATTACTATAAACCAATTCAGGAGAAATAAATTGAGCGTCACTAGCAACATATTGAGCAGGTAAGTCAAAGTCAGTGACATTCATTAAGTATGGTTCTGTCTTAGTGTACTTGAACAAGAATTCTTTAAACACTACATGATAGGGCTTAACTTCGTTTAAATAACCATACAAGAAATCTTGATTATCTGAACTAAACACTTCATATGGCTTTAATTCTCTGAGAGTATGAGTTACGTCAACCAATGAAGTTTTATTAAGCCAAGGTAGATAGTTTTGTGTTTCGGAAGTTTCCGCAACAATGTATTCAAATATAAGAATCAAACTCTTGTTTCTGTAAATTACAAAATCATCAATATAAATCTGTTCGTTTAATGCTCTAAGAATATAATAAGTTTCTGTTGACGGATACTGATCATATGGAGTTGTATCAAAATAATTGCCACCAAATCCAGTATTAGCTCCTGCATAATCCCATAGAGATGACTTAAATGCAATTGTACCATTAGTCAAACCAATTCTAACCCAAACGCCATCTACCGTATAAATGTAAGTTTCAGAATTACCATTACCATTTGTAGTTACTTCAGCAATTGTACCAAATGCTACAGAAAGGGTAGATAAATCAGAATACAAAGGCACTTGAACTGATGCTTTAGTATTATTATCATATCCAGTCGCCCACCAATTTACATATTCCCAATAATCTGCTGTATTGAAGAAGGGACCTGATTTATACAAGAATGTTGCTTGCGGGCTAAGTTCTATAATAGGGAACTGAGCTAAAATTTCATTAGCATAAGTCAAATAATTTTTTACAGCTAATAATCTGAATAAGAAGAAGCTTTGCCTAGGTCTTACTTGAACACCTGAACGAACTGCTATTGGTAAGAATGGATCAGGTACAACTTGTCCTGAATCATCCACACCTGACATACTAGCTAAGAATCTTCTGTATAAGTATTCAGGCTCTACATTAGCTCCATAATGAGGTAATCCAGATAAAAAGTCATCGGCATAGTCTGCTCTAATTAGATCATATGATGTATGACCAACATCATCATTCGTACCAGTTGAATATCCAATATGAAATACCGAGTCATTAACGTTAATATAATCACCGGAATTATATAAGCCAAATGTGTTTGGTAACAGAGGTGCAAAATAACTAATCCCTGAATTTTTAGGAGATCTAATATACGTTTCAATAATTGAATCTGATAGTGTATTACCTAATTTAGTGAATATTATATTTGTGTTTCTAACCCAGTAAAAATACACAGGTGCTAGAACATTATTGGCATTTAAATCAAACTGAGTACAATATAAAGTAACATCATATGGTGTACCTGGTCCTTGGTAATTTATAGGTAAATCAATGCTTGAAATCCAAGAATATACTGCAACGTCACTTCCAGGGAACACAGTGCCCCAATATTGACTATTATAAACTAAATCATTTTGATGATAATTTACAAATCTAACATTGCTGGTATCAAACCATAACTGCCCAACGTTGGTAACTCCCCATTTCAAATTGTTTTGATTATTGTAATTAGCCGGATCAACGTTAGAAACATAATCTATATTTTCACTTACAGCACCAAGCAATTTACCTTGAAGAGGATCAATGTAGTCTAAATTTATTAGCGTTTCGTTGGTAAGTGCGCTAAACAATTGAGAATTTTGTATACGATTTATATCAACTATTGGTGAGGAGCTTCTATAAAGAGACCAATCTTTTTCTCCACTCGTATTTAAGAAAGTGACAACTTGTCCATTTACATAATCAGGTCTGAACAGAGGGGCTCCCACTATTACTGAATAATTATTAAAATCAAGTGCCGTTCCATAATATGGTTGCTTACCATAATCAATATTTCTAGCATTGGCATTTTGTGCAAGCACATAGTCGCCAGTATTATTAATATTTTCATTATATACTGACAAGTAGTCAAACATATATACTGCACCGGCATTGACAAATATATCTACCCACTGAGTTGCATTATTATCAAATACAGTGTCGTTAGTAAAGTTTTCATCATCTGTAAAATCAAAAGTAGTACTGCTATAGCGTGAACCAACCGGAGCACTGGCTACAAAAGAATTTTGCTCATTAAATTTGATAGTAGTACCAAACTGATTACGTTCACCTAAATGCGGACAACTAACAGTTTGTGTTTTTGTATAAACTGTTATTCCTAATTCAGTTAGAGTATTAATATCAAAGACAGTAAGACTAAGACTTGCATTGGGTATTGCCAAGTCTTGATTAATTAGAGAGATAACCAAATATTCATTATTACTACCTGAAGTAGTAGCAGTTATGTTAGTAACTTTATTAGAATTAATTGCATTGGCTGCTACCGTAGCATTACCTTCAGGTATTAGGACCAAATAACCATTTAATAAAATAGGAATAGTTGCAGTAACATTGCAAATTGCCGTACCAAATATTTGACCATAACTAGTACCACCATTGGTATATCTAAATATACCACCTTCTTCTACTTGATTATTAATCTGAAACGGAGCACTTACTAAAATTTCAGTTGATTGTAAATTATTAGCACTGGCTAATCCAAATTGTGAACCAATTGTATAATTATTTGGATTGGTTAATTGTTGGAAGTAAGTAAACTTATTTCCACTAATATTAATAATGTCACCTGCTGTTAATGTACCTACATAATATAATGAGCTTCCTGCAATACCATATTGATTATCAGCAACTATAGTCCCATTTAAGGAAACGTAAATAGGAACAGTTTGCACACTAGCAATCATTCCATTACCATTTGAATTAGTCAATTGATACGGATTAAGTTGTTCTTTGCTAACTTTAATCCTAAATGTAGTATCATTTACTATGCTATGAATATAGTAAATTTGGTTAAATGATATATTACTATTAGGGTAAACTGTACCGTAGAATATAACAGGATCATTAACATTAAATCTCCTAGTGCTAGCAGCGCATGTAATAGTATTGTTGGAACTAGATGTTTGAAAAACAGCAGTTCTAGCAGTTACGTGGTTCCAGCCCAATCTAAATACTTGAGGTAAACCTGGAGTGGTATTTACTTGCACTTCTACGTTTTGAACAGACCTACTAAAAAGATAAGCGGCGCCTGCATTGGTAATTGAATTTACTGTTTGATTTGGTGCGCCAATTGTTACTGTTTGACCATAATAATCGGTAGAGATTGAATAACCAAAGTTATCTCCTACAGTAGTCAACGATAATTCGTTACCGTCAATAACTGTTATATATCTATATGTTGTATTTGTTGCTGAACCAGTACCTGATCCAACTCCAGTTGCTATAAAAGATAACCCTACAATGTTATTAGTAGCACCTACTAGGGTAAAATCTGTAGTGCCTAAGTCAGTAATAGTATAAGTTTTCCCTACTATAAAGAATTCGGCTGGTGTTGAAAAATTGTTTCTTCTGTAAACATATACAGAATTATTGTCATAGTCGGAAATATAAAGCCAATTCTTATCACCTGATATCGCAGTAGCAGCTCCCCAACTTGTTGTATTAGCCGGACCGGTAATTGGATTTTGATATAATATTAAGTCATCTGATAATAAATTATTTTCTAGTATGTATAGGTAAACTGCAGGCGTAGAATTTGTTGTAGATGTTAAAGTAGGGGTTAAAGTAGAGGTTAAAGTAGGTGTTAAAGTAGGCGTAGTAATTGGTCCACTTGCCACTGATGTATTCCAAGTCCAAGTACTTGGTGTTACTGTAAAGCTATGTGTTCCACCTTCTGCCGATATATCCCAAGCCCAATAAGTTGGATCTACCGAAAAGCTATAATTAGTAGTTGGCTCTGATATTACATACAAATCACCGGCGTGACTTATAGTAGTACCAAATGACCTGTTGCCAGTGATAGTCTGTACTAATTGATAAGTTTGTAAAACTTCATTGTAAGTATATCTATATACTTCTCCTACTCCACTATCTCCTACTAAATAACCTAATTTTGTACCGGTTGCAACTGCACTACCATAAGTTGAACTATTTAATTTATTAAATTCTTGTTCATATTGATAGTTAATACTCTTTCTTAAGACTGCCCAATCACCAGTTGAATATGTATCTACCCATACTGTATTCTTAATGAACTCTGCATTCAATAAGTTTAAGTTATTAATATCCGCAGGAGTAGCAACACGTTGAGTTTGAAAACTTAATCCCACACCCAAACCTGTAGCAAGTCTGATGTTAGGATCTAGATTTAGATTGATTATTACTCTAAATGGATCAACAATCTGAGTTGCAATATAGTAACCATTAATAGCAGCATTAAGATTAATAATTGCAAAGATATTGTACTGTGCTAAATTATGTTGATTAGCAAAAGTAATCGTAACCGTACCATTTAAATTATTTAAAGCTTGAGTTATTGGTCCAATTGATGCAGGAGTATACACTTGCCAAGTACCTAAATAACTTGCTAGCCAAACATATTCTCTTACATAGAAGTCAGATAAAGGAATTACCGTACCATTTTGATTTACAGCAGTTGGTAAATTAGCATAAAAATAAGATGACATTCTAACGTCATTATAATTTACATATCCTGCATCAGGATATAAAGTAGATGGTTGGTTGATAGGAGTAACCGCTAGGATATCAGGATCATTGATTGAACGACCATAATTAAATAGCGAGTATAACGGAATTTCTTGTTCGGCACCTACAGTTGGGGCACCGTTAGTAAGAGCAACAATACTTGGATTACCAGTCATTAAGCTTTCACTAATCTTAAATTCTACAAAATTAGTGTTTAATACTCCACCAAACTCGCCTGCTTTAATAGCCCAATTTTCATAAATGTCATAATCTATTCCGCCCTGTGGTAGAGTTGCACCTTTAAATGCACTAGCTGCGTTTAGAGTACCTTTGTTTTTAATTAAATTTTTATAGACATTAATCTGTGTAATTTCAGTTAAATCTACTGTTGTTAGATAATCTCTTGGACGATAACCAATTAAAGAAAAGCTTAATAAATCAGCATCTTCTTCTATATTAGCTTTGTTGCTATCATAATATAGGGTGCTTTCATAGGATCTAGTACTAGAATTTGGCAATAATCCTTTTTGAATTTGATCATATTCAGTCTTTCTCCAATTCTGTTCATTGAAGGTAGCACTTGGTTGAACTATTCTTAATGCTACCCAATACTTATTCTTGTAAAGTACAATAGAACCTTTAGTGTAAGTTATATCTTTGTTCCACTGCAATATATTGTCTTGGTTAAGAATAAAACCTGATGCAGTAAGAGTACCGTCCCAAGCAGCGGTTTTACTACCTCTAACATAAATTCTAAGTTGTCTAGAACCAGTTACTAAGTCATATATAACATCATCAAATAAAGTAACATTATTAAAGACAATACCGTCCTCTAGATTACCAATATTAAATTGTCCATATGCTAGTGAATCGCCATTATTAACTGGTCTAGCGAGGAACAAAGTACCATCTCTAAGAACAGTTAAATCGGTAGCTTGAATAGGATATAAATTCTGATTTAAAATGAAATTTTCTTGACGTATAGTAAGAGGTTGTACTAAGTAACCATCTCTATTAATTTTTAAATATCCGGCTGCAGGATTAATAGTTTCTAAGCTACCATTTTCCCAACCTAACTGAACCCAATAAAGGAATTCAGATACCATTTGATTCCAACTAACTTCTATACCAGATTGAATCTCATCAAATACCATACCATGGGCACGTAAATATGCGCCATAACTAGTTAAAAACTGAGCAACTTCTTGTACAGTATAGAATAATGTGCCATACGGTACTATTACTTCTTCATCATAATAATCAGTAGCAAGTTTAACCGTTAGAGTTTCTACATTAACTACTTCATTTATTCCTGTGAATTTTGGTTTAAGAGTAGTAAAATATGCTTGTGTTTGAGAATTACCAAATACTAAATATCCTTCACTTGTTATCTGAACAATAACAGAACTATAAATGATTCTATCAAAAGGTTGATTATCATATAATAGAACTTGATAACTTGCATCAGGAATTAATAGTGAAGCATTGGTACTATTAGGAGTAGCTTTTTCTATATAAAAATTAATTAAATTCTTATCAGTAAACCCTGCTACTCTATAAACTAATCTAACATCTAAATTGTTTAATAAGTCAATAATATTTTGAGTAGCATCTACCCCTAATTGTTTTTCATAGTCAACTACCCAGTTCATATAACTTGTTTTGGGCGTACCAGTACCATAAACTTGAATGTTTGCAGGTACTAAGTGGCTACGATTATTAACTAAGTATTGATTAAACTCTGTGTTGAATTTATAATTGTCTAGGTCAGCACATAAATTAAAGAATTGTGTAGGCTCGGTTAGAGCATATATTCTCATTAAATCAAAGGGCCAAGAACTGCTTCTGCGATAACTTAATTCAGCAGGACCCTCATCTCCAACTTTCCAATCATGTTGAAATGTAGAAGCGGTATAGTTACCAACAATTGCGTTAAACGGAGATAACAACTCACCTGCACTATTAACAGGTATTACTTGTAATAATTGAGGTCTTACAAATTGTTCTAATACTACTGGATTACCATCATTCCAATCAATACCCGCTGCTAAATCATTCCAAAGAATCAAGTTATTACTGGTATAGGGTGCTGGACCATATCTAGTTTCCCACCAACTTGGTTGCTCTTGGAATCCTAACATCTGCCATGGAGTTAAATTAGGTGTAGTAGTATCATAATACCACTGATACACACCACGCCAATAACCCTGATAGATAGGTTCTTGATTTATCTTGTTTCCACTTTGATAATAGTTAAATGTAAATTGATCGTTTTTGTTGTATAACTGCTTCTTATAATCAATTCTATTTTGCCCGACCCAATTCAAAAACATTTTACTATAGATTTCTAAAATTTCACCATTAGTAAATGCAGTTTCTCTAAAAAATCCAGGTATAATGTCGTATTGCGATATAGGAACACTAGTGCTTAATTTCAAGTTGTTGTAAACTCTAAGTTCAAATTCAAGTAAAGCTTGGTCTCTGAAGTCTACTAATACCCCTAAATTAGTATTGTAGGTACCATATAGCTTGTTATATGAACCATCATGGCCCTTAATAAAATATGTGGGCTGAGCATAATCTGAATCTAATACAACTTCGGGAATAAATGCAGGATATAATCCCAATTTAGTAGGAGTATTTGGAATATAACTACCATATGTTTGATTGTATTCTTTAATTGTAATTACATCACCATTTTGTAAAGGAGATATAATTGTTAGTGAAGGGGTAGTGGTACTAATAATATAATCTTGATTAGTAACCAATTGTTTGGTTATAGTTACGTTAGATATAGTAGTAGAAAGATAAACTAATACACCTGAATAATTAGCAGTAGAGAAGTTATAAACTTGACTTAATGGGTAAGTCGGGGCGATAGATGGTGTAGTATATGTATAACTATTAATAATATAGGGTGACTTTGATGGAATCATGTCACTCCAAAAGAATGGCTGAGATTGAATCTTAACTTGATTAATCTGAGTTAATGCATCATCTAATATAGTAGATGGATTAAATCTTTGTGTATAGTCTGTATTATTAACAGTGTCTACTAACAGAGTTTTAAATTTAATATATTCTCTGCTATTAAACATTAACGCATTGAATATATTTTGATTTGGTTTTCTTAAGAATGCACCAGGTAATACTAATGATGCACTATTTTGTATTATTCTGTCGCCCCATGGAACTAAATTACCCAAATCTCTGTAATTGTTTGATCCAAATACTTGACCGGTTGTGTTTGGATTATTATAAAATATAGTTTGATATTGATTTTTAATATCACCTACATTAGCAATTTCCAAGTTAGCATTAAGTGGATTATTACTTAAATTAATAGGAATGCTATAATATGCGGTGGTACTTACTTGATTACTAAACAATAATATTTGTACAACAGTGTCAACTAGAATATCAACTAATATATGAACTACTGTAGAATTATTATTTACAGTATATTCATAATCGGTGCTAGGCAATAGTACATTGTTTATTAAAACTTTGATAACAGGCCAATTAGTAGCAGAAGTATTATTTACTGCAACATCACATGTAAAAAATACTTGCGGATCTGTTATATTATAATCAAATTCAAATACTTGATATTGAATACTGGGTGATACAGCGGTTTGCCAACCTAATTCTCTATTATAAAGACTTCTAGTTTCATAGTTATAAACATAACCAGTATTGACATTTTGAGTTATAGGTTGAAAATTGCTTACATAATCAAAAGTATCGGTATTAATAGATACGTCAAAACTAATATCGCCGATATTAGCCACTGTGCTATATCTAATTGGAAAACCTAAAACTTGATCTTTTGTTCCTGTTCCAATGCCATATGCAAATAATTTACTACCAATAAACGAGCTTCCAACATATACTGCTTTATCACCAAAGCTAATACCATTTTCGTCAAATACATCAAACAAAGGTGGCTGATTTACTGTATTTTTTTGTTGCGCTTGAAGCCATTCTAAACCATCATACCAAACACTTTTTCCTGCATAATTGTAACCATTAATCACAACAGCTTGATCACCGACTAGAATCTCACCATTTGGTGCTTCGCTTAATGTAAGAACAGGTGTTGTCCCTGATATAACAGAATATCTAGCAATATATATTTTTGTTCTAACAGCAGGATCGGTTGCTGCTGCAAATACTACTCTAGCCCCATTGAATAATGCATAGTTATTAACTGGATCGGGAACAGCTATCAAAGATGCGGTAGTAGTTCCTGTAAAAAAACTATATGAGATAGTATCCCATACTACTTCTAAAGTCAAAGTAGTTGTCCCTGAAACAGAAGATATTTGTGTTTCAGGTGGTAATAAATTTGTTGAATCTGTTATGTACTGACCTACTTTGAAAGTACCTGTTACGTCAGCACCATCGATAGTTATTACAGTGCTTTGTGGAGTCCAATAAAACTGCATTGTTCCAATGCCAGTAGAAAGGTCAAATACACCTCCACCTTTAGTTTCTGAAATTGTAAATTTAGTACTGCTAACTACTTCTGAAACATAGTAATATTCACCCGCAACAATATTACCAAACACTGCTCCTGAGCTAATAGTAAATCTTACTAAATCGTTAACTCTAAATCCTGAAGTACTGCCGCATGTAATTTCGTCAGTCGTGCCATTAGTAGCTGTGGCAGTGCGTGAACTTGTATATGTAGTTGTAGCAATTGTAGCGGTATAGTCTGTATATACCTGAACATCAGGGTAATAATTCTCTTCGCCCGATACTAATAGCAAAGGATCGGTAGTGCGAAAATCTATAAAATTGAGAGGAGCTTTGCCTTCAGTACCTGAATCAAATAATCTTAAGTTTGGATAAAATTCAATGATAGGTCTTTTAGCTTTATTATATTGAGAAGCATATAATAATATTGTAGGATCATTGTTGTATTCAGCAGTCGCTCTAATAACATCAATATGAAACCATCTATTGCTTCTAGACCAAGCATTTTTGCTTAATGCATTTCTAGCTATAGTAATATAATCAGGATCTGTGGGTATATAAGGTATACCTGACCAACCACCTATGTCCCATGGGGTAGAGTCATATGGCAAATAGACCGATGTTGAAAATGATTCAGGAACTATAAGACTTGATACAGGAATAAGTTCTATTGCTGTACCTACACCTTCAACATAAAAATCTTCAACTGTGTATGCTTCAGGGACGATATTACCTTGGAATTGTACTTTTAATCCATTGGTAAACGTAACACCATTGGAAGAAGTATATGTAGTTTTACCTAATATTTCAGTCACAACATTAATGGTATCAGTCGTATTACTGTCAATAAGTCTAATCATCCCTACTTTATCGCTTGAAGTACCATCTTGATAATAAAGCGTGTCTAACTCAGCACTTAAGTAAGGTATTAATGTAATAATCGTTGCTGTATTTCTAAAAAACTGTCTACCTGAATAATCAGTACCATATTGCGCGGTAATCTTTTGATTAGTTGGAATACTGGTAGCAGGCGTAAGTTGTAATTGTGGATTAGAAGTAGATCCGATATAAGTAATTGTGAAAAATTGTGCGCTTACTAGTTGACCATAAGCCATTTCATTTGGATCACCTGTATTGTAAAACATAACAGTTAATCCATTTAGTGAAGTTACTCCATCAATATCATTTAGAGTGTTTAGATAACTTCCATTTACTTGAGAGAAAGGAAGTATACTTACTACACTAACAGTATTATTACCTGGTAAATTATATTCGTCTTGTGCATTTTTAGCAGGCACAGTAAAAGTCACAACACCTGTAGTAGCACCGTTGTTAACAACTCCTAATACATCTCTGGTTTGTACATTTGGTTGAGTAATACTATAACCTGTAATACCCGGTTGACCCTGAATCCAAAACTGAGTTGGTTGATCTACAGTAAAGGTATAAGTACCGCCGCGTAATAAAGTTAAAGTTGGGTTTCCTAATGAAGTTCCTGCAGGTTCTGTAGCAATTTCATAAGAGTTTGCGCCGTCGATCACATAATATTGTTCTGACGAATATGCAATAGCAGATGTTACTACTACTGGAGGAAGACCTTCAGGCAACCAGTAATACTGATGAAAGTTAACATTTGTGTCTAAATTAGTAAATGAATCCCAAGAATAAAATTCGCTATTAAAAAGTCGGTTATTATTATTTGTTATCCCACCTTCTAATTTAAGAGCATCTAATATTCCAGGATAGCTTATGAAATCTTGTGCAACATCTTGATCGGTTTTCCTAAACACAACACCTGGATCAAGTTGGTAATCTGTTCTAACTTTTGTTGGTTCAGTTACATAATAATCTTTAGCATTAATTCCATATCCAACTCTAGTACCAATATATCCCTGAATTCTTTCAACAGAAGGTTGTGCAACTAGTTGGTCTAATGTTGCTGCTAAGAATTGAGCGTTAGTTGGAGTTTGAAATATCTCTGGGAGAAAATCTAAAGTTCTTATTTTTGTAGCCATAATTATTATCTTGCCTGTAATTGGACTTGTGTCAGGGCTGGTATTACTAGTACATCATTTGATGTTGCTGCATTGACAAAAATTTGATAAGGGGCACATTTTATCTCATACAAATTTCCAAATGTCAACGTAGGGTCATTAGGAACTAAGACGGCTGAACTAATAAGGGCACCTATTTCAGAATGTAAGTAGGCACTTAACTCTGAAAAATAGAAAGTATCGCCGAAATTCCAATTATTTATATTAAAATAATTATTCATTGTGGTTAACACTGCGCTACGAATTTCACTGTCGCTAGCATTAGTATTAGAAGTTTTAATTACTTTAATAGTTGCCCTTAACTGTGCTGGTGCTTTTGGTCCAAACAAGGGTTGAAAAATAACACTGTTTAAAATAACAGAATCACTAATCATTTTATAATCATTTACTTGACCATATGCTTGACTTAACTCATTGATAGTTGGTCTATCAGGCTCAGGTATAGTATTAGTAGTGTCTACTATATAATTAGTATATGCTGTATAGTAAGCTTGAGTTACAACATATAAGTCTATAATATTTGTGGTAGCTGGATCAATTCTAGTTGTATTATTAGAATTGTGTCTATATTGGAATTGTAATCCTTGACGACCCGGCTTCATTGAATACTGAGGTTGTGCTACTAAAGTATAGTACGGGGTAGTTACTGTAGTACTCTGAACAGTAGTATAAAATAGATTATCTGTATAAGCGTAAAATATTTGACCTAATGGATAATCATACTTAATAACTTCAATTGAATTCATCGTAGGATATTGATAAACAACATCTGTTGTAGTAATAAGTTGATATCTAGCTAAATTTATTGGATCTTGAACAAGTTCAAAGAAAGCGTATATACCAAAATTCTGAGCACCTGTTACATAACCTGTTACTGTATTAAAGAAATCAGGATCAGTAATAATAAGTCTGTTATTAACATCAGTTGCAGATACCTGAACTTCATAATCATCTATATATCCATCAGCTAACACTGTTTGACCCACAATATTTACTTGAACATTTGAAGCTAACGGATAATTTGAATTAGGTTGTGTATTAGTAGCTAAAACATTTATAAAATCTTGTAGAATTTTACCAGTAAATGGGTCATAAACTAGTTTATCTCTTTCAAAAGAAAATCTGGTATCATATACACTACCAAAATAATATATTAAAGATTTATAAGATACTGAGTATCTATTATTACCTAAACTTAAAAAATTGATAAAGTAGCTAGGATCATTATAATCAGCAATAGACCATCTGTCTTCAACAATAGTCAACCCATTATTAAACACTAGAGAAAAGCTTTGCTGTAATTCTATTCTGATAATACATTCTTGAATAATTTCATTACTAAATGTATTACTAAAAGCTGGAATCACTTGAGTTAAAATGGCGCCTGTTGGGACATAACCATTTAATGCGACAGGGCCTGTTCCGTTTGAAAAAGATCCATCACCTTGATTAAATCCATCTCCAATTACATTTAAAACACTAGTCCAAAAATAAGTTGCATTAGACGGGCCAGCAATGCCCGATACCAATCTATTATTTGAATCAAAGTAATAACCTGATGGTGCAACAAATTTAACTAGAGCACCGGGTGTTATATACTTTACATTGTATCCTGAAAAAGATCCAACTGGAATAGGTGCATTAGTACCATTAATAATATTATAATAATAACCAGTTAAAGAATTAGCATCAACTGTACTAGTTTGCCAATATACTGTGCCATCGCCAGTAGATGTATTTACATTGTATCTAGTATAATTTTGTAGATAATATTGAGTTGTTTTATTTAATAATAATTCAGATGCCAAAGTGTCCGTTAAAAAAGTAATGATGTTACTAGTATCATTCACAGTAAGAATCAAATTACCATCTGCATCATCTAAATATAATCCACCATCACTAGCGAAAGAATTTAAACTACTGTATTTTCCTGTTGGATCTAATAAATCTAAATTTTTAGAAACACCAATTGAACTTCTATTAATCGCTTTACTTTTAATTATAGAACTGTATAGAGTATAAGGAAAGTTATTATAATCTTCCCCGTTTACCATACGATTCTGTGTATAGTAGCGAGTAGGAGCACGTAGTTTGATTTGTGGTAAAGTCTCTCTAGACTGAGCATTAGAAACAGGAGTTGGTAATTGTAAACCAATGGTTAGAGTTTCAATTCTGTTCAATCTACTTAAATAAGAAAATGCAACAGTTATACCCTGCATTTCTGAAGGATCAATGGTATATGTCAATCCATTAGAAGAACGAACATATGCTCTGAAATTACCAACTGGTATGGCTGAGAATATTCCATCACCAAAATTGTAGTTAACTACGTCATTAAAACCTGATCCTACCGAAAAGATTCTTTTCTCACTAGAAGCTGTTTGTAGGTATGCATTAGCATATACATTTTCAACTTTAACCCATGGACTTAGTCCGCCATTAGCTGCACTTATTTGATATAACCAAGTATCTGTATTATTAACACCTTGAATGTCAATGTTGACTACTTGATTTGAAATTTGTTGCTGTAGTGTAAAATCGTAATTTTGTAAAATACCTTGTTTAAAATAGAAAAAATAACCTGTATTTGGACTACCATATCCCAATTTATCGTTTCTATATAACATGTTGAATCTACCTGTTGGAGCAGGTGGAATTTCATACAAATAATCTTCATCTAAACTTGTTACACTAACAAGTTCAAAATTCATAGTTAAACCATTTACTGTAGAAGAAAATGGTGCTATTGGTAAAGTTCCTTGAGGAATATTTATAGCATATTCGCTAGTAGTAATACCTAATAAGTCTGCGGTATTACCCGGACGGCCAACTTTTTGCGTGTTAATTAGGGTAGAATTGACAATTGTATTGTACTGCTCTAACCAATTTGGGTTAGCTGGGTCATTCCAAAGTATAGTTAAATTACCTAAGTTAACACCATTCAAATCAGTGATATTTTCAGTAGTGTTAATACTTGTTATCTTTAAAAACCCTTGTGCAGCTAAATTTCTTTTAGGTGTATAGCTTACTAAGTTAGCAAGCTTGACTACTGAATCTCTGCGTTCAGCAGTATCAATGAAATTTTCTCTAGTATTTAAATCATTTCGGAAAGCCAGACCTTGGCCCATAAAAGCCATAACGTCTAATAGTGCTATGAATTCACTACTTTCTATGTAGTCATTAAATGTTTCAGGATAATAGGTACGTAGGTAATCTACAAAACTCTTGCGTAGTGTTTCATAATCATAAGACCGAAAATCTGCTTCTCTAAAGGTTTGGTATATAGATTTCCAATCATTAACACCAAATAAGGCCGATTGTCTGCTGCTGGTTGCCATACGTTTTCTCTTTTAAGTATTTATCAAACCTGTAAATCACGGTTTTTAAGTAAATTACTGAATAGTTGCTCTACTAGTATTAGAGTCAAAAAATACACTCAATACCAATGGATTATTAAAAGGGGCAATAGCTATTTCTAGTTCTATTAAAATACCAAGCTCTTGTGGGAAAGCAGCTACCGTATTTAAAATTAGTCTAGGATCTAGACTAGCAACTCTTCTGATTTCATTTTCTAGTTGAAACTGAACATCAGCCGTATTTGGCTCAAATACAAAAGACCAAATAGTCGTGCCATATGCAGGTTGACCTACTTTTTGTCCTTGTGTTATATTTAATGCATTGATAAAATCTTGAATTACAAGAGGAACGTCTACTAGAGTATATTTTTTACCTGTGTTAACAGGTCTGACAATTCCACCTACACCCCCATCAGTACCATTGACGGCATTAGTGGTTTTTGGTTGATTTGCTCCAATTGTACTGAATCCAATGTATGATGGCATATTATGTTACCTCTTAAGTTATTCTTATGTTTGATAATTGCTGCTTTCTTAAATCTGCAATTTGTTTATCTAGTGCATCAAGTTCTGCATATGCAGCCTTAGCCTGAGCTTTAAATTCTAACAATGTAGCATCTCCTTGAGGAAGACTAGTTTGTGCTTCGTTATAATTAAATTCAGCAGTAGCATATTTTCTAATAACATCTTCCCTTGAAGCGGTTAGAGTTTCAATCTGATTTATTATACTAGTTATTTTATTATTTCTTTCAACTGCTGTGTTCAATGCAGCAGTAGCTGAATCCGAAACCGTTCCTGTTAAGTTTGGTGCGGGAACATTTCCTAATAACGCTTTAGTTTGATCATTTATTTGTGATCGGTCTGTAGTATTTACGCCTACTTGAGGAGTAACAATCTTAACAAAACTTGAGCTTAATCCTGAAATTGCAGAATTTAATTTTGCAGCCGCTACAGCCGGCAATCCTGCTTGAACTAATGCCGATAAACCTAATGATTTTAGTTTATCTAGCCCACTTGAAAGAAATCCAGTAACCGAACTTGCTATACTGCTTATTGATTTTCCTATTGTAGTTAAACTGCTTACTGAGTTTATGGCGCTTGATATAGCGCCTGATAAAGAAATTCCATTAATAGCCGCAGTACTAGCACTATCAACAACTGCCTTAATAGATCCTGTACCCAGTATAGCGGTAGCCGCTTTATTTGAGTAGTCTGAGTAGTCTGTTATAGAAGAAATTGCATTTTGACCACCGGGTATCATATCGACTCCACTAGCGATAGCTGAGTTTGCCCCACTAGTAGTATTTGTAGTTGTGAACGCCCCAGCTAGTTTATTAGCGGCATTTGTAACTACTGATCCAGCTGAATTTATAGCTGTGGTTGCTGTGGTTTTTATAGTATCAAGAGCACCGCTAACTGAAGATAGCAATGAATTACTAGATCTAGTAGCACCGGCTACTGCTCCAGCTACCGCGGCACCGGCTGCTGCTATTCCAGTGACACCTGCAACGGTGTCTGTTGCTGCCGCTGGCGGCACTGCCGCTGAGGTATTACTTGTTGCAGCCGCTGCCGATTCGGCCGCTTTTGCGGATGCGTTAATTGCTTCTAAATTCTGAGGAACCCCAGGTTTTAAAGTTGGTAATGCATTCTTAATTGAATTAAACGCATCGGCTGCTATTCCTTTAGCTCGGTTGATTATATTACTAATACCACCTCCTAACTTACCCAAGAATCCTGATATTGCACTAAATGCGCCGCCCACAGCGCCTAGACTAGCTGCAAAATTTCCAGAGCCAATAGTTGATGTAATAGAAGAAAAATTTGACGAAAGACCGGCAAATGAATCGGTGAGTCCACCTAATGCAGGTACTTTAGCTGTTAAATTAGTTATTTTATCTAAACTATCACCTATATTTTGTACAGTACCTATTGCCCCTTGAGCAGTATTAACTAAATTTTGACCTGTAGCAACTACACCTCGAGCAGTTGTAACTGCTTTATTAACATTATTAGCAGCTTCATTGTAAGCGTTTATAACCGGGGCTACTCCAGCGGTAGAACCAGCCAGTATTACCCCTGCAACATCTGCGGCTGCTTCTTTACCAGTCATTACTCCTACTTGAGTTAGAGCAGATTGACCTCGTTGTAAGCCTTCAACCGCTATTTTAGCTTGTGCATCAATATTATCAGCAAGCTGAGCCGCACTTTCACCGCCCGGTTTATTACCGGTAAAAAGATTCTTAGGTAATACTTTAGCTAGTGTTGCCCCGGGATTTTGTGCCAATGACATTACCAATGGCGCAGATCCTGGTTTAATACAGCTGGAGTCTTGTAGTTGTTGCGGAGTTAATCCTAATTTACCTAACACTGGAACAGCACCTTGTGCCGTTTGCACTATACCTCCCCCCACAGACGCAGCGAAATTGGCTGCACTACTTCCTACGTTAGTAGATATCGCTCCTAGTAAGGCGCTTGTTTCGCCATATCCTATCAGTGAACTAATAGGACCTATAGCTGGTACAGTACAAGCTACAGCATTAGTAACTTGAGCAATAGGAGTTCCCTCTGCAAATTTATTAAGCAGAGAAAGAGGCGAACTAGGTGCAGACGAAAGTTGTGCATCTGCATTTAAAGTAGTGGGTATGTTAACCCCTTGTCCTGCGTTAGCCCATGGTGCATGTGCAGGTGCTCTAGATACTATGCTTATCAATTTACCAGGTGCCGCTAAAAAGCCCTTTGCCTTATCATATAGTGTATCAGTGTGTGCAACGTTAGTAGGAATAGGAACTTCTTTTGGAATTACGTAAGTTTGTCCAGTGTTTAAATTTACAAACAAACCATTAATAAAAGTTACTAAACTACTAGAATATGAAGCTACTCCACTAGCAGCCATACTCATAGCGCCACCAACTTTATGCGTAAACTTACCTAAGGTCTGTATTATGTTGTCTCCACCTACCCGTTGTTTATAATCTTTCTCCGAACTTACGGTAATAGAATCAGCTTGAATGTTTAATTTTTTAGCAGCATTAATATTAACATCATTGTCTGCATGTAAATTTAAATCGCCTTGGGTTCTAATATTAACACTGTTAGTAGAGAACATGTCAATAGTACCCTCTTTGCCTAGTTCAATGTAGCTTTGCCCATTTGAGTGTAGTATCATTAGAGTTTGACCATTATCACTCATTAAAATTTGATGACCCAATGCTGTTCTTATACGAATAAGTTGATCATTTCCAACAACATCGCCATCATCCATAACTATTGAGTGACCACCTTTTCTACCTACAACCTTTACATTTGGATTATCAGCCAAAGCTGCCTGCAGTACTGATTCATCAGTATAATTACCTTCATAGATAGGTCTACCTGGAGTACTTACGCCCCAGCCAACTCTACTAGGTGATTCACGCTGGGCACTAGTACTAATAGGTCCCCTAATAGGATCTCTAATAATACCTTGTTGGTTCATAATCGCAGCAGTATACGAATGAACTGGCTTCGCCATAGTAAAATAATCCGGATCGTTTGATTTAGGATTATTAGGATTAATATTAGTTACAGGTAATCTAGTGGCGCCACCGTAGCTAGAGGCTTCTGTATTATTTAAAACTACATTTGTTGTAGCACCTATAGCAGGGACCAT
>Ga0209087_1000401_pt1 | contig 27958 bp, 25 predicted proteins | sample S_130805_EF_Meta_FD_187321 | JGI IMG/M metagenome (GOLD analysis project Ga0209087, IMG submission 187321) | Freshwater microbial communities from Lake Simoncouche, Canada to study carbon cycling - S_130805_EF_MetaG (SPAdes) (version 2) | ecosystem: Environmental > Aquatic > Freshwater > Lake ... | reverse complement strand
TTTTACCACAGGTTATATTTTACCACAGGTTATATTTTACCACAGGTTATATTTTACCACAGGTTATATTTTACCACAGGTTATATTTTACCACAGGTTATATTTTACCACAGGTTATATTTTACCACAGGTTATATTTTACCAAAAAGCTATGTCTTACCAAAAAGCTATGTCTTACATTATAAACTCATTTGATAAATTGAAACGACCAATGTATACTTCATCCAACACTTTGGAAAGGTCTCTTTCCATTAACTGAATTTTCATGTTCATCTCGTGAACCATATTCTCTCGATCTACTACTGACCCGCGAAAACGATAAAAGTCGTTTTCTAACATACTCAGTCGGTCATCTTCTTGCTCAACAAGTGGCATTTGAAACCCCTTCCATACATTGTCATCACATATCTGCTGAATTTGTTCGTTTGCCTCCATCTGATTACGTTCAAGCGCTCTCATGGATGGTACTATGTCATCTAGTATATCATTGATCCAGCACAAGTTCGCTTTTTCGTATAGTTGGTTTTCTTGTTCTAAAACAAGATCTTCTGTTCTCGACATGCGAGCATCAATATCATTTTTTAGATTATGGTTAAATACTTCTATTTTTTCTGAAATGCTATTCATGTTGATCGCCTGTGAAGCACGTAACAATTCGACTTCGCTCCGGAGTTCTGTGATTTCATCAGACTGTTTCTGAATGGTAGTAGTAAACTCTTCACGTAGACGATGAAACATGTCACTTAGCTGGTCGACATTATAGTCTGTTTTTGGAACTGGACGCGTATTAATCGTAACTACAACCCCGTCGAATCCTAGTCGAAAATCCTCTTTATTCTCGAAGCCACTCGCAATGATCTGGCGAACTTCCATTGACTCCATCGTTGAATACCAATAGTCGAAATGAACGAATGCCATACGATAAGTGCCCCCCGTTACTTTATTTGGTGGAGAATTTACGATATCGATACGATTTATTTGTCCCATAAACGATACTAGGTTTGTAATTATCTCCTTGTCATAATTATGGGGTAGACACTTTATGTAGATACTGCTTCCTGAAGCATGAAACCAATTCTGGACATTGAAAGCCTCTTTCAATTCACTCTGAATATTGCGATTTACGATTGACGACATTTGTTGTAATGAATGCCTTCTATAAAATATAAAAAAAGTCAATCAATTTTATGGATTTTATGTTCTCATGTATGTATTTGTCAATAATAATACATACATGATTATTTTGTTGAGAACGAACAATCGTTTCATTTCATTTCATTTCATTTCTAATACGCTGATAAATTGTATGAAAATCGTCCTGTACATATTTATCAATACCAATAAATATAATATAAATGATATGTTTTTTATAGTATAATGTGTGGTATTATAGGATATCTTGGAAACGAAAAATCGACAACATTCGTTATTGATGGGTTGACTCTTTTACAAAATCGCGGATATGATTCAGTAGGAATATCATCTATTATTGAGAACCAAATACAAACTATAAAATATGCATCTACAAACACATATAATTCTATTGAATTATTAAAAGACAAAATAAATATACTACAAGAATCGCATATTTCGATTGGTCATACAAGATGGGCGACTCATGGTGCTAAAACGGATATTAACGCACACCCGCATCATGACAATCAATCAAGAATTTCGCTTGTCCATAATGGAATTATCGAGAACTTTCATAGTCTTAAATCAGAGTTATTAGAAAAAGGCTATCATTTTATTTCACAAACAGACACTGAAGTCATTTCGGTTCTCATTGGTTATTATTTAGATAATAATTATTCTATGACGGAAGCTGTGAAAAGCGCGGTTGCAAGATTAAAAGGAACATGGGCTCTTTTAATCATACATCGAGAACATCCAAATAAAGTATGGATAACTCGTAATGGTTCTCCGCTTTTATTGGGTATTGAAGACGACTTTGTAATGATTGCTTCTGAACAAATCGCATTTCATAATCATATAAAACAATATATTGTTCTCAATAATCACGACGTAATTGAAATTTCTCTCATCAATCAAAAAATATCCTATAATATCAATATTCAAACCTATCAAACAAAAACGAAATCAAAACAATATACAAATCTTGAACTATCTCCCGTTGGATATGAACATTGGACAATCAAAGAAATAAATGAACAACCAGACTGTGTTATTCGAGCGATTAATAACGGCGGACGCTTTCTTACTGATTCGACGGTTAAATTAGGCGGACTAGATTCCAATAAAGCAAATTTATTAGACATTGATCATATTATTTTATTAGGTTGCGGTACTTCTTTTCATTCTGGTTTATGGGTTCTCGATATTTTCAAAGGAATCGATATTTTTGAAACTGTTTCCATTTACGACGGAGCTGATTTTACTAAGCGAGATATACCAAAACGAGGTAAATCGGCTGCTATATTGATTTCTCAATCAGGTGAAACGAAAGATCTTCATAGATGTGTTCAGATTATTCAAGAGAATAATATGATTTCAATAGGGGTAGTGAATGTAATAGATTCTTTTATTGCAAGAGAAACCGATTGTGGTGTATATTTGAATGCAGGCAGAGAAGTTGCGGTTGCATCTACAAAGTCTTTTACTAACCAATGTATCGTTTTATCATTAATTGCTATTTGGTTCTCACAAAATAAAAATACATGCTTGGAAAAAAGGAAAAGAATCATAAAAGATTTACATAATTTACCCTTTCAAATGAAAGAAATATTGAAATTTGAGAACATAGAGAAAATACAACATATTTCGAGAACTATCAAGGATACAAATTCAATGTTTATATTAGGAAAAGGTAAAGAAGAGGCAGTCGCAAAGGAAGGAGCATTAAAAATAAAGGAGATTACATATATTCATGCAGAAGGATATTCATCGAGTGCTTTAAAACATGGTCCGTTTGGATTAATTGTCACTGGATTACCAATTATTTTATTAGATATAAATGAAAAATATAGAGAAAAAAACGAGAACGTCTTTCAAGAAGTTACTGCAAGAGGCGCAAATGTTCTCAAAATATCCGATGAAAATGGAGAACTTCTCATTGAAAAGAATCAAACATTTGGTGGTATACTTGGCAACGTGTATATTCAACTTATAAGTTATTATTGTGCTTTGGAAAAAGGGTTAAACCCCGATTTTCCTCGCAATTTGGCAAAAGTAGTTACGGTAGAATAAAGGTGTAAATAATCATCAACTGTTATTTCATTATCATTCATAAATATGGATTGGTTGTTCGGTATAACACCAAATCCAAACGATGTATCTATCGATAAATTCATACGATACAATATATATAACAATATATATTATTTTATAATAACTGTTCCAGCTCTTCTGGCGTATTCACACCAGAAATAAAATGACTCTTTGATTTATCTAGTAAAATAGTATCAATGACAGTCCAAGAATTATTTTTTATCAATTTCACAATATCGGTCAAATAGTATTCCTTTTGCGAATTATTATTTGAGAGTAATGGAATGAACCGTTTAAGGAGAGAACCATCTATATAATAAATACCTCCATTGACAACCTTTACCTGTCGTTGACTTTCAGAACAATCCTTTTCTTCAATGATTCCTATAAAATCCTTATATTTATCATATATAATTCTTCCATAACCATGTGGGTTCTCGAATTCTGCAGTTAAAATATTACACGAACCTTGAGAACATTTCATGAAATCCTGTAATATATCAACCGTTATGAGTGGTGTATCGCTATTTACAATGAGAACTTTATCTGTGTTCTCATATTCTTCCAAACAACAACTTATTGCATGACCTGTTCCTAATGGTTCGCCTTGTGTTATAAATATTATGCCAAATATATCAATATATTTTACCAGCGTTTGAATAATCAATGAATGATATTTTCCTGTAACAATGACAATCTTTTTAGGTTGAAGTAATTGAATCGTTTCTATTACTCGAACCAACATCGGTTTCTCTTTGAAAAGATGGAGAACCTTTGGTATATTTGAACGCATTCGTTTTCCTTCACCCCCCGCTAAAATAGTCACGACTAAATCATTCATATATTATCATAAAAAAATAATATTTATATATTTTATTTGATTATTTTATCTTATACAATTACATATTATTTTTTCCGATAATGGCTTGAATGGTTTGAAATATATTAACGGACGCAATTGTTCTCGGCAATAATTACCACAATTCGTACAGAATGAAATATGATATATATATGTTTGATATTCATAATCATCCTCTATTTGAAATGTGTATATTTGTTTAGATTCGGATTCGGATTTGGATTTGTTGCAACACATCGCATAACGAATCAATCTAATAGATTTCATATTTGATTTTTTTACAATATCTTCCCATTTCATAAACAAGTAACTGTTTATTATTTCTGATACATCAAGTGGAATAGGTAGTAAAGTAACAATGCGCGATATGTTCATAGTATAAAAAAATATACACTAACATAATAATATTTTATATCTTCAATTTTACACTCTTGAATTTAGTACCCATCTAATCTCTTGAAAACATCTAATCACTTGAAAACATCTAATCACTTGAAAACAATCTAGACATATTTACAGCCTCTCTATTGACTTCTGGTGTCTTGAACAAATTATAAATGAATTCGTCGTCTCTAAATCGAACAGTATATGTACTTTGAATGGCTGATCTTCCAATACGTCCTAAACATTGAATCGTTTTTGCCTGTGTCATGTTTGCCATATCCTTACCAATGAATCCATGACAAAAGTTGTAATTGGTTCCAAACACGAAATCACTAGAAGCAATAATAATAAACAACTCTTGACTCTGGGCTAATTGCTTCATTAATTCCAAGTATCTAGGTTCAACCCCTTGTATGAAGACTCCTATACCTAATAACATAAGCACTTTCAGATAATTATCTATTTCTAATCCCATAATCTCCTTCACCGAATCTTCTGATATATTTGGACAGAAAGATTGTTCGTTGATTGAATTATGCCATTTTAATTGATGCGGTTTTGTATTTGGCACATATTTGGCCTCTAATGAAATATATCGAATCTGTTTTCGCAATATGTCTATTTTTTTATATAAATCCTTTACTGTTTGATTTTTGTTCTCGTCGTCCTTTTCTTTCTGTTTTGTCGTTTTATCTTCGTCGGGTTTTTCAAATACTTCTAATTCTCTCTCCAGTTCAGACAGTTGGGCCGATATTTTATTATTTGATGCTATTTTGGCTAATATGTCTTGAAACATCGTAACCGGAATCGCGGATTGTTGTGTATAAAAGTTACCTATTTTTTTGGCGTCTTCAGTTAAGAATATTGTTGGACCGTCGGTTAGTGTATATGCGTCTGATGTTGTCAGTAGGATTCCTGTTTGACTTGAACTTGCCGTAGGCTGAGTAAGTTGCTGGACACTCTGTGTTCTCTTTAAATCGCCCCCACTTTTTTGAGAAAATACCGAATCTACACTCATCGACTTGGTGATTGGCGGTTCAAATTTCAACTTTTGCGATGATTTCATAAAGGTATATATCTCTTCCCATGAATCCGCCGAGATATGTTTCAATAATTCCAAATAATACAATTTCAGCGAATTCATCGTGATATCTGCAATTTCTCTGAAATAATTGCGCATCAACAACTGCTCACTAACAAGATTGTTCTGGTTTATGAAAAACGTGAACTTTACAATTTCGCTAAGATCAAAATATCTTAATAATGTTTTATTTGATTCACAGTGACGAACACACTCTACTAAATCTGCGTGTTCTTTATACATGGTGTGTGGAAGAGCACAGAATCCGTCTTTTGTCAAGATTGGTATAGATTTCCTACAATCATAACTAGCAATCGTATGAATTTCCGAACTGTCAAATCGCATTCTAAAATCCGCGAGTGTATCAATAATTTCTTCTTCATTTGGCAATGTTGCGCAAGAAAGAACCACATTCGGTATTCTGTTCTCCATCCAGTTCCTATGAATAATCGGATGTAAATCATGCTCTTCGTAATCCATTGTTATAGTCGGTTCATCCCAGTATGTAATCACTGATGTTTCTGTATTGAATGCCAACATATAATTCATCGCCGTTAAATATGATTTCACATCACATATCATAATTTCCACTTTTGAACCATTGCTATTATCTACTTTGCGAATCCCACCAGATCTGCGATCTCGTGTATAATCTACTGCAGCGAAATAATGAAGACGAATATCAGACGCGGTTTCACAACCGAACGCAAAAGCAATCTTTTTTTCCATGGAAATCGCCGACTTTGCTAATGCTAAACCAATATGACGAGCAACGCATACAAATATGATTTTATATTTTACAGATAACCCGATCGGCGAAAGCGTTTTACCTGTTCCAGTAGGAGCAATATATAATACCAATCTTGGTACCGCTTCTTCTTTGTTGAAAATGGAAAACAACTGTTTTTGATGAGGAAATAATGTTTTGTCTTCATACTCAAGCAACGTTTTATTTTGCTCAATGAATGAATAAGCCTCTTTTATAATAACCGACAAATCCGTTTTTGAATTTGCTTCTGATATGACTTTCTGAATAAAATCGAGAACATGTTTATTGACATTGTAAATAGATGCCTTTGCTAACTGTATGAGCGTATACAGATAGAACGCATATTTTGCCTTTTTCTTTGAAAGATATTTACACAAATTGCAACAAAATTCCAAGGCGACGAATTCGAATACATGCTTTTTATTTGATTCTATATTTGATTCCAAGTTTTGAACTCGTAAAACGTCTATGCTCTTCATTTTCTTTATATTACCTCCACTCGCGCTATCCATTTGTACAATACCGTATTTTTTAGTAATGTCTTGAATGATTGGCAAGAAATATTTATTGTACAAGAACTGCTCATTTTCCGCCGAGTATTCTATTTTTGTAAATGAGAACAAGGACATTGTTTTATTCTTTACAATACTAATATTGGAGAACCCTTCTATGATCATTTTCAAAATGTCCTTCTCTGAATCAGAAACAGGCACTTCAATAGAATCCCATTCAATGCGTGTAAGTTTGCTTTGCGTTAAATCCATATTACTGTCAAATATATTATTACCGTATATTTGACTGATTCAATCAATTTTATGTAATATAATTATATAAAAATGAACAATTATACAAAGATCATTGTAGTGGCGTTGATTTTATTATTTATTTCTATACTAAATGAATTCAATAATCCTTTAGCTAATAGTAATCCTTCATTTATTGATTATATACATATTTTAGTAACACGATATATTCATTACCTAATATATTTATTATCTACGTTTTATTTACTATTTTTTTATGGCATTGGCACAAAATATGATATATATTTTTTTTTAATAATAGTGATTACTATCGTTTTAGGATGGTATATATTTGAATTGTGCGTTTTATCATATATAGAATTGCTATTTTATAATACAAATACAGAGAAGATGAAAACTACATTTCATCCAGCATTTTATTATATCTTTGGTAGTTACAGAGAATATAATATGTATATAACTGGAATACTATTTATTATTAATTGCTTTATATTATTGTATTGGTTACCTTCTGTAAAAATTTATTATAAACTTCTATATGCTATGTTTGTTTTATATTTTTTTATACATGGAATAATACATAACATATATAATATAAATTATTATTCTACAAAAAATAAGCAGTCTTTATTCATAAAAAATCTACATGATAAATATGTTTCTTATCTAACCGCGCCGAAATAATATATTATTTACAATGAACGCAATCAATATTAGAATATATTATCAATATCAATAATCCAATCGGCAAAAATAAAGGTTCATAATAATTCAAGTATATCCAAGCACAAACGAAAAATACTGGAAAAATATGAACTCTCGGTATCATCTTGTAACAATCCGATGTTCGAAAATAAATCCACAACCCGCCACAAATGACAGAGATAAATACTTTTTGTTCATATGTTAGGAAATTATCTAGTAGCATTATATAGTATGTTTACAAAATTATATTTAGCTACAACAAACCCAAATATAACTCTTTCAGAAATGATTACTAAAAATAGTTTTCCATTACTAATATCGATTGTGTTTCATGCGATCGTCTATGTTTTGTCAGCAAATATAGCGTATTATGTTTTTGTAGGAAAACCATTATCTATGAAAATAAATAATAGACTTTTTGTTGCGCTGTTTGCTATTATGATTCTTGGATACATTGCAAGATTCTATCATGTAAAAGATGTATATCAGGCATATAATAAAGACATGGATAAGACTAGAACGCATTTAGATAAACTATATATCAGTTGGATTTTTATTGCATAATAATAAAGCCATCAGTATATTTAGAGATGAACTCTTTAGTATTATTTATACGAAAGAATATAAATATTTTTTTATATATCTAATAAAATGAGTTCTCCTTCATTAACATCATATATGGCTCAATGCGTTAATACACACGACGATGAAATGTATGTCACCAAGCGCGACGGTAAGACAGAAATCGTTGCCTTTGATAAGATTCTACAAAGAATAAAACGCATTGGTAAAGAAGCCAATATTATTGTTAACTATACTGGACTAGCAATGAAAGTAATTGATCAATTATTTGACGGTATTTCTACTACAAAGATTGACGAGTTAAGCGCAGAACAATGTGCATCCATGGCGTCGACACATTATGACTATAATACTTTAGCTGGTAGAATTATTGTCTCAAATCATCAGAAAAATACATGCGAGTCTTTCTCTCAAGTCATGGAACAATTGTATGGATATTTAGATAAACACGGAAAGCCATCCCCGCTCGTTTCCGACCAATTAATCACAGTAGTTCGAGAACATGCGAATATAATAGATGACATATGTGACTATTCGAGAGACTATTTAGTTGATTATTTCGGATTCAAAACGCTCGATAGAGCCTATATGATGAAAATCGACGGAAAAACAGTAGAACGACCCCAACATATGTGGCTGCGCGTTTCGATCGGAATCCATGGTAACGATATAGACAGCGTAATTGAGACATATGAATTTATGTCACAAAAATATTTCACACATGCTACCCCCACGCTTTTCAATTCTGGAACACCCAGACCGCAATTATCCAGCTGTTTTTTATTAGCAATGGAGAGTGATAGTATTGATGGAATTTATAATACATTGAAAGATTGCGCACTAATATCCAAGTTGGCAGGAGGAATCGGACTTCATATTCATAATATAAGAGCAACAGGCAGTCATATTCGAGGAACAAACGGCATGTCGAACGGTATTGTTCCTATGTTGCGTGTCTTTAATAATACAGCCAAATATGTGGATCAGTGTTTAGACCCAGATACAATTGTATATACGAAACATGGAGCAAAACAGATAAAAAATATTGTAGTTGGCGATAAGGTAATCACTGACGATGGTTATTACTATAAAATTGGCAAGGTATTAGATAACGATTATCACGGCAATTTGTATAGTTTAACTGTGAAACACGCACTATACCCTTTGAAATTAACTGATATGCATCCATTATGGACAATCAAAAATAGCACATACTATCAAGACAATTTTAATAATATAATTAATGAATTGAACCGTAATTTGTTAACACCTGAGTTTATTGAGGCCAAGAATATTGATAAAAACGATTTTATTGGATTTCCAATACCCAAATATGAAAAGGATATTGAAGAATATACAGACGACGATTGCCGATTTTATGGCATTATGGTAGGAAGTGGGCATATATCGAGTACTGACAATTTTGCGTATATAGAATTAGATAAAGAATTGCACCAAGAAACAATTGTATTTGTAGAGAATTATTTGAGCAGTCGAAATATTCAGATTTCATATACATATCCTGATGATACATTGGTTCAATTAACATGGACGCGTAATAATATGTTTAAATTCACATATGAAATGATGTATGATTCAAATAAAGAAAAGTATATAATGTCAAGCATGTTACATTTGCTAAAACACAAAATATTAAATATAATAAAGGGTTTATTGGAGACAAATGGTAAAATAAGAGCTTATCATTTTTTATTAGAACAAACCTCTATGAATATTATCGAGAGTGTAAGATATATGTTATTGCGATTAGGTATTTTAACATCAGGAACAACAGTAGATGTAAGCGATGAAGAAAAACGATCAAATACTTATGTATTAATTATTCCGAAAAAACCAGTTATATGCGATTTATTTGAAAATAGATCACTTGTGCCATGTAGTTCATTTACTTTTTTTGAGTATGACGGATATTTATTTAGTATTGTTATCAAGAATACCTATATAGAAGACTATAAAGGTCGTGTAATTGATATTGAAGTCGCCAATGATGACCATCATAATTTTTTGACACATAACGGGCTTGTTAAGAATGGAGGAGGTAAACGCAATGGTTCGTTTGCGATTTATTTGGAACCATGGCATGCAGACATTGAAATGTTCCTTCAAATGCGAAAGAATCATGGCGACGAAGAATTGAAGGCGAGAGATCTGTTTTATGCTCTTTGGATACCCGATTTATTTATGGAACGCGTGAAAGCAAATAGCACATGGACTCTTATGTGTCCTGATGAATGTCCTGGATTGTCCGATGTATATGGACAAGAGTTTAAAACACTTTATGAATCCTATGAACAATCAGGTAGAGGTCGTGTTACATTGAACGCTCGTGATTTATGGTACAAAGTAATGGACGCACAAATGGAAACAGGAACACCTTATTTATTGTATAAAGACGCATGTAACCGTAAATCAAACCAGAAGAATGTAGGAACCATCAAAAGTTCGAACCTATGTGTCGCTCCAGAAACGAAGATTTTAACAAGCGATGGAATGATCGAAATCAAGGAGTTATGTGACCAAACAGTGAAAGTGTGGAATGGAATCGAATTCAGCGAAACAGTTGTTAAGAAAACTGGCGAGAACCAAAATCTAATAAAGGTATATTTTGATAATGGTTCGACCATTGATTGCACATTATATCACAAGTTTTACGTGTTCGATGAAAAAAATTATATTATACAAATAGACGCAAAAGATTTAAAACTTGATATGAGACTGGAACCATTTAATCTTCCTGGTGAAAGCACTCTGTGTATAAAAATTAAGGGAATTATTAATAATAATAGGATTAGTGATACATATTGTTTCACTGAACCAAAAAGAAATCGCGGAACATTCAATGGTATTGTCACCGGACAATGTTCGGAAATTGTCCAATATAGTGATGATACTGAAACCGCTGTATGTAACCTTGCGTCAATTGGTCTACCAACATTTATTAAAGAAGGTGTATTTGATTACGATCTATTACATAAGGTGACTAAAATAGTGACCAAGAATTTGAATAAGATTATTGATGTGAATTATTATCCGACAGAAAAAACTCGAAAAAGCAATATGCGTCATAGACCTATCGGCATTGGTGTCCAAGGATTAGCAGACGTATTCATTATATTAGGTTATCCGTTTTTATCTGATGAAGCCAAACAAACCAATCGTCATATATTTGAAACAATGTATCATGCCGCTTTAGAAGCATCTTGTGAATTGGCCGTTATTGAAGGACCCTATGAGACATTTCATGGTTCGCCTGCTTCAAATGGAGAACTACAGTTTGATTTTTGGTCAGTAGATCCAGGAAATGAAAGATATGATTGGAATGAGCTAAAACATAATATTATGATGTATGGTATTCGCAATTCGTTGTTACTATCACCGATGCCAACTGCGTCTACCTCGCAAATATTGGGTTTTAATGAATGTATTGAACCAATCACTTCAAATATTTATAGTAGGAGAACATTGGCCGGCGAATTTATTCAAGCCAATAAGTATTTGATGGCGGATTTAATGTGTTTGAACTTGTGGAATGAAAAAATAAAGAATAATATTATTGCAAATCATGGAAGTATCCAGCAGATTGTAGAAATTCCACAAGAAATAAAGGAAAAATATAAAACGGTTTGGGAAATACCTATGCGTGGTATCATTGATATGGCGGCGGATAGAGGAGCATTTATTTGTCAGAGTCAGAGTTTGAATCTATGGATGGAAGATCCTAATTATAGTATACTTACTGCAAGTGCGTTTTACGCATGGTCAAAAGGTCTTAAAACAGGCATTTATTATTTACGGCGACGTGGAAAACATCAAGCACAACAGTTCACAATTGAGCCAGAAAAAGCCTCAAATATTTCTACACAAGAAGATGATGACATTTGTGAAATGTGTTCTTCATAAACAAACAATCAAACAATCAATCAATCAAACAAATAATCAATCAAATAAAAATAAATAAAATATATATAATGTCTATTAGTAATTACTTACCAAATTCACAATCATCCTATACATGGTTTTTATATTTAGGAATTGCGTTTTTTATTACACATATCATGATATATGGTTTTGGATTGAATCTTTCTTATTTTGGCATGATTCTCATCTATATTGGAGCAAGAAAACCATATTTGTCTAACTGGTTTAGAAATCTTTTATGGGTCTTCGTGATATTAGATATTTATGCAACCATTAGTACAATTCGAGACAAACTTTCAGACCGATTTTTTGTTACATTTGATAAAAAATTGAAAGAAGGAGCAAAATCCTCAAAAAAAAAGGGTGAGGGTGAGAGCGAGAGCGACAGTGAGAGCGAGAGTGAGAGTCATGAAAATGATAAGGGAAAAGGTAAGAACACTAAATAATCTGAGTAAAGTAAATAACCAACCAAAGATGTTTATTTATGTGAACTAGCAGCTTCCATATAGTACGCAAATTCTTCGTCTATCATATCAATATTTTTTTCCATTTTTAAATAACATCTCAGACAAACGAGAACATCTACCATGGAATTATGGAGATTTTCTGGTTTTGTATGAAACAATGTTTCATACAATTCGCACAATGTAGGGAATTTTTTATATGTTCCGCCGCGCGCATTCGTTTTTTCAATATTGCATAAATTTATACTCATTTTCATGGTGCATTTCAGCGCAATATTTGCGATTTTTGTATATTCTGCGTCAAACATCCATACAATATGAGGTACCAACTCTTTGTTTGAAAATCTCTCAATATTTCGATTCGCTTCCATTTCAATGACCTTGCTGTCAAAACTCAGATTGTGAGCAACCACTATATCCGCATAATGGTATGTTTCAAACAGCATTTCCAAAGCATCTGTGATATCGACACCAGTTCGATCAAGTTGTTCTCGTGTAATACCTGTTATTTGCGTTATTTTTTCGCTAATCGGAATCTCTTCAGGAATCTTTATGAACGCATTGTATGTTTGTATAAGCCGATTGTATTTCATGTCATAAAGAGCAAAACTCAACTGCGTAATATATATAGGTGGATCCGCTGGTGTCTTTGGAAGCAAGCCTGTAGTCTCAACGTCGATTACTAATACGTTCATCTGTTATTTGTCTTACTATTTTAGAAGAAAAGACAATCAATTTTACGTGAAAATTATATTGTATCAAAAAAATATAAATAATAAAACAGCTATAAATAATAAAACATCTTTTATTATAATGGCAAAAACAAGTATTACATTTGTGACAGCTTTTATGAATATATACAATACCCCGTTTCAAAACAAGGACGTAGAATGGCGATTCAGACATTTCAAGAAAATTGCAGAAACGGGTATACAACTAGGTGTATTTTGTTCTCATGATTGTTCAGAATATATGGAACAACTAGTTGCCGAATTTCCAAACATAAAGGTAATCCAATATTTAGATTTGAAAGATACATGGACATATAAAATATGTGACGAAGCCGAAAATACAATCGGAGAACCACTTGATCTACCAAACACTCGAAACACAGAGAAAGATACTCGCGAATATATTATTTTAATGAATACAAAAACAGAATATTTGAAAATGGCTATAGACGCAAATCCTTGGTCATCTACACATTTTGCTTGGATCGATTTTAATATTTATCATATTTTTCAGGGGCGAGAACAATATGTATATGAATTTTTAAGGTCTCTATCTAAAAGAACCATGCACCCGTATTTTTTAACATTGCCTGGTTGTTGGGGTAAAGAACATGTTCGCGAAGATTTTTTAATGAATGATATTTGTTGGCGATTTTGCGGCGGATTTTTCATTGGTAGCGCAAACAGAGTATTGGAGTTTCATAAATGTTATCAAGACTATTTTTTAGAGTTTTTGATTAATAAGCGAAAACTCATTTGGGAAGTGAATTTTTGGGCATATTTGGAATTACTACATGGCCTTTCTGTAATATGGTATAATGGCGACCATAATGAACGGATATTAGAAATAAGTGTGAAGAACATGGCGTTGCGATTAGCCGATTTACCTAGTTGTCAACATATAAAATATAACTATCCTGATGAAGGTGACTACATACCTACATCTACCGCTTATTTGAATTACGGTGGTAATGATATCATAAACACTCGATTTGTGAATTACTGGCTACATCCAAACGGAGCCTATTGGATTAAAGACCCCGATTCTTATATACGAACGCGCAATTTTTATTCACCATTGGACCACGACTCATTATTACCGATTGAATTTAAAGAAATGAAGGAGCATGAACAGCAATCAGGTCTTCATTGTTCAGGAGGCCATATATATGGTTTAGAGGATATGCGATTATATGAACATGGGGGCGAAGTCCGATTCATTGCAACCTCTATTAATTATTCGGGATTAGGCAAAAATCGAATGGTAAAAGGACATTATGATATAGAACAGGGGCTCATTTTATCATCAGAAGTACTAATACCACCAGATCCAAATAGTTGGTGTGAAAAAAATTGGATACCTTTAGCGAATTTTTATACGGGGTCTGCGCCTATCGAAAATGAACCTCACGAATATTTTATTTATAAATGGAATCCACTTGAGATTGGTGTATTATGTCCTTTTGAAAATAGTGATCAAAAACAATTAACTATTGAGAGAACATGGCAACATAATGCGCCGTTATTTTCAAATATTCGAGGTTCGACTCCTCTTGTAGAGTGCGATGAAGGACTATTATGTGTAGTTCATTTTAGTTATGAAGGTGGACCGCGCAATTATTTCCATATGCTTGTTTTATTAGAGAAGGTTACAATGAGACCATTGAAATATTCTGAATTTTTCTTTTTTAATAATATGAGTGTTGAATTTTGTATTGGGTTTAATTTACGTAATGATAGGTTTCATTTTTGGATATCTAATTTTGACCGAGACCCTGAATTAGTGATAATAGATATTGGTGAAATACCGTTATTATTTGATTTTTATTGTAAGGAATAATATATATATTTTTATTATTATATTACATATGTATAGATTCCATATTGAAAATAGTAATAATGAGACACAAGAGAATAAGATTATAGGTGGTGCTGATTCTGATTCTGCTTCTGCTTTTGCTTCTAATTCTGCTTCTGATCGCAAATTCAAAGTATATAACGCGAGTTATATTTATACAACATTTTTTCCAAATGACAAAATGAATAAAGATCAGTTACAAAGCAAACTAGATGCGTTAGATATTGGTGATTTATGCGATTATTATTTCAGTTATATTATTAATAATAAAATTGATATAGTGTTTGATAGTTATGACGCAAAAGTGAAATACAATGATAGAGATGATATACAGCTATTTCGCAATGCGTTAAATGAATCTATTCGGAAAAAAATATTACCGCTAAATTATCAAGTATCTGAAGGTTCACCATTTTTTAATAATAATACTAATAGTAAAGACCAACGCAATATTGTATGTAACTATATTCTTGATTTATTAACTATAATAAATGATACTGATATAGAAATAGACAATGCTCTTTTTTCTGATGCTTCATCTGTAGTATTAAGTGAAGGTCAATATTTGCAACATTTAGATACTATTTATGGGTTATATCTTGACATAATAAAACCATACAGAGAAGTCATATCTAGTATAATTCAATATGAAAGTAATAATACCGATTATGAGAATGATACTAATAACTCCTCTGTAAAAGAATCTGCAGATTTACTTATGATAAATGTTAGTAATGACAACGTTACAAAATCAAATGCAATTTTATCAAGCTATAAACAAACCGAATCCGAGCTTGAAACAACATATCAAAACTATATAAATGCAGAACCTGATATAAGAATTAACAGCTATAAAGTATTACATTTAATTTTTATAAATGAATCATATAAAGGTAATACTAATCAAAAGTCTTTTCTAATAATGATTGATGAAAGATATCAAGCATTATATGAAATAAAAAGTAATAATATTTTTTTCAATAATGATAAAATGTTTATCCAAAATAAGGCACCCTTTATAAAAAATATTACAGCGAAAATTAATCAACAATTTGATGCGTTAACTATAGAAAACGGTATTGAAAAATTGTTGAATATATATTATGCTTATATTCCATATGAAGGCGATTGTGGCGATGAATCTATAGTTTCAATATTTAGTGAGTTATGTAAAAAGATAAGCAAGTTTTTTATAAAAAATAAAAATATATACAATCTTTTACAGTTCAATGATGAAATTGTTTTTAAAATGATCAAAAACGATTCGGTATTAACACTTTACGATATTGATAAAAATTTTGAACATAAATTTGGAACTGTATCAGAAAGTAATAATAAAATTATTTTTGATATAAAAACAGGTTACACAATTGATATGAAATATATAAAACAAATTATACTTTATAGGTATAAAGATCTAGAACGAGAAATTCGTTCTTTGTATTTGGATTTGTATGATTTTCAAAACAATAAGGTATTATCTAGGGTTACCAATCAAAATGTAACTATTGAAGGATACATGTCACCCCAATATCATAGAATCATTAATAAACGAATATATAAACTAAATATCCAAAACTCCACATTTGGAAGTAATTTACTTATTATTAAACGCATGATAAAGACGATTAATTTTTATCGTGTCGGTAGGTTAGTTAAATATATTGAACCAACACAAAAAATACGAAGCGAAACTATTAAACCCATTGAATATATTGGAATAATAAAATCTCAAAATAGCACGAATGGCATACAAATTCAGTTATTAGTAAATACAAGTACAAGTACACCCCCAATTAATATTAGACTCGTTGATAATATTTCTTATCAAAATATAAAAGAAACCATATATATATTATGCGATGAATTGCAAAATACTTCAAATAGCAGTTCAAAAATATGTTGGCCATCAAAAGATCCAACGGATACCTATGTCAAGATAAAATATCAAGATATGGATTTATTTGATAAAGATTATGATATTGACGAATATAGTATAAAGAGCAGCGATATCAGTTACACGTATAAGTCAAACGAACTCCAAAAGTTAATAATAAAAGGATCGACAATTCGTATTAATAATAAGAATAAACAAAAATCGAATACATCAAAACCCGTAAGTCAATCTGATAAAGTACAAATAGAGAATATAGAAGACCAATCTTTTACATGTATTTCTATATATTCAATAACAAATAATGTTCCGGCAATGGTTTATTGTGATGATATATGTATTACTACAATTAGAACGATACAAGATGCCAATTATACTAACTGCCAGAATAAAGACTACTCTCAATCCAAAACATTTTGTTTTTTACTTGAACTAGTCGATAATGATACAATCGTTGATACAGAGTCAACCACTATACCGTATAATATATTATTTTTTATTACTGAGGCTGAAAAATTAGAACTAGATAAAATACTAACAAATACAACTCAATAAATAATAAAAAACATATGATATCATTCGTTCTCGGAAAAGGGTATAATTCATCGTGTAAAATATCTAATGAATAAATAAATGAGCGACACTGGTCTATTATGCTGGTTTTATGTATATGAAAAGGACAAAATTTGCGGTATCTTTATTATTAAAAAAGTAGAGGAAACACACATGTTTTTTTATTCAAAAACATCACTTGATGACACGAATGGCAACGAAATATATGAAAATGACGATTTAATAAAACAAATAATAGCTACAACCTTTAAGAAAACAAACTTACCATCTGAACCGAATAATATTTTTACTTTTAATCAAGAAAACCCAAGTATGGTATGTGCCGATTATAGATATCTAGAATGGTATTTAAAGGATTATTTTAACATGAATACACTATAGCAAATCCATGATATTTCCATTTGTAATAAACTGATTCACTGCGGTTTCATCCAATTTTCTCACTTGAAAATTCAAATCCAATTTGTTTAGCCATGTTTCATGGTATTTAGAACATTTCTCCAAATACTCTATCGGTATATTTTCTTCTCCTGAACGACCTCTCTTCACAATCCGCTTTGCACAAATATCTGGCGGAATGGTCAAATAAATAACACCGTCTAATGGAAATTCTTCAATCGCATTTTCATACATTTTTCTGTATATTTGATACGACAGGTCATCAATTGTGCCATCGTCATACAACATTTTAGCAAATATATTTCCATCGGCATATAATGATCTTTCGCAAATAATAACATCGCACTCAGGATTCTCGTTAATTGCTTTTTTAAACATTGCTAGTCTAGTTGTAAATGCTAATATCTGAAAAGGAAACGCATATTTAACAGGATCTTTATAAAAGTTCTCTAAAATATTCAGTCCATCTTTATCACATACAGTTGCCCATATATCAACTGGTTCTCGCAAAACAATAATTTTAGAGTCATTCAATGATTCAGACATTTTTTCTATATAACCTAAAAGAGTTGTTTTGCCTGCGCCAATATTACCTTCACAAGAATAAATATGAACCATTTTACTGAATATAAATAATAAAAATATTATTATTTGTATCAATTTTACGACATAAAAACCAGCAACCAGCAAACAACCAGCAAGTAACCAGCAACCAGCAAACAACCAGCAAGTAACCAGACCAAAAAACTATTTCATGTTTTTATACATTTCTATTAACTGTGCTTTTGATCGAACATGAGAACTTAAATCTTCTGGATGTAACGTACTATTATTATCGGTTGGGTAAATAAAATAAGGGTATTTATAAGTATATGTTCTCAAACATTTAAACAAATAATGATCCGCTTCATGTGTATGATAATCCAACAGTTTATATCTTTTTGATCCTGTATCATATGTATCATAAATGAATTTTTTCGCGGCATTATTGTTTATGATATATGCTGCCATACATGCTATACCACCATATTGATCATTTTTATAATTGTTAAGTGTATACTCGTTTGATAAAGGTCGTTGTGTATTATAACACAATTGTATTATCTCCCAATCATCTGGCGCGCCATCTATAACGCTTTTCAACGACTGTTTCCAATACTTCTTAAACTCTAATGTAACATCGTCTTCGAAAATGAGAGCATTCTCATATTCTGTTTCAGAGAACGTTTTTATGGCGTCTAAATGCGATATTAAACAAGCATATTCTAAATTTGTGTTCCGTTTATGTTTCATTCGTATTTTATCTTGTAGTGTAGCCGTTCTACCATCAACCGCTTCGATTCGTTTAATCGGTTTTCCTGAAAAAATGGGGTCTGTGAATACCTGCTCCATTTTTGCCTTTCTATCTGTCGACCTATCCAAATTGATCCAATAAATACAATCAATACCATCCAAAAATATTGCTTCATCTATTTTTTTATTATTGCAGTAAAAGCTATAATATACAATGACTAACAATAATACACTTATTCCAAGACGAATATGAACATATGTTGCTAAAATAATCATTAAAATTGCAAATAATTTACCAAAGACAGTATTGCTATGTTTTCGAAATTCTACTTTATATACATTAAATAATATTATCATTAATACGATAATTGATATTATGATTATTTCATCGTTGGTGATATTATACATAATTTTATATAATAATATCTTATACATTTTTATCGAGTAATACGAAGAAATTCGTGGGTCTGTAATACTGGCGGTGATCTATATTTTAATATATCTTTACAAACGCTTGTTGTAGGAAATTCTTGAGAACTATATATGTCTTGTAATAATAGCCATTCAAATAATCCGCCGCTATAAATATATACTTTCTGGAATCCATATTTGATTAGCTGGTTGTATTTTTTTTGAGGTGTTTCATCTGAACAATGTTTACCATATATGATTATGTTATGGATTTTTTCTCCATTTTCAATGAATTGATTAATCATTTGTTCTTCTTTATCACATTGGATTGTTCCAGTTATTAGACAGTCTTGTTCTGTTACACTGAGTGTATTTATCATTATTTGGTTTGTTTTTATTGCGTGTTTCATATCTTCGAATCCTATATGCTTTATTTCTTTGGTTTTTGAGAACCATTGAAGTAAATTAAAATCCATTGTTATTATTATATTGTAATATCTATTTACATATTTACATGTCTTTATTCGCTTATTTATTCACTTGAATAAAGAAATAAAAATAACGTTTTACGTAAAACAATATAAAAATATTTGTTTTATATAATAAGAATGGAACAAATAAAAACAATCATCGAAACTCATTTTATCAATGATAAATATGTTCATTTGCTGCTAACGTTTAAAGTGAATAATATGAATATTTATATAAATAAATTCAAGACTTTAGAAAATGTTTTATCAAATATATTTTTAAATGACGTAAACAAAGGCGAAATATTGACTGTTTTTTGTAATATTCAGCGGTTTATACACGCGATTTATCGATTAAAAAATATTTGGAAATGGAAACGGGCGAATGTGTATAATACGGAAGACTTATATATGAATCCTATTCAAATAGGTCAAAAAAATACGATTACATTGCTACAAAATAACACAAAATATATATTTCAAATCAAGGAACTAATAGGGTCATTTAATACATCATTATCCAATTTGTATCATTTTTTTGTAGACCCAATTGTTTGTAAGAATCCATATACAAATCTTGCGTTTGATAAGGCGTCCCTGTATAATATATATTTTGCTATACGTTCATCTACGTTTATAATGCCTCCATTGATACACAAGTATTTTTTATCGGATTTTCATTTATCCGAGTTTTCAATAATGAATCAGCATAGTATAAATGAAGAATATCTGCGTACATATGTGAATAATAATTGTGCCCAAAATATACATGAACACGTAAATGACATGTTTGACCAACATGAAATAAAAATTAAAATACATAAAAATTTTCCAGGCGATCAATTATTCCAAATAATGAAACCATATTTACATTTGTATTATATTTCAAATTATTCATTGAATGATTACAAAAAACGATTCAATTCTACAAAACTTCATAGAAAACTTCTTGCGTTCGTTGAGTATAACCCTATATTTGGTAGAAAGAAAGTTCGGATAGTTCAAAAAATGCCATTTATGCCATCAAAAACACTAGAACATTATTTTGAAAATACACATATTCGTTTTAATGATGAGATTGACTGTGGATATTCTTCGAAAACATTTATGAAATCGCATTTATGTAAAACAGGGTTTTATAACGCAGACATGTATGTTCCTAATACACTACCTGCTTTTGCTCCTCAACATACATCGCAAGTAAACATATTAGACAATGATACTGACGAATCGTCTGATTCGGATGAAGCGAATGTGGCTGTTGAAGGACAATCTTCAGTTGAACCTGCAGTTGAAGTTGAACCTGCGGTTGAACCGGATGTTGAACCTGCGGTTGAACCGGATGTTGAACCGGATGTTGAAGCTGCGGTTGAACCTGTGGTTGAGCAAGAAGATTCAGAAGATGAAGAATCCATCAATGAACAGTTGAATGAATCACTAGAGTATTCAGACGAAGACACTGTCGTTTTAGAAAATAGCGATGATGAATCAATGGACTAACAAATTATTACTAAATTTAGAGACTCTTAGGTTTTTTTACCAATTGCTCTAGCATTGCGAACTGTTCCTACACCAGTTGTCATTGATTTTGGTTTATAATATACGTTTGAATTATCAGAGAATATTGGCATCGTCATAGTGTTTGGTTTTACTGTAATCGTTTTTTTTATTGAAGCAGCAGGATTTACTGGAAACATATGTAGTGGAATTGGCATTATATATTTATATACTATATAAATATATTATGTATTCTCTTTGTTGTACGTCAAACATATTGAAATCAATAATAGATATATCAGATATTGATATACCAAATATTGATATACCAAGTATAGAAATACAACATACATTATTCACCAATAGTATATTGAAAAACATAACATCATTATCAGTATCAAAATCAGAATCAGAATCAGAATCAGAATCATTAATAGATATCTCAAGTATTAAGATTCAGTTAGATGTTTCGAATAACATACGTGCGGTTTCATTATTATATTCAGACCCAAAAACAATCGCCGATGACGTTGTAACAAAGGCTAAATCTTTTTTTGCTAATATAAATGAACAGATTAATAGTAAAACAAATATATCGATGAACATTGAATTATTAACAAATGTAATGAAAGATATTTCAAATAATGACTATACTGAATTAGAAGTAGAATCTGCAGAAAACGTGAAGCATTTATTTACTGAGGTAAATAAAGCGCTTATTGATTTGCCAGAAAATGTAATACCAGATATTCCGAATAATGAAGCGATCATTTCAACGTTTTATAACATGATTGATTGCGATGTTGTATCTGAAATCAAAGATAGAGTTGAATCAGTAATAAAAGACGTTGGCGCAAAATCAGAACCCAAAGGTGAAGAATCAGGCGGTGACAAAAATGAAGACGGCGAAGACGATGACGATGACGAAGACGATGACGATGACGATGACGAAGACGATGACGAAGACGAAGGTGATGACGAAGACGAAGATGAAGGCGATGACGAAGGCGATGACGAAGGTGTTTGTGATGAATCAGACGAAGAATCGAAACACGACGAATCTAGCCATCTTGAACATGTACATAAAGCCCTTATTGATATTTCGAATAACCCCTGTCATATTTTCAATATAAAAAGGCAATTTTTAGCATTAGATGTAGAAAAACAATTGTAACAAACGATTATTTTGTTGATATATATTTTATCTATATATATCAAATGAACATCTTTTATTATTTATGTAACAAATTTTTTAGTAAAGAAAAAACAAATATCATTATTCTTGCAATTTTATCCTTAACTCTGTCATTTTTTTATACAAACATATCATCCATTGTAAACGCAAATATCATTCAAGGTATTCAAAAAAATGACTTTACCAAAGTGTTCACCAATTTTAAATATTTCATCGGTGTATCAATTATATTTATTATTACATATTACTTTTATAAACTTGTTCAAAATAACGTACTAACAAGATTGGCACATTGGACAAAATCGGAAATTTTTAATTTTATTCTTTTGGCAAATAATGAAAATATGCGCAATGTTAATTTTGTAGAATTTATCACACCGATTACCCGTATATCTAATTCATGTAATATGTTGTTAAGTGACATTATATCAAGTGTTGTACCAACCATTTCTTTTTTAACTGTTATTTTTGCCTATTTTATTTATAAAGATCGAACACTTGGTATAGGATTTTTACTAGGAAATCTTGTTATTGTATTATACTTCTTGTATCATTGGAAAGATATGTTTGAGTATAAGCAAAATCAAGAAAAAAAGACGGTTAATAATGAAAAATATATTATCGATGCATTTAATAACATTGATAAGATTATTTATAGAGGCGAAGTAAATAACGAAATAGACATATTTCATGAAAAAACGGAAGATTGTATTGATTATTCTATTGATATGTTAAAATATATGACTGACCACAGTTTCGCTATGAACGCATTTGTATATGTAATTATTATTCTTGCGCTTTTTCATATGATTCGATTATATTTCAAAAAGAAAATGGAAGCCGCTACTTTTATTACATTTTTATCTATTCTAATGATGTATCGCGATGATATTTCTGGAACTATACAACGAATACCTACATATATTGAATCTTTCGGTAGAGTGGATTTGATTGTTAAAGAATTTGAAATGATGATTGGCGAAGATAACGCAAATGACAAGTCTTATTTAAAAACCATTCTTGATAAAGAGAATAAATATTCACATGTTGAGTTGAAATTTGAAACAATACGGTTTGAAAATGTGACATTCAAATATGATAATCGCGATCAAACCATATTCAAAAATTATAATAAAGAGTTGTATTTGAAAGACAAAATCATTGGCATTACTGGATTATCTGGTAATGGTAAATCGTCTTTCGTTAAATTGCTTATGCGGCTTCACGAGTGTAATGAGGGGGCTGTTTATATCGATGAGAAAAATATAAAGACGATAGACCCATTCTATATTCGACAAAATATTACCTATGTGAATCAAAACTCGAGATTGTTTAATAGAAAAATTATGGAGAACATTTTGTATGGATGTAAAGATACGACTCGTTGTAACGAGAACTTGCGTGAAATATTGTCTTATTCGAAAATCCAAGAGTTGTATCGAAATGTGGATATATCAACATCAGAAGCCGGTCCTTTGGGCGAAAACTTGTCGGGTGGTCAAAGACAAGTCATTAATGTTATTAGTGGATTAGTGAATCCTACCAAGATTTTGATATTAGATGAACCCACAAATGCTCTGGATCCTGAATTAAAACGAGAACTATTATTAATATTGAAGAATTTTAGAAAATACAAGACGTGTATCATGATCATTACTCACGACCGAGACGTATATTCGTTATTTGATGATACTCTTGAGATCTAGGGATCTTTTTATGGGTTTCTTTTTATGGGTTTCTTTTAGGTTTGTTCAATCTGTTTACGTAGTTGTTTGTATGCTTCTTCGATGAGAGTTTTCAGCTCGTTTTTATCCATATTGACATGTTCTAATAGACACTTTATGATTCGCATTTTATTTGGCACATAGTCCATCTCGCATTTGTATTCTCTTTTTGTTGCAGTTAATTTGCCAGTATGTTGATAGAGTTTCTGTATTTGTTCTATAATATTATCTTCCATTTGTTTTATTGCATAAAAAATGATTTTTTTGTCTTCTTCGGCAGGTTCGTCTTCGTCGTCTATATAATAATTATGAATTTGCTGTGTCCATTCGAGCTCTGTTTCTTTTTTCCACTTATTATTGTGTCTTATATGAAGTATCTGTTGGTTCTCATCTTCGTCTTTTATACACTGGATAGGTCTTTCTGTAACGGGCATTTTTTCTAACTCTGTTTTTATGAGACGCACGATGGTATTCACATAATCTGCACTTGAAATATATTCATGATATTCAGTATCTAACTGAATACCATTAATCATATCCATGAAATTTTTGACGTTGGTACAGTTCTCGTTCAAATAGAGATTCACGTTGAAATTGTTGTTGTTGTTATTTTGATTTTGAGTAATTGAAGTAGTTGGACATTGATTCGTTTTTATATCGACTAATAAATCGGTTATCTTGTCTACTTTTCCTGTGAGTTCTTCCACATTTATTTCTTGATGTTTCTTACATTTCTTTGAATGGTGCCAAAGACCTGGTTGTCCCTTGAAACGTTTTTTACATGTATTGCATACAAACGTAAAGATTTCTATTTGCTGCATTTGTATATGTCTGTTTCTAAGTATATGTCTATTATATATTTGTTTTGAATTAGTATGAATGCCACAATCATCGCAATTATATTTAAAATTACTCATATACATAGTAATATAAAATAATTTAGCTATTTTAATTAATAATTAAAATAGCTTAGCTATTTTAATTATTAATTAAAATAGCTAAAATACCTAAATAAAAACTTGCAAAATAAAAAGTCCTGAGAATTTTCGAAAAATACTTTTTCGCTTTTTTTGAAAAACAAATTCTGAAGACTTTTTGAAACAGGATTATTTTTTCCTAAATTTAGCTATTTTAATTAATAATTAAAATAGCTTAGCTTTTTTAATTATTAATTAAAATAGCTAAAATACCTAAATAAAAACTTGCAAAATAAAAAGTCCTGAGAATTTTCGAAAAAGTATTTTTCGCCTTTTTTGAAAAACAAATTCTGAAGACTTTTTGAAACAGGATTATTTTTTCCTAAATTTAGCTATTTTAATTAATAATTAAAATAGCTTAGCTATTTTAATTATTAATTAAAATAGCTAAAATAGTTAATAGAAAACTTGCAAAATAAAAAGTCCTGAGAATTTTCGAAAAATACTTTTTCGCTTTTTTCGAAAAACAAATTCTGAAGACTTTTTGAAACAGAATTATTTTTTCCTAAATTTAGCTATTTTAATTAATAATTAAAAAAGCTTAGCTATTTTAATTATTAATTAAAATAGCTAAAATGCCTAAATAAAAAGTCCTGAGAATTTTCGAAAAATACTTTTTCGCTTTTTCAAAAAAACAAATTCTGAAGACTTTTTGAAATCCTATATTTTGTTTTTAAAAATAAGAAATCCGCAATAATATTGCGGATTTCTTAGAAATTAGCAATAATATTGCTAATTGCTAAATTTCTTACAAAAAAACTTGCAAAATAAAAAGTCCTGAGAATTTTCGAAAAATACTTTTTCGTCTTTTTTGAAAAACAAATTCTGAAGACTTTTTGAAATCCTATATTTTGTTTTTAAAAATAAGAAATCCGCAATATTATTGCGGATTTCTTAGAAATTAGCAATAATATTGCTAATTGCTAAATTTCTTACAAAAAAACTTGCAAAATAAAAAGTCCTGAGAATTTTCGAAAAATACTTTTTCGCTTTTTTTGAAAAACAAATTCTGAAGACTTTTTGAAATGCTATATTTTGTTTTTAAAAATAAGAAATCCGCAATATTATTGCGGATTTCTTAGAAATTAGCAATAATATTGCTAATTGCTAAAATGCCTAAATAAAAACTTGCAAAATAAAAAGTCCTGAGAATTTTCGAAAAATACTTTTTCGCTTTTTTTGAAAAACAAATTCTGAAGACTTTTTGAAATGCTATATTTTGTTTTTCAAAATCATTAATTAGCAATAATATTGCTAATTAATGATTAATCGGCAATATTATTGCTAATTACACCGACCAAAAAGAAAAATGAGACAAAACACAGTTATAATTTATATATATTATAACTGTGTTTCAAGTAATTTGTTAAATCATTTAGGATGGAATCCAAAAATAAAAATATATTTTATCTTATATGGCGTCTGGTGTAAGTAATTTTATATATACTCTTTCAATTTCAGATAATTATTATAAAGGTTTATGGACTGTAACAAATAATTTATATTCTGGTACATATGTATACTGGAACACTATTCATTGTGTGGTATTTGAAAAGGCGTCGATTTTCGCTGATATAAACTGCTGAATATGCGTAAGAAATCATTTAGGATGAAAAATACCTATTTTTATCTAAATCTATTGTATATGAATAAATCAATTACTTTTCTACTTTCCCTATTCTTGGGGATCATCATTTTATCAAGTTTCGTTTCATCATCATTTAAGGAAGGTGTTATTGGGTGTCAAGGTGGAGTAGTTTGGCTCAAGAATCGTGATCATTGTGTTAAGGATGCTAAATGCAAAAAATGTGGTACTGGTTTAAAATGTGTGGGTAAAAGTAATATTTATGGAACATGTACAAGTACAAATTAATATTTACAGTAAAAATATATTTTATACCAATGTTAGTTTATCATATACATTATCATATCTATATGATACAAAAAAATTTATCTCAACTATGGATGTTACACTGACCAAAAAGAAATTTGTGACACCAAAGTATCTCTAAATTTCTTTTTGGTCAGTGTAATTAAAATGCCTAAATAAAAACTTGCAAAATAAAAAGTCCTGAGAATTTTCGAAAAATACTTTTTCGCTTTTTTTGAAAAACAAATTCTGAAGACTTTTTGAAATGCTATATTTTGTTTTTCAAAATCA
>Ga0209087_1000400_pt1 | contig 27965 bp, 38 predicted proteins | sample S_130805_EF_Meta_FD_187321 | JGI IMG/M metagenome (GOLD analysis project Ga0209087, IMG submission 187321) | Freshwater microbial communities from Lake Simoncouche, Canada to study carbon cycling - S_130805_EF_MetaG (SPAdes) (version 2) | ecosystem: Environmental > Aquatic > Freshwater > Lake ... | reverse complement strand
CGGGACTAGAGCGGATTTTCACGTGCGCGCTCCCGCACGGGGGTCCCCACACTGGGGACGCGTCGAGTCGAAAGAAAAGGACACGAGAAAATTCCTCGCGTCCCTGTCTTACGCCCCGACGGGCGGCCGCCCTTGGGCGGCTAGGTCTCAGGCGTGGACCCGCTTGAAGCTGTTCGCCTGCTCAATTGCCGCCTCTTCCATGGCCTTGGCGGTCTCAACCCATTCCAACTCTTGCTCAATCATGCGCGTCTCCCGCGCCTTGAGCGCGGTTTCAGCGATTGACCAACAGAACCCGTTGAACGGGTCCTCGCCCCACTTCCCATTGAAGTCCGTGAAGACTTCGGCCTGGGTGCGGGTGCTGTAGGGCAGGCGCAGCCCCAGCTTCTCAAGCGCCGAGTGGGCGCGACACATGGTCTCCTCCCGCGCGCGGGAGCGCGCGTGCAACTCCTCGTTGCCGGGGAGTGTGTCCAATCCACCATTACACTTCCTGGCGGCGACCCCCGCCGCCTCCCAGGCGGCGTGGAGGTTGTTGTCCGAGATGAGGCAGGCGGCGACAAAGTTGGCATTCATTAGCGACTCCTGCTTGGTGAGTTCCAGGCAAGCGAACCTGGCCGGCGAGACTGCCGGGGCCCCACTATGGGGCGAGGTCTCGGTGAGACCAAAAAAGGCGCGTATTTGCCGCGCCCTTTTTCCACCCCACCGAGGGTGCCACCGCCTGGCCTTAGGCGCGCACGCCCAGGTGGCCTGACCGGCGGTCGACCTTGAGGCCCTCGGCCTCAAGGATGCCCAGGAGGTGGGCGGTGTACATCGCGGTGTGGTCGTCCTTCTGAGCACGGGCCAGGTGGGCGAGGATGAAGAAAATACGAGTGGCGATACGGCTCATGATGAGCCTCCTTCTAGCCGCGCTGGGCGGCGTTATTGTTTTACGCGAAGAGCCTCTAAGGACACCTCCCCCCGCCGATTTTTTTGGCGGCAACAGGTATCCTTAGAGGCCCGGCATCACCCCATCGCACTGGGCATGCCACACGTAGCGCCAGGTCTCCCGACCTTGGCATTCCGAATCCCCGCCCCTCGTGAGAGGGGAAGGGGAACCTCCTTCAGGTAGGCAAAGCGGCGTGAGCCGGGTTCTCCTACCTCCGCGCGCCACCCGCTGGGGGTGGGGTAGCGGTTCCCACCCTTGGCCTGTCGACTCACGGTCTGCCGTGTCCGATGGTTCCTTGGATGGTCAGGATGCGGCATGGGTTCCCTGAGGGTTCCCTTGACGGGGATTTTCCCAAGAGACCTTGCGGTTCCTTGGGCTGGATTCGTGAGGCGTCAAGCGACGCTTCGCCGAACCCCCGCCATTCGAAAACACGAAAAGCCCGCTACACCTTTCGGTGTGCGGGCAAGATGGCGCATCCTGCAGCGTGACGTTTCCATCACACTCCCAACGGTCACCTGAGTAGTCGCATCGTCCTACTAACGATTGCACGCACGTTCGTTCACTCTTCCTAAGTGAGCGCCCACCGCACTATGCGACATCCGGCCCCGTTGGGCTTCGCCTCGCAGACACGGCGAACCCCGCCCCCCGCACGTTCACTCAAACAGTGAACGCACGGGGGGCGTTGAGGTCCACACACCGACCCCCCCGAAGAGGGATCGGTGCCCACTACCCCCTTGGGGGCGGTGGCACGCAGGGGGGATCCCCCCGCATGGTGGACCTCAGGTTCGCCCCTTCTGCAGGGGCTAGGTGCAATCCCACTACCCCCTTGGGGGTGTGGGACACCTACGCTAGGGTCTCCGCCCCAGCCCCGTCACCCGTGCTCGGGGTGACTTCGGGAGATGACACCACTACCACGGGCGCGCTCGGACCTTGAGTGGTCTCCGAGCGAGCGGCAGCGCGCCTCAGGCGCATGAGCGCCGCGACCGCATCAGCGGCGCGGGTCAGCGTCGAGGCGAGCCCCCCCATGATGGGGGCGCGGGAGTAGTCGGGCACCGCGTCAAGCGGGCGCGACTCTTGAACCTTGGTATAGACCACGGCACCTTGGGTGCTGTGGCCGTCAGCGATGGCGCGGCCGCGGCCGCGGTGGGCATGGGCCTGCCCATCCGCGACAAGCGCCGCGAGCGTCTCGAACGCCACGCGGCGGGCGCGGCTGGATAGCCGCACCTCGCCCTCCTCGGTGAAGCCGAGGAGCGAGCCCGCCATGCGGGAGACTACCGCGCGCACTAGGCGCAGGTCGCCTTGCTTGAGCGCGGCGTGCAGCCACGCCTCCACCAGCGACCGCCGGAGGCGGTCAGGGGTGCGCCCCGCCTCCGCGTCGATGCGGTGGGCGACCTCGGTCGCCACCGCGTCGAGGTCACGGGTCTGGTGCTGCCACCGAGCGGCGGTGGCATCCATCCGCGCCTCGCTCCGCGTGGCGGCGGCCATGGCGAGACTCAGCCGCGAGCGCTTCCGCGCCGGCCGTGCAAGCGTGTCGCGCAGCGTGCGCCACCCCTTGACACCGAGGGTGTCAAAGAACGTGCGCCGCTCCTGCGACGACATCTGCATAATCTCTCCTAGTGGGTGAGTGTGACCGCGAGGGGCGCAAGCAGCCTTGCGCCCCTTGCGGTAACACGCACGCACGGGCACCCCCTTTGCGGGAGGCACGATGGTGAGGGGGGTTAGGGGTTAGCGGTCAGGGGGGGGTGCTGGGCCTCAGGCGAGGCCGAGCATCTCCCGCTCGGTCAGGGAGAGGGTCACGACCGCCATCTCGTATGCCTTGAGCTGGCGGGTCTCGATTGCAAGAAAGAACGCGCGGTGGCGCGCCTTGCGGTAGGCGGCGGCGCTCACTCGCGCCTGCGCCGCGTCCTTGGCCTTCACCAGCGCGAGGGCCGCGAGGTGCTCCAGCGAGAGGTTGAACTCCGCGTGCAGCGCCGCGAGGCGCATCTCCTCTGCGGAGAGCGGGGCGGCGTTGGCGGAGGCGGCGGGGGCGGACTTGGGGGTGGAAATCGTGGCCATTGTAGGCTCCTTCAGTAGTCTCGGCATTGTGTACCGGCGAATGGGCGCGGCACCGTGCTACCCTATGCAGCAAGGCACCGCACCGCCGGTACGGTCAGAATGTACCCCCTCACCATCGCACCCCCTGCAAAGGGGGTGCACGGTGAGTCTCGATTGTCGCACCGTTGCAGGGTATCGCACCCCCTGCTATGCATCATCGCACGATGCATCCGGTACGGTGTCCGCTCGATTTTCGGCGGACCTGCAACACGCGCTAGCCTTTCGTGTTGCAGTCATTCGGCGGTGAGAGTGTTTCGGGTTAACATCCCTTCCTAGGATGCGCCCCCTAACGCGGCGTTACACCGCGTCACTCACTCTCTCGCCCCCCCCGAGACTCGCTTACGCGCATCTCTCGGGGGGGGGTTAGCCGACTCGATTGTCAATGAACCTTGTGCCCGGGACTCTTCGCTTCCGCATCTTCCCTCTATGGCGGTTGTGTCCCGCGAAGGAAGAGAGCCTCGAACCGCTTGTCAGCGCCTTGCATCGCTGCAAGGTGAGACAACTATGAACGACCCTGTTTTCTGCGTCCACTATTTTTTGCAAAAAAGTGCAAGTGCGCGGAATCACTACGTTTTTTTTTTGCACCCTGTACCGTTCGAGGGGGGTTCGAGGGGGGTTCGAGGGGGGTTCGAGGGGGGGCGCTTTTCCGGCTGATCTCGGTTTAGTGTGTAGGCTTGTCAGGGTTTTCACTGACGTGTCGTAGTGGTTTTCTTTCGCTTGACAAGGGGGGTGCCCTTGTGAGTGTGGCGCGCTAGCCGTCAGGGCGGATGGCCGTACCCCAGATAATTATTCCAATTTTCTGACCGGCCCCCTCATTTATTTTCTAGCTCACCGTGTGGCGCCTTTGATTTCGCCTGCCTCGGCGTCCAATAAAATGTGGCGGGTACCCTCAGGCTTTCTCACCTGGATTTGATAAATAATTGCCCTCATATTTTTTGGATTTTTTTCTGGCTCTTACGTAATATCATTACTAACTTTACTTTTTTCTTGCACGCTTACTTCTTTTTTCTTGCAATTCTCGCTGCTGCCCGATACTTGGGTTTGATGCGAACCTTCTATCTTGGAGTGCCGGAGCCTTACTGGCTCAACCGCCTGCGAATCCCCATGTTCGTTTCTCATCGGCGGCTGAGACGGACTCGAGGCTGGCTTCCTGCCCTTGCTCCTTGGGCCCTTGACTCTGGCGGGTTCACGGAGGTCACCATGAATGGGGCGTGGCAGACGACTCCGAAGGAGTACGTCGATGCCACGCGTCGGTATGTGGAGGAAATCGGGAAGCTCGACTTTGCTGCTCCGCAGGACTGGATGTGCGAGCCCTTCGCGCTGTCCAAAACTGGGCTGACTATCAAGCGTCACCAAGAGTTGACCATCGACAACTACATCGCCCTGCGCATGCTTGCCCCAGAGCTCCCTTTTATTCCTGTGGTCCAGGGCTGGGAGCCGGATGATTATTCGCGATGCCTGGATATGTACCAGGCCCGAGGGATTGATTTGGAGGCGCAGCCTCGAGTGGGCGTCGGAAGTGTCTGCAGAAGGCAACGGACCTTGGAGCTTTTGGATGTCACTGACCGGTTTCGCGGGACAGGGCTGAAACTTCACTTATTCGGGGTAAAGCGGACTGGGCTGCAAAAGGTTCACCAGCAAGTAGTCTCCTCTGACTCGATGTCCTGGACCCTTGAAGCCAAGTACGAGGGGAAATTATACCCTTGCGACCACTCCCAATCGGCTTGTGTGCATGTCGGGGTTGAAAAGTACATCGAGATGACCTGGGAAATCATACCCAGGCCCAGGCAGGCCTCGTTTTGGTGATGCACTTTTTTCTTGCGCATTATAAACAGTAAATGTACAAGGGGAAGAAGGAGGTCACATGCCCGTCTACGAGATGAAGTGCGAAACCTGCGGCCGGCAGGAAGAGGTGATTGCAAAGGTAAATGAGGTTGTTCTTTGTAAAGGTTGCAAGACCGAGATGAAGCGCATCCCTGTGAAGACCGGGTTCTCGTTGAAGGGGCGCTGGTTCAAGGAGGGGTATTGATGAAGTTCGGCGAGTTCATGCTCCAACGCCGATTGGAACTAGGTCTATCAATAGCTTCGGTGGCCAGGTCAATCGGCGTGACCCACACGGCTTTGTATTTAGTAGAAACAGGAAGAAGAAATTCGTTCCGCTCGAAGTACTGGCCCAGGATTGCCCACGTCCTGAAGACCGACATGGACTTCATCAGCACGCTCGAAGGAGCGCAATCTCTGGACTACCTACGAAGAAAGGTAGTGGAGCTCGAACTTGAAATATCTTTCTTGAAGAAGCAACTGGAGGAAAAATGCTCCTGATCGACAGGATGAAGGCTCGCGGTCTTTCCATCAAGGACGTCGCGCACATGGTGGGGACCGACCAGAGCGCCGTATGGCGCTGGGTCAATGGCAAAACCTCTCCCAATCGCCATGCCAAGTCTCGGCTGATTAAAATGGGGCTGTACGATAACGAGGAAACCAAGGACGTCCCAGAGGTTCAACGAAGCACACTGGAGCTCGTTTGCGAGCAACTCGCGACAATCCAGCAACTGCTGAAGGATGTCGCCAAGAGCCAGGAGATTGAAGAAGCTCTTCGTTGGTACGTCGAGCATGACGACTGCACTGAAGACGACAAATATTACTATGAGGGCAAGGTCCGCGCGATGCGCTTGCTGGGCAACCGTGAATGAGCTGGCTCTTTTCGCGGGCGCTGGTGGAGGCCTACTCTCCAGTCACCTTCTCGGATGGAAGACCATCTGCGCCGTCGAGAACGACCGGTTCGCCTCCGCCGTTCTTCTCGCACGGCAAAATGACGGCTCGCTTCCCCCGTATCCTGTCTGGGATGACGTGCGCACCTTTGACGGAAGAGCATGGCGAGGCCGTGTTGACGTCATATCTGGCGGCTTTCCCTGCCAAGATATATCCAGCGCAGGAACCGGAACCGGAATCTCTGGACCCAGGTCTGGACTCTGGAAAGAAATGTCCAGAATCGTGGGAGAGGTACGACCTCGATTTGTCTTCGCTGAAAACTCGCCGCGTCTCCAAAAGCTCGGGCTTGAAGTCGTCCTGCGAGATCTTGCCGCCCTCGGGTATGATGTGGAGTGGGGCGTGCTGGGAGCGTCCGATGTTGGCGCCCCCCACCTCCGCAAAAGGATCTGGATCGTCGCGCATACCCACGCCCACGGCCGGCGACGCGAAAGCGTCGGGGAGTCGGAATGCGGGGAGCAAAGCCAATCCTGGCATCAGCCTGACGGACTGGGTTCGGGGGGATGGCGGGACAGGTCGATTGCCGACCCCCACGAGCAGCGAGAACAACTATCGCCTGCAGGGCGACAGCCAGCAATCGAAGTGCCTCAACGCCATGGCTGGTGGCAAGCTGAACCCAACGTGGGTCGAGTGGTTGATGAACTGGCCTCTGGGCTGGACCAACTGCTACCAGGACATTCGAGAATCCCAGAGGACGTGGCTCCAAAGAACACTCGCCGCGCCCGACTCCGCGCCATTGGAAATGGCCAAGTGCCCCTCGCCGCCGCAACTGCATTCCGAATCCTGGCCCGAAGAGGAGGATGGCTATGAATGAACATGAGCTCCGCGAAGCGGACCTTCTCGAACAACTCAACAAGACTCAAGCCTTCCTGAAGTCCTATCAAGATGAAGTCGCTCAACTGAAGGCCAGACTCGAGAAGCGCGAGCAGGCGATTGCCGCCTTCGCCGAAACCGTCGCCGCCGCGGATGCCCATTGGAACCGGCCGACGGGAGGCCAACAAGTGACGTTTAGCGGCGACTTCGGGCATGTGCCGCCCTCAACCCCTTTCTGAGCTGGTGAGCCCGTGCGTCTACTTGAGATGAACCTGAACCAACTCCTGGGCCGCATTCCCGACCCGTTCAAATGGTCGGTCCACAATCTGGTGGCCCACCCGATTTCTGAGGTCTGCTACCTCATCGGACTTCGCCGCCTATCCAATTGGGTCCATGATGCAACCGTACCCACGAACGAGCCAGGCCAAGGTAGAGGTTGACGTGAAGAGCATCTGGGACCGCCGTCTGGAGATCGAACGCCAAGAACGCGCGGAGCGCGATGCACTCTTGGCACCCCATCGCGCCCGGTTCGAGGCGCAGTTCAACGCGCTCAAAGAGGAGTGCGAGCAGGTCGGCCACGAATGGGCGTTCTCCACGATGTCCATGTTCGGCTACATCCATGAGCGGTGCCAGCAGTGCGCCAAGACCCGAAGCCGCGACCCAGACGACTATTGACCAGGTGTTCCAAAAAAAGTTGTTGACCCGCAACAACCTCCTGCGTAGGCTGACAAGAACGAGGGCCGCAACGCCCTCTGCTGCGGTGACGGCAGAAGAAAGACAGTCGCAGGCAAGTTCCGCCCCGGCCAAAAGAGGGTGGAGGTAGCGCCTACCTTCGGCGACTGGAGCAGGCCCAAGTTCGGACCTGACGAGTGGTCATCGAATCGACCGCCTACCGCCGTGTAGGCGCCTCTAAGAGGCGGATGTTGCGGTTCATCGGCACCCCCCTGACCCTGATGAAAAGGGCTGACACCTCCGCGTCTCACTCCGCGGCTGCAGGGTCAGGGGTTAATCATGTACCCTCCACGCAACTTTGGGGGAGCACATGAACATCATCTTCGTTGACCTGGACCACACGCTCTTGGACACCTTCCAAGAGACGCCAGAAGGTCTTCGCGCCGCCCTGACGAGTGCGAGAAATCGTGGTCTGCCGCAAGGGCGCCTCGACCACATGGCCCGCTGCCTTGAGCACGCGGAGCGTGCCGTCATCTCGTCCTTCCGCATGGAACGAGTACTCGTGCGCCCAGGCGCCGAGCTCGCCCTTCAAGCCTTCCGTGAACTTGGCGAAGTCCACATCTACACGGGGGCCGACCCCATCTATGCTCGATGCGCGCTCGAGGCTGTTGGCCTGCTCAAGCACGTCAACAAGGTCTTCACCACGCGGCAGGAGAACGACTTCTCGTTCATCGCCGACAAGCCATGGATCCTGATCGACGACTGGCTGGCCATCGAGAAGCTGACGAAGCTCGGCTGCTACGTCGCGGAGCCCCACCTTCTTCGGGTGGACCCGCTGCACTTCGGTGACCCAGAACCTGTACCGTTGACCAACTACATTCCAGAGGCCTGCGCGATGCTAATCGCGCAACACCTCCGACTTTCTGCTGGACAGCAGTACACGCCTCAGTTACTCTTTAGGGACTAACCTAAGGAGTCGCATGACGCTGAAGATGACCTGCACTCAAGCGGGCTTCACGCACAACCTCGTTCATGGAACCCTGCTCGTTCAGAAGGATGACCTGCAGTTTCGGGTGTTCAAGAACAAGGAGAACGTCGAAGTCTACATGGCCTTGGCGGCTGATGACCTCGCGGCGCAAGGTACTGGATTTCGTGAGGCCCTCGAAGAGCACATCAACGTCTTGAAGTCCCGACTCGCGTACTGCGAGTCGATGCTTGAGACCTCCGCAAGGCTGGACGTGGCGGTATGGACGCAAAGACAAAGGTACGGCCTTCGTTTCAAACGAGTGGCGACGTGAGGTTGTTTCTCGGCAAGTTCCGAATCACGCCCGACGACGCCATCCGCGAGCGCATCTACCAGATTCAGGTGGAGACTATCTGCGGTGGGAAGATCTGGTCGGCCGCTGGCATCATCATCGTCGAGCTCACCGAGGCACTCCGAGAGCTGGGTTACACCCTGCCCAATCCTCGGCTGACGCGGCAGAGCCACAACTACATCATGCGCCCCCAGGACATGAAGACGTGGACGCAGCCCATGCACCCGCGCTTTCGCCGCCTGGAGTGCTCGGTGGGCCAAGATTGCCGGGATGCGCTAGTCGACCTCTCTAAGCGGGAGCGCGGCATCGCGTTCACTGAGACGGTCCACAACCTGCTGATGTCGCGCATCAACAAGAGCATCCCGACGTACATGTTCAACCAGCGCACCTACAAGGCAAAGCAGGAGCGCGACCGGACCAAACCTGTCCAGACCGTGGACAGCAAGGACTACGACGCACTCTTCCTGAAGCTCTGCGCGGAGCGCAAGGCGCGGGACGTTTGGCACCGGAAAGGTGGACCAGCGCCCCAGTCTACTGTTGATGACCATCTCGGTCGGACCCAAAGCGACTTCCACCCAGACCGCGTGGCGAACGACAAGAACTCCTACATCTCAAGGAACAAGTGATGAAGAGCTACCAGCCGACCTTCCCGTGGGCGGAGAACACGCACGACTACAACCTCACCAAGCTCATCGAGACGCTTGGTCACACCGACACGGACATCGTCATCCGTCTTGAGGACGTCGAGGGCCTTCGTGATGCGCTCCAAGCCTTCGTCGGGCAGCCCACGCGGCAGAGCCTCCAAGCCGACATCGAGGACCTCCAGTCCGAGGTGAAGTACCTCGGTGACGAGCTTGCCGCCGAGGAACGCCAGCATCGGGAGTTCGAGGATGAAATCCTCGACCTGACGCGTAAGCTCGATGACGCGAACAAGAAGCTCGAGGAGCTTGAGGCGGACTTCTGATGGACTGGACGGCAGACTCCGTCGTCGACTACTGGCGCAAGCAGCTTCACCTGTGCAGAGCTGAGCGCCGCGGTGGGTTCTGGTACGTCCAGCGGCCAAAGGCCACGGTGCGCATCCAACTCGCCACCCTCAAAGCCGGTGGCCCTTCCCTGACGATGGTCGCAACCGCCAACAGGAACAACACCTGGGGCAACAGCACCCTGTCGACCACCACCTACTACAAATGGCTCGCCTTCTTGGGCAAACACCCAATTGTGCCGGACCTCATGATCAGACGAACCGTTGAAGAGCTTGAGGACTCCGCTCGCTGGGTGACCTCGGGCGGGCACATTGCCGAACCTGAACCTCTGCCGCGCGCCGAAGGCGAGCCGATTCCTGAGCTCCTCGTGGAGTGGCTTGAGGAAAAGACCGAGAACTCTGGCACCGTCATCTCGGATGTCCAGGCCCGCGCGGAGTTCGGCTTCAAGAAGTACGGGCAATACCTCATGAGCGACGACGGCCGCGACACCATCAACGATGCGCGGCAAGAGGCCATCGACCTGCTCAAGTACATGTTCAAGGCGCGGGTTCGCGGCGAAGACCTGACCGAGCTCAAGGACGTCCTCGCCGCCATCGTCACCCTCTACAAGGACACCAACCAATGAGCGGGCTGACCGAACGCCAGGCCGAGATCCTTCGGTTCATGATCCAGTTCATCGTGAAGTACCACACGCACGCCACGACCAACGACATCATGGAAGAGTTCAAGATGAACTCCCGAAGCGCGGCAAACGCCCACATCCAGGCGCTCATCAAGAAGGGTTACTTGGAGTACGTCATCAAGGGGCCGGACAGCGAGCGCGGGTCTTGGAAGGTGGTCCGCGAGCCAGAGGGCAAGCGCATCCAGTTCGGGGTCTACGTCCAAGCTGACGCTAAGTAGTAAATATTTTCTAAAGCGACTTGACTTGAGGGCTGGATAGCGTTAAAGAACACCTCACGACAACGTAAGCCGGTGGAGGACCGGTGCTCAAGGCTAACTTGAACTTGCGGCGAAGCCGCATTTACCCGTGAGGTGATTGATGTTCTCCCTACTTCTTCTCGCCGCCTTGGCTTCTCCGAAGCCCCTTGACCCGAGCGACCCCGAGTCGCTGGTGGCCAACATCATCTGCGGCGAAGCTGGGAATGACGATGCCCTGGGAATGCTCGTGGCGCACGTCATCGAGAATCGAATGGCCCTCTTGGACGGCACCCGCAAAGAGAAAATCGTTAAGGTCCTGATGGCGCCCAAGCAGTTCAACGGGCGCTGCCGCATCAAGGAGCCCGCCTACGTTCGCGTGCTCGCGCGGCAACTGATCAACGGCGACATGAAGCAGGTCTGGAAGCCTGCGTGGATGAACCGCCAGGTCCGCTGGTTCACAGAGGAAGCGACAGCCAACAAGTGGCTGAAGAAGGTCGGCAAGAAACGGCCGCCAAGCTGGCTGTCCAGCGTGAAGGTGTCCAAGCGTTTCAAGAGCGTTTACTTTTTCGAGAAGAAACTATGACCATGCTCGAGGACTTCATCATCTGGGCTATGCGGGTCTTTCGCAGGCCTGCTCGCCTCGTCTCGTGGGAGCCGAGTAGCACCAACTCGTTTCGCGCTACTCCTGGGTTCATCAACAGGAATGGTGTGGGCGGGTCGAAGCTGGGCGCCGAGATCATCAAGGCCCGACGCGAGATGCTCTCCGACCGGATCATGCAGACGACCTTCGAGATGCCGGTCGATCAGCGTCCGCACTTCTACAGCTACAAAGGCGGCTTGGAGTACCGCGCGATTGCGCTCCCGGCCGATAGGTCAACGCTCTGGGCCGAAGGCGTGAAGGTCGACCCAGATTTCGAGAACAACCGAATCCGCGCTGGCATGCGCGATGACGAAAGGACCTCTCTATGAAGTACCTCGAAGGCGCCGCGATCATGCTCATCAGCAACCTGGTGGCCATCCACATCAACGGCCTTGGTGTCGGGATGCTCATCGCCGGGCTGTCCGCGGTCACGACGACTATGGTCCTCGTGTTCGCCGCCCACTTCGTCACGAACCTCCTGTTCCCGAAGCGCGCCGAGGGCTAATGGCCAGGGAGCGGGTGCGGAAGTCGCACGAGATTGAGCTCGCCAGGAAACTGGGGCAGGCGCTGGACAAGTACGTCCAAGCCTGTGGCGGCGAACCGAAGCGGAAGACGCCATGGACTCGTCACTGCCTGTGGCAGGTCTACTTGGGGATGCGGAACATCTTCCACACCGACAGTTGGATGGCCGCCAAGTTCAAGAGCCCCGGGTACGTCGCAGAGATGCGGCGGCTTGAGCTCTTCCTTTACAGCTTGGGGTACGTCCCCAAGCACGCCTCGCGCGACATCGGCATCCACCGCCGCACCATCCACGGCTGGCTCTCGTTTCGGGAAGCAATCACCCCCGAGGACGCAGTGAAGCTGCGTCAGCTCGGGTTCGAGTTCGACCCTTGGTTCTTGGACGCCTTGGCCAACAAGCACGAGTATCAGCGCGGCATTCGTGAACGGGGCCGCGAGGCGTTCTTGGAGCACCACGTCATCCCGAGGATTATGGACAAGCAGACTCACGACACGGCTACCTACTTGGCGCGGCAGACGGCCAATGCTTGGCGAGAGCCCAAGCTGCTACAGGTTTTCGCGGACATCGTCGCGCAGTGCCACGGCGCGGCGGAGCACGGGCATTGGGGAGTTGAGGTTGAACTCGCCTTCCTTCAGCCACCCCAGGTCATGGCCTTGGCCTACTGGCTCGGGGCTGAGCAGGGCTTTGGCACCACCCTGCCTGAGCGGAATCTTCTACGAGTATTTTGGTCGAACCTTGAGCCGAAGTCGTGGGGCAGGATTGAGGTGGACGATGTCAGCGCCGAATAGTTGGAGGCTTAACCAAGCGTCTTTCGCTGTCGGGATGCCCGTGGTCTGCGTTGACGCCGTGACCGGTACTGTCCGGTGGACGGGCGTCGTCAGCAAACGCTCAGAGGCGAACGGCGCACTAGAGGTTCTTCCTGACGGCAAGGCCCGCTACAACCGCAACGGGAAAGAACTACGATACAAGTTCTCCGCCTACGGTATGCCCTTAGGAAACTTCGCTGGCTGCGCCATGCAGCTTAAGCCGCAGATACCCGAGGAACAGTAGGACACGCCAACTGCTTGCGCTATCCTGCGCGGCATGCCTACGCCGAAGAAAACACCTACAGGTTCTGCCTCGGACATCGTGAAGATCGATGTTCGTCTGGACATGCTGGTTCGAGACGTGGCCAAGCTCGACTCGGTCCTCCAGCAGCACATCGCGACGATGCAGGCACGGGACGATTCGATCATCCGCGGTGTCGAGCGCGTTCGAGGCGACCTTGAGCGATTCGACCAGCAGCGCATGCTTGAGGTCCTCCAGAGCGCGCACACGACGCATCAGGAGAAGCTCTTCGAGCTCATCAGCAAGCACTTGGCGGCCCAAGAGGAGACCAAGAAGCGCAAGGATGAGCGCCTCGCCATCGTCGCAAAGGCGGTGTGGGAGAAGGGTGGCTCTGCGCTGATCCTTGGCCTCGTGCTGCTCTTCCTCGGCATCCTTCAGCAATTGACCGGGATTCAGACGATCCCTGGTCTGGGGCTAAAGCCGTGAAGCGAATCCTCTTGGTGGAGGACGACGACGCAGACGCGATGCTCGCGGAGCGGGCGATCTCGCGCGTACTTCAACCAACTGGCGTGGTCTACGAGGTCATTCGAGCTCGAGACGGCATCGTAGCCTGCGACAAGCTCTTCGATGGCGAGAAGCTCAGGCAGAGCTTCGACCTGGTTCTTCTCGATCTCCATCTGCCCAGGATGTCCGGCATCGACTGCCTCAAGGCAATCCGCGCCAACCACAGCGGATGGAAGCTGCCTGTGGTGATCATGACCACGTCCAACACCCAAGCTGACATCGAGAAGGCCTACCTGAACCGAACTAACGGCTATGTCGAGAAACCTCTTCGTCCCGTGGACTTCAACCAGGTCATCCAGAAGACCTTCAGCTTCTGGCTCGACCTCAATCAGGTGCCACAATGAGGTCCATCCTTCGTCGGCTACGGCATCGTGTTTGCTGCAGCCCAAAGGACATAGTGGAAGTCGTTGTGGTGATTGCCGCCAACGTCTTGGTTGGTATCGTCATCAATCGGTTCATCGTCGCCTTCACACCAGAGATCATACTGCTCTCGTCATTCTGGGCGGCTGCGGTCGCGCTGCTCATCACGACATTGCAGATGAAGACTGCTGCAGCGAAGGTGCAACACCAACTAGTCTACTGGTCCAAGGCGACGAACGACCTGATGGCCATCGCGCCACTCTGCGTTCATCGGCACGAGATCGTCTTCAGTTGGGTCAACGAGGCTTGGACTCGGCAGACAGGGTGGGAGCAGGAAGAACTGCTCCAGATGTCGGTCGAGGACATCATTGAACCCGAGGACCTTGATAAACTGGCGTGGCTCGACGCTGTCACGGGGTTGAGCTGCGGGACAGAGAACCGCGGAAGCATTCGTTGCAAGAACGGGCACGGGCGAATCTTCGAATGGCGGTTCGTGAAGAACGGCGAGTTCATCCTCGTCTGCGGCACCGACATCACCGACGCCATGCAGATGGCGGCGGAGCTCTCCAGATTCGCCTCAATCACCGCGCACCAGTTGAAGGGGCCGGCGAGAACAGCCTCTGCGCTGGCGACTTCCGTCCTTGAGGATTATGGGCACACGGTCCCAGAACCGGCTAAGGAGCGGTTGCAGCTCATCAGCGAGCGTTCCCAATCCTTAGCTGAGACTGTGGTCGCCATCAGCATGCTGACGGGGCTTCGCAACAAGAACGTCGAGGCATACCCAGTCAACATCATGCCCCTCATCTTGGGGGCGGCGAAGAAGGCCAAGGAGGCGCGGGCTGGGATGGTCTACCTCCCAAGCCACGACAAGCTCATGGTGATGGGGGACACGGTCCTGCTAGGCGAGGTTTTCTACAACCTCATCGAGAATGGGCTGAAGTTCAACCAAGCCAAGGTGCCGTGCGTATCGGTCGAGGTTGAACCAGACGACCTGATGGTCAGCATCAAGTTCGTCGATAACGGTGTCGGCATCGCACCTGAATACCGCGCCCAGTTGTTCGCCATGTTCTACCGCGCCCACAGCGAGTTCCCAGGAACTGGGGTCGGGCTCGCGCTCGCGCAGGCGATCCTATCCAAGTTGGACGGCTCCATCCGGTACATCCCGCTGCCAATGGGCTCGGCCTTCGTGGTCTCGTTGAGGCCCAGCATTTAGTAAGATACTACTTGAACCTCTCGCTGCATTACGTTAAAGATGCCGGCGGAGGTGTTCATGGAGTTCAGAGACTCTCGCATCCTCGTGGTCGACACGGAGACCACTGGGATTGACCCGAAGCAGGCGCGAATCGTCGAGATTGGCGGCGTCCTCTACGACCCGAAGGTCGGTCGTAAGGCGCTTCAGCGGTACATCAACCCGGGCTGCCCAATCCCGCCCGAGGCAACTGCTGTTCATCGAATCACGGACGCCATCGTCGCTGATTCGCCTGCGTTCGCGGAGGTGGCCGAGGGTATCGCCGAGCGGTTCCGCTCGGCTGACGTGATTCTTGGGTATAACCTGATCGACTACGACCTGCCCTTGATTGAGGCGGAGTTCGCTCGAGCCGGTATGCCCATCGTCATTGACCGCTCCAAGGTCATCGACCTGATCATCTTCGCTCGTTGGCACATGCGGTCGATGCGCAGCCGGAAGCTCGGCGACGTCTGCGCCCACTACGAGATCGACCTCACCAACGCGCACAGCGCGAAAGCCGATGCGCTGGCGACGCATGACCTGCTCTACCACATGCTCGACGACGGCTTCCTTCCTTCGGACGTGCAGAAGGCCGTCGAGGTGCAGGCGAAGGCGGCTGAGCTCATCAAGACCGAGTCGGAAGCCTGGTCGTACTGGCTCTACCGCGACCGCAAGTTCCCCAACGTCGTTCGGGTTGGCGCAGGCAAGCACGTTGGACGTCCGCTGAATGCTGTCCCGAAGGACTACATCAAGTTCATCCTTGAGAAGATGGAAGGCCTCCATCCAGGCGCTGAGGCGGCGTTTCGCGCTGAGCTTCGTGAGCGAGGTGCGAAGTGAGCCGGAAGAACACGCCAAGCGGCGGCACCGACTTCTACCCCACGCCCGCGTGGTGCGTGGACGTCATAATCCCCGAGGTCATCAAGGAGACTGGCCGAACCGTGATTGCTCGCAAGTCTGCGCGGCAGGAACTCGGCTGCATCTTCGAGCCCGGGGCGGGGAATGGCGTGATCTTGGAGCGTGTGGCTGATGCACTCCGCCCCTTCGGTTACGACCACTTCTTGGGCAACGAGATCGACGAGTCGTTCGCCTCTGACTGCGAGATGCGCGGGATTCAGATGGAGGTCGGCGACTACTTGGGCATGCCGAAAGTGTCTCCGGTCATCGACCTGGTGGTGATGAACCCGCCCTATGGTGGCGCCATGAACACCGCGCAGAGGTTCATCGACAAGGCCATTCGCGAAGTCTGTGACGGCGGCGCGGTGTTCGTCCTGCTTCGAAGCAGTTGGTTGCTAGACGGCGCGAAGCGGCACGGACGGACAAAGTGGTTGAAGAATGACGTCGGGATGCCCACGAAAATCTTCGGGCTCACCCGCCGCCCTTCGTTCACCGGAAACAACAAGACGGATGGCGCTACCTACTGCTGGATGATGTGGCGCAAGGGGAACTTCCCCAAGACCATCGAGTACCAAATCCTGGAGGTTGAGTGATGACGCCCGGGTTCTTTCTTCAACGACTGGATGAACGACCTTCCGAGATCGTTCAGCAGTTCATGCCGCACCTTCCCTACCCCCTGCTCCAGAAGGCAGAGAGCCTGCGCTTGGCGCTCCTTGAGGTCGAGGGCGAGATCAAGACGCCCGAGCCAGAGGCTCAACTGGACCTGTTCCAGATGGGCGACAAGAACCGGAAGATGCTTGAGTTCATCGTTCGCAACATCCAAGAGGCTGGGCGACATCCGAGCTACGAGCAGATTCGCATCCATCTCGGATGGAAGAGCCTGTCGAGCGTGCAGTACGCCCTCACCCAGCTCATCGAGTCTGGGCACATCGAGAAGATGGGTCGCACGTACAAGGTCGTCAGGGACTCCAGCAACCGCCGCATCACCTTCAACGTGGGGGGCGCATGAGGTTCGAGCGCGTCTGGATTCCGATGCTCAACAAGAGCAACACCGTCACGCAGGGCGAGGTCTTCAAGTTCTACCAGGCAGGTCCATGGGCCGTGACCTTGCCCGCCAACTTGGGTCGCGGCTTCGTGGTCACGCATCTTCCCTCGGGCGCGTTCGCGCTCCCGTTCGGTAAGGGCGGCGATCTGGACTACGAGGTTGCGCGGAAGGTCGTGGATGACCTCGCGGCAAAGGTCTCGCACTCCAAGGCCCTGTCGTCGAAGGACCTGTCGGTCGTTCGTTCGATTGTCGAGGACCTCAATGAAATGAGGTGGGACGTATGAATGTGGTCAACAAAATCGGCTTCGCCTCAAAGGCAGACGCGCTCGGGCTGGCGAAGGCAATCTGGAAGCTGCAGGAGGAAGAGGAGACCCACGTCTACTGCGAGGTCTGCTTCGACGACAACTCGGTGAACTTGATTGGGCGCCCCGAGGACATCGAGGCCATCGTTGGTGGTCTGCCTCCGTTGGAGAGCGACCCCCGCGAGTGTTGATTTTGGCATAAGTAAGTTTTACCCTTACTTTATGTCCGAAGAAACCTTGGTCCTCCGCGGAAGAGTCCGCAACACGATCCTCAGCTTCGTCGTGAAGCAGGGTGTCACCTACGCCAACGCGGTCGCCACCCTCTATGACGACCTCTGCACAGGTGCCGAAACGACCCTAATCTCGAACGGTGACGCGAGGCTGGTCTGGGCACGAGTCCATCTTCATCACCTGAAGAAGATGGGCTTGGTGACCTCTGCCGAACGAAAGCGACCGAACGGCAGCATTGGCCGCGGGAGATACGTCGAGTGGCGGGCGACTGCACTCGGTGAATCCGTGGTGCGATGATGAAGGAAGACCTTCCGCCGCCAATCGACCTCCCAGAGCCCGCGCCTGTTGTTGTTCTTCAGCCCGCGGGTCGCGGCAGCCAGGTTAAGGCGCTCCAAGAGATCAACGCGATGCTGGAGTCGAGGCGCACAAGCGTCCGGCCGGCGAGCGTGTCGGAGGACGTCTGGTCGCTGGTCGAGGACCTGCGGAGCAACGGCTCCCTCTTCGACCTCTCGGTGGAGCTCGCGCGGCTTGAGCGTGAGCAACTCCGCATCGACGCGCTGCTTGAGGACAACGAGATCCTCAAGAGTGAGGCGGTGCGGCTGAAAGTGCAGATCGCCAAGGTCTCTGCCGAGGTGAAGGAGAAGGCCGTCGTGACCACGCTGAAGATGCGTGACGTCATCACGATGGACATGCTCGGCAACCTCATGGACTCCGTCTATGCCGTGCTTCGCCGGCACATTTCGGACCCACATCAGCTTCAAGGTATTGGCGTCGACTTGGCCCTCGCGCTTCGTGCGACCCTGGCTGCAATGAAACGTGACGCATGAACTTCAGCTTCGAAGCCCCCAAATCCGCGCCTGCCGATCTTGGAGAATGCGGGCACACCAAAGGGCTTGTCGGCAGCTTCTACGTCAAGTCCGGTAACGCCACTTCATCCAAGTTCGACAGCATCGTTTCAGCCTTCTCCCAGAAGTTCTTGGGCGAAGGTTCGGTCCCTCTGGATCGGCCAATCCTGCCGCCTGAAGAGTGGATTGAGAACCAGTACTACTCGGGCCCGTTCGCGGGTGACTTCCTGTGGCCCGAGAAGAAAAAGATGTTCATTTCCGCCGCCCAAGGCGACGTGACTGAGGTCATCCTCACGGGCGCCATCGGTGTCGGCAAAACACAAATCCTAGTACTGCTGGCGATGTACGACTACTACCGGTTGTCGTGCTTCTCGAGCCCGCAGAACTTCCTGAATCTGCCGAGCACTTCGCCTCTCGTCATCGTCATGGTCTCGATGAAGAAGGAGAAGGCAAAGGCCAAGCTGTTTGAGCCGCTGCTCACGGCAATCGACGCCACGCCGTACTTCCAGTACGAGTTCCCACGAAATCAGGAGCTCTCCTCGAAGATCGCGTCGAAGACGAAGAACATCATCATTCGTCCTGACGTCACCAGCGAGTCGGCCATCCACTCCGAAGACGTGCTCGGGTTGTACGCCACCGAGTGCAACTTCTACGCAGTTGTCGAGGAGTCCGCGAAGAAGCGCGGCGAGACGCTCGACGTTGCCGAGGACTTGGTCGAGAACTGCTTCCGCCGTATGGAGTCGCGCTTCATGCGGAACAACACGCTGCAGCTTTGCCGCGTGGTGCTCGACTCGTCTCGGCAGTACCCGGACGACTTCGTTGAGCGGCGAGAGCGAACCGCGCTGGCAGGGGATGCTGCCTACCCGACGGTCGTCTTCTCGATGTCGCAGTGGGAAGCGAAGAAGGGCGTCAAGGACAACGCGGGAAACCTGATCTTCTCTGGCCGCACTTTTCCAGTGGAAGTGGGCTCAGGGAACAGGGCGTCGAGAATCTTGGCGGCGGATGAGGTCGAGCACGCGACTGGTCGAGTGGTCTGGTGCGCCGAGGAGATGCGAGCGTCCTTCCTCAAGGACCTCGATGGCTCATTGCGCGACTTGGCCGGAGTCTCGGTCGAAGGCCTGCGCCCCCTGATTCCTCAGCGTGAGAACTTCGTCCGTTGTTTGCGACTTGAGGTTGACGGCTACGCGGACTACCAATGCCGCCACCCGTTCTCCTCGCAGACCACCACCTTGTCCGACTCGGTGGAGTTCTACCTGAACATGCTGGTCGACCCCGTGACCAAGCGGCCGCGGGTGAACCCCAACATGCTTCGGGCCGTTCATGCCGACCCTGGCGTTACGTCTGACGCCTTCGGTTTGGCGATGGGGCACGTCTCGAATTTGGTGACGGTCAACAGACTCACCGAGGGCGAGACAACGCGTTCCTGCGGCGAATGCTTTGGCGCGAAGGTCTGCAGTTGCCCCCGATGCTTGGGCACTGGAAAGCGGCGAGTTGGCCGGACCGAGGTCCGCTGCGCGTCTTGCCGCGGTCAGAAGACCGTCGTCTGCCCCGTCTGCAACGGGACCGGCATGTACGGCACGCCCATGGACCGACCTCGGGTCTACATGGACCTCGTCCTGCAAGTGCTTCCTCCCAAGAGTGGGCGAATCCAGTTCGACAACATCGAGGCCGTCCTCAACAAGATGCGGGCGAACGGGTTCATGATCGGCTGCGTGACGGCTGACGGTCACCAGTCCGAGCAGTTCCTGCAGCACCAACTTTCAAGGGCGGGGACGGTGATCGCGGAGCACCTCTCGGTCGACAAGACCAAGGACCCCTACTACTGCTTCCGTGATGCCGTGATGGACATCGCGGCGGACGGCAAGCGACGGTTCTCCATCTACGAGTACGAGCCTCTGCTTCAGGAAATCTTCCGACTCGAGGATCGCCGCGACAAGATTGACCATCCTCACAACGGGTCAAAGGACGCAGCGGACGCTGTGGCTGGTGTGGTATTCAACTGCCACCGTTTCCCGTTCCTGTTGGAGCCGTGGGACAGCGGCGATATGCTGGTGCGAACTTTTTGAGGTCGCCATGAAGTACGATTTCACTCCTGACCTGAACCGTGACGCGTCGGACGTCCTGATCCGCAAGGTCCAGGTCCAGCGTGACCGGCCCAAGACCATCAGCGATGACCCGACGCTGGACCTCCAGTTCCACGCTGATTTCGTCGTGCCGCGCCACACGCCTGGCGTGTGGCTCCAGTACATGGACGTCAACACGCGGCTTGGAAGCTGCGTTCGGCAGATTGCGCGAAGCTCGGTCGGCCTCGGCGCTCGAGCTCAGGTGGACTCCCGACTCCTCAAGGAGTTCGAGGGTCGTCCCAACAAGCTCGCGCAGTTGGAGCGCCAGCGTCAGACGCTGGACGACTTCATCCGCCGCCCCAACCCGAACTCCTTCCTCCCGCTTTCGCACGAGATCACGAAGGCGGAGATGGACTACCAGGGCTGCGGCAACGCCACCTTGGAGATTCTTGAGGAGAACCGCGAAGCAGGAGGCGATGTTCAGGGCCTGCTGCATGTGCCGTTCACCTTCATGCGCATCGACAAGTACCGGGAGCGGTGGATTCAGGGCTCCCTGATCAACCTGTACGATGTCGAGACGCGCAGCGAGACCGCGGTCAGGTTCAACGGCCTGTACTACCGCGTGTTCGGGGACGTGAACCCCGACCACAAGTACATCAACCGCAAGACCGGCGAGTTCTACGCGCAGTGGCCGGCAGACTTGGACCCCGACCTCAAGGGGAACGCGATCCTCCACCTGAAGAACTACCACCCGCTCGACAGCTACTACGGGGCGCCGTCGTACGTTTCTGCGCTGAACGCCATCATGGGCAACGACCAGATGGGCCAGTTCATGGTCTCGTTCTTGGAGAACGGTACTCACGTCCCGATCCTCGTGATCGTCGAGGGCGGCAACCTGACGGACGGCTCCACGGAGCGCATCGAGGCCATCTTCAATGCGGAAGGTAAGGGCGTCCACAACGCCAATCGTGCCGCCATCATTGAGCCTCGAGTCCAAGGCGCTCTCGGTCAGGGCGCGAAGATCCGCATCGAGCGTGTGGAGCTCGGTATCAAGGATTTGGCTGGCCTCTCACAGCGCGCCATGGAGAACAATGACGAGATCGCGGAGGCCTTCCGCATGTCGCCTGCGTTCTTGGGCGGCAATGCGACGGGCACGACGCGCGCTGCGGCTTCGCAGAAGCACATCACCATGGAAGGCGTCATCAACCCGCGTTCGGAAGAGTGGGAACAACTGCTGACTGAGGCGCTCGCGCCTCGCATCGCCCCTGGGGCCGTGTTCAAGTTCAACCGTCCGAAGAATCTCGACCCGGTTCAGATTTCCTCGGTGGTCTCGAAGATGAAGGACGGCCTCTCGGTCAACGACATCCGCGACCAGTTCAACCGCATCATCGACGGCGCAGACCTGCCTGTCCTGATGATCGACGCCCAGACCGACGCCAACATGCAGAAGCCCTCGCGCATCCTCGCCTACGAAGAGGCGACGATTGGAAAGGCCCCCGCGCCCGCGGCGGAAGACCCCACAAATGCGGTGCCTCTCCGGCCTCTGCCGGGTGGATTGACGCGGTAAAGGCGGCCACTTACCATGCCCGACATGAACAAGGTCTCCCTCTTCGTTCCAATCATGAAGACGAGCGACGCGCAACGCGTCGTGAAGGGGCCTGTGCTGCGTCCAGATATTGAGGACCGGCAGGGCTCCGTCATCTCGGCGATGGACATCGAAGAGGCGGCTCACCGCTTCATGCTGAAGTACGTTGAGGGCAACGCCACAACGGGCTTCATGCACAGGGACTTCGACCGCGCACGGTCACGGTTCCCTGTCGTCGAATCCTATGTGACCACCATCGAAGAGACGATTCCCCGAGATAATCGCGCTGCCCTGCCAGACGACAAGGGCAACGGCGACATCGTGATCCCTAAGGGGAGCTGGATGCTCGCGGTGAAAGTGCTTGACGAAGATGTGTGGACTGCAGTTCAAAATGGCGTAATCAAAGGGTTCTCGATTGGCGCAATGGCCAAGAGAACCTACGAGGAGTGACGATGGACTTCGATTTCAGCTCGATTGCCAAGGATGCCGTCCGCGTCGAAAAAGCGCGCCGGCATCGCCTGAGCAACATTGACCCTGAAGAGGTCTCGCTCGTCACCGAGCCTGCGATCCTGACTGAGGCGGAGAGCCGCAATCACGAGGGCTTCACCGTCATCAAGAACGCGGATGACCTGCCGGAGTTCGTCTCCAAGTTCTTCGCTTCCAGCGAGAACGAGGTGATTGGTGACGTCATCAATCGCCTCCTCGACACTATCCGCAAGAAGATCCTCGTCAAGACGAAGAGCACACAGGACTACTACGTTGACGCGATTCGCATTTACCGCGACCGCGTCCTCATGGGCCCGAAGTTCGTTGACGCCATCATGGCGGCGGAAGCGCCGAACCCCATGTACTTCATGGCGTCGTACACCCAGCTTCCCGATGGTTCCTTCGACATCACCGACCTGATGGAAATGCCGGTCTCCTTTGGGCCGCGCGACGTTTCCATCGAGTCCGACGTTGGGGCCGCGGTGGAAGTGGAAGCGGGCTGGAAGCCCGACGACATGAAGAAGGCTGAGGACCTGTCTGTGGGTGATTTCGTCTCTTACGAGATCCCCAAGCCTCCCGGCCCCCCGATGATCGGCAAGGGCCGCGTCATCGGCATTCGTCGGTCTGGCAAGGTTCAGCTTCGTGGTACCAGTGAGGTTTTCGAGGCCACGGCCGCGAACCCTGTCGCCACGCTGCTCTCGTACTACGAGACTGCTGAGGATGAGTGGCTTCCGTCTGACCGACGGATTTTGAAGCCCTTCTCCGACCTGAAGAAGCTGCCGGCGATGAGCTCCGAAGAGCTCCAGAAGGCTTTGCCAGAGTCCGTCGAGTCTCGCGTCCGCGACATGATGACGGAGCACAACGCGAAGTACCCTGACGAGGGCAAGCAGGCCACGATGGAGATGCTCCGTCAGGTCTACAATCGCGGCATCGGCGCTTACCGCTCGAACCCTTCCAGCGTTCGTCCTAACGTCAGCTCGGCTGAGCAATGGGCGTTTGCGCGTGTTCGCGTTTTCCTCGCTGCTCTCGGCACTGGGAAGTTCCCGCGCCGACCGTTCGACACTGACTTGCTTCCCAAGTCGCACCCCGCTTCCACGCAGAAGTCGTTCACGGACGACAGCATCGTGACCATCATCGAAGCTGGCGGCGAGGACGAGCTTGTCGAGGCAGAGGTTGAGGTTCTCCGGTTCTTCGAGGACCAGGACCTCGACAACTACGAGCGGTTCAATGACTCGCTCCCCGAGTTTGAGCTTGTGGATGATGGCGTCGACTACGACGTGGTCACCAAGGTCTCGGACAGCGAAGGCAAGCTCCCTGGCGGAAGCCTGATCAGCTCTGACGAGCTCCGCCCGAATGCCGCGATGCGCTCCGCTGCGCGTCGTGGTTTGCGCGCCTACGAAGAAGGCCGCGGTGGCGATGGGCTGGTGGAAGAAACCATCCGCCGCGCCCGTCGTATGGCTGCCGGCGACCCGATGCCCGAATACTGGGCGGTCGTCAAGGGCCCAGCTTGGTTTGCACGCCACCGTGTGGACTGGACGGCTGGGCAGGATGACCGTGTTGGAAGCGAAAGCCCCGGTTTCGTTGCGTGGTTGCTTTGGGGCGGAACTGCTGCTATGAACTTTACGAAGCGACTCAAGGCTCAATACGAGAGCCGGCTTGCACGGGAGAAAAAGATGGACGTCGAAGAGACTGTCGCGCCTTCCCCGCCCGAAGAGGCGGTGAAGAAGTCCGAGGAGGAGCCTGCGGCTGAGGCCGAGGCTGCTCCTGCGGAGACCGTCGCTTCGGAGCAGGCCGAGGCTCACAAGGAGCCTGAGGTTGCTGCACCGGAGCCCGAGGCTGCGTCGGCTGAGCCGGCGGTTGTCACCGAGAAGACGGCGGTTAACCCCGCCGACATCATGGCCGCGCTCGTCGCTGCCAAGAAGAACTTCAAGGTGACGGTCGTGGATGGCCAGATGCAGATTGATGTGCAGGGCGATGAGCCGGAAGCGGCTCCCGCTCCTGTGGCCAAGGGCATTGCCCTCCCGGCTCGACCTGTCTCTGACAGCCTCGAGGCGACTGGCAGCGCCACGTACACGACCAAGAGCAACGAGCCCACAACCACCAGCCCGCAGGATGCCTACCTGCAGCACGCGCGGCGTCAGACCACCTACGCCCTCTGAGGAGAAAAGCCATGTCGTTCAATATGTGGAAGCACCACGGCCTCAAGGACCGTGAGAAGATCGCGAAGGCGTACTTGGTTGAGGGCAGCACGTCTGACCTCAACGCGGGTGGCCGTCTGGACCCCGAGGTTCAGGAGGCAGCCTTCCAGTTCATGCGGGCGCAGTCGACGCTGCTCTCGCCCAAGCTGTCGGCGCAGTGGCAGCCGCAGGGTCCGTCGGCCTTCTACCCGCCGAACGCGCCCTCGACCTACCCGAACGTCGCTTTCCCCACGGGCGGTCTCCCCCCGTCGGCGGTTGGTGGCCCCGGCATCGACTTCATCGTTCACCGCGGCGGCAAGATGTCGGGCCGCGTTGAGAACACCTTCGCTGGCGGCACTGTCATGCGCCCCGCGTCGGAGTTCACGGCGCACCCCGGGCCGTCCTCGAAGCCCCTCTCGATGCGCGTCAGCAACGAGTGGCAGCTCAAGAAGATGCAGACCTTCATCACCTTCTCGAAGGAGATGGTCTACCAGACGTTCTACGAGGACCGCTTCCAGGACCTCCTCATGAGCCGCGTCATGCCGCTCATGGTGAACGACCTTGAGCAGATGGCCCTCCTCGGCGACGACGACATCGTCCCGAGCGATGACCGCACGGCCCTCTTGTCGGCGAACGACGGCTGGCTGAAGCAGATGCGCGCTCGTTCGACGCGCATCCACTTCGATGGCAACTTCGTCGAGCTCCCTCTGTTCTTCGAGATGATGCGGAGCTTCCCGAAGCTCTACATGCCGCGTGAGAAGTACTTCTTCTGCAACCCGGCTGTCATCCTCGACTGGATCCAGGCGATGAGCGTTCGCGCCGGTGGCGCGCTCGAGGCCTCGATGGCGCTCACGGGTGCGGCCCCCGCTCCCCTCGGCGTTCAGTTCTGGCCGATCCCGCTGCTCCCCACGGACGACGCGATCAATACGATCACTACGGCTGTCCCGGGTCGCGCGCTGGGCACCAAGGCGGACTACTTCAAGTTCCCGACCGATGGTTACCAGATCAGCCTCAACGTCGACGGTACTGGCGCCAACACGATCACGTTCCCGCACGTCAACGACGCTTCGCTCATGGATCGCCAGATCTCCGCGCAGCGCGTCGCCAACATCATCAACGACGCGCTCGTTGCTGCTGAGGGCGCGGCGTACCGCGACGTGGCCCGTGTTGACCAGTTCGGCCGCATCGAGCTGACCTCCCCGACCTCGGGTGCTGGCTCCTCGGTGGTGGTCGCGGCTGGCGCGGCGAACGGTCTCTCGACGCTCGGCCTCACGGCTGGCACGTACAGCGGCGCGGCCGCTGGTGCGGGCAACACGCTCTACCAGGGCTCCTCGCTCTTCCTCACGACCCCCGCCAACCTCCAGTGGCGCGTGTCGGTGGCGGCGCCGGACTCGGGCGAGGGCGGCTTCCAGCAATACCTCAAGTACGAGCAGGAGACGGACTCCTACCGGTACGACGCGTACTCGTGGCACGACTTCACGCTCGTGGAGCACTCGGCCGCGGTCCTCGTCGAGGGCCTCCGCGTGGCCTCCGGCAGCCAGAGCCCGGTCTGAACCTGAACTGACCTCGAAGGGTGAGAACCATGAAGTACGTCCTCATGCTGGTCTTGGTGCTCGCGCCGTATCTGACGGCGCTCGCCCAGGGCGCGGATGGGGGACCTTCGTCGGGCGACGCCAAGGTACCGGTGAAAGCCGATGCCGCGGTTGTCGTGTCTCAGCCTGCTGTCGTTTCTGCAGCCCCTTCCGTCGAGGCCTCCGTGGCGCCTTCCGTCCCAGCTTCGGCTGCGGCGAGCGTCGCTGCGGATGACCTCGCGGGTGGTGTTGTTTCTGCTGCAGAGAAGACGAAGGCTGCCTTCGACGGGCCAACGGTCTTCGGGATTGCCTCGGCCATCTCGGCGATTGTGCTCGTGCTGATTTCGCTCTTGCGGCGATTCGGCGGGTTCCTCCTGAAGGAAGGTCAGGTCGGCAAGTTCGTTTTGATCTTGTCGGCTTTGGTCGGCGGTCTCTCGACCGTCACACCCGGAACCCAGTGGTGGCAGGCGCTTTTCATGGCGCTCGCCCCTCTGGCCTCGGTTGGCTTCCACCAGACAGTCGTTAAGCCGGTCGCCCGAAAGCGCATCGTCAAGAACGGCTGATTGCAGAAAGCCCGCAATGTCTCGCAGTTACGCTTGCGAGGTGTTGCGGGCTTTCCTATTTTTGGCGCATCCCACACGAGGGCCGCGCCATGCAACTTGTTGTCACCAACACGACTTCTCCGCTTGTCGAGATCATCCTGCCCGGTATTGGCAAGGTGCTCGCGACGCCTGTTGCTCAGACCTTCGAGGTCAACGATGCGGTTGGTCCGAGCTCGCTCGGCTTCAACCCGTTCGAGGTTCTTGTCCTTGAGGCTTCTCGAGGCCGCCTCGAATATTCGTTCCTGCCGGAAACGGGCGATCAGGGGAGCGGTGGCTCTGGTATCCCCGGGCCTCCCGGGCCTCCTGGAGCTGACGGCGCAGATGGTGCTGATGGCGCGGACGGAGCTGATGGCGCTAATGGCGCGGACGGAGCTGATGGCGCGGACGGAGCTGATGGCGCTGATGGCGCTGATGGCGCTTCGGCCTACGACCTTGCGGTGGCTAACGGATTCGTTGGCGATGAGACGGCTTGGTTGGACTCTCTGAAGGGAGCCGATGGGGCTGATGGCGCCGACGGGGCTGACGGCGCTCCCGGTGCCGACGGCGCAGATGGTGCTGACGGCGCGAATGGTTACAGCTTTGATTTGAAGGGGACCAAGAGCCTCATCTCGGATCTCCCCTCAAGCGGTCAGCAGATTGGTGATGCTTGGGTGGTTGACGAGGGTGGCGGTCATCTCTGGATCTATTCTGAGGCGCTGACGTGGGTTGACGCAGGCCAGATCATCGGCACTCCCGGGGCCGACGGGGCACCCGGTGCGGACGGGGCTGACGGCGCCGACGGGGCTGACGGCGCCGACGGGTCTGACGGCGCCGACGGGGCTGACGGTGCGTCTGCCTATGAAGTTGCCGTGGCCAATGGCTTTGTTGGCGATGAAGCCTCTTGGTTGGCTTCACTCGTTGGTGCGCCGGGTGCTGATGGTTCGGATGGAGCTCCGGGTGCCGATGGGGCCGATGGCGCTCCCGGTGCCGACGGGGCCGATGGCGCTCCCGGTGCCGACGGGGCCGATGGCGCGTCTGCCTATGAAGTTGCCGTTGCAAATGGCTTCGTTGGAGATGAAACGGCATGGCTCGCTTCTCTCATCGGTGCTGCTGGTGCCGACGGGGCCGATGGTGCCGACGGGGCCGATGGTGCCGACGGCGCTCCTGGGGCCGATGGTGCCGACGGCGCTCCTGGGGCCGATGGTGCCGACGGCGCTTCTGCATATGAAGTCGCCGTCGCGAACGGCTTCGTTGGAGATGAAACGGCTTGGTTGGCCTCACTGGTTGGTGCGGCCGGGGCTGATGGGTCCGACGGTGCTCCAGGCGCAGATGGGTCCGA
>Ga0209087_1000398_pt1 | contig 28035 bp, 27 predicted proteins | sample S_130805_EF_Meta_FD_187321 | JGI IMG/M metagenome (GOLD analysis project Ga0209087, IMG submission 187321) | Freshwater microbial communities from Lake Simoncouche, Canada to study carbon cycling - S_130805_EF_MetaG (SPAdes) (version 2) | ecosystem: Environmental > Aquatic > Freshwater > Lake ... | reverse complement strand
TGTACTCACACGGTGTACCCAGCGCTTGAATCTGTGCCGCGACCTCATGGGCAGGCACAGGTTCATCACCGACTGCAATCAGAAAGATCCCCGCCGTATGTCGATGCTGTGCGAGCTGAGGCAAGAATGTTTGCGCCACCTCAGCAATTGAAGTGGGATCACTCGATTCGGCTTTGTTCTCAATAAATGTGAGATCAGCATCCTCTGCTAGAGCGCGCGTAAAGCCAGATGCTCCGCGAGATAGCGGGACCACGTAGTACTTACTTCTAATACCTATGCCACTTGCATGTCGAAAGCCAATGAAGGATTGGGTTTTTTGCTTGCCAGCAAGAAGACTTTTTAAGCGATAAAAAGGTTTCATGAGAGGAGATTATTCCATCAACGACGGCTAGTCCACACTCATCAGCGGCCGTTATTCCTTTACTGCACCGCTGAAGATTCCTCGGGCAATCGTCTTTTGAGATGCGAGATAAAGCAAGACTGAGGGGATTACCATCACGATTGCAATCAGCGTTGTTCCTTGACCATAGAACGCTTCAATTCCAATTGACATGATTGATCTTGATGGCTCATTGAGAAGTACGCGCGGCAGATGGTAGCTATTCCATAAACTCACGAAACAGAAGAATGTCACCACTGAAATAAGAGACTTTGAAAGTGGGATTCCAAGATGTCGATAGATTCCAAAATCTCCCAGGCCATCAATTCGTCCCATACCCACTAGGTCTGGTGGGAGCACTGATGTGTAATAAAGATAAGAGAGAAAGGCTCCGAATGGAAAAAATGAGGAGGCGAGAATTAAACCGAGCAGAGTGTCATTGAGACCAAGTGCATCAATCATGACGTAGAGCGGCATCGCCATCGCAGTTATTGGAATGAGCATCGTTACTAGAGTGGCGAATAGCAGGAATCGGCGGAATGGCACGTCCAAGATGGCCAACACGAAGCCTGCAGTGATACAGCAAATGACTGAGATGCTCAGGGCAGATCCAACGAAAATTGACGTGTTCTTCAACCAGGTGAAGAAGATTCCGTTATCGTAATAAATAATAGGCGCGAAGATCATCCTGCCTATATCTCGAAGAATCCAAAGCACTGGGATTGAAGCCCAGAACGTCATGATAAAAAGAGTCACCTTGATAAGGCGACTATTACGTCGCTGATTTCCTATCTCCATGAGCTCTTACTCTTCTCCATAAAATCGGTATTCAGTATGAAAAGTAGCGCCAGAATCACATTGGGAATAAGCATGATCAGTGATAACGCCACTCCGCCAGCAAAATCTGCATTCTTGAAGGCGTAAGTAAATGCAATCTGGCTGGGCGACCAATCTGTAGTCATGTTGGAATACATCAATAAATTTGGCTCATTAAATATTTGTAGAGCACCAACAATCAGAAGTATCACCATATAGCCCACATATCGGCTAATCATGGGTAGTTTTAATCGCCATGCTAATTGGAATCGATTACACCCATCGACAACTCCTGCTTCAAGGACTTCTTGGGAGATCGAACGGAGCGATCCATACTGGATGACAATCCAGCTTCCGATTCCCATGGAGAATGAAATAGCACCGATCATCCATCGAATGTTGGACTTATCCCACACGACTTCGTAGCCAACAACTGAAGACCAGAAGAGGACCGCAACTGCTACAGGAATCAAGCCTGGGATAAGAAAAAGTAATCGCGCAGTTTTGTCGTATTTGAAATCTATCGAATCAAGCAACAAAGACACCGATAAAACGGTGATGATCATCAACGGAACAAATATTACGAGCAAGAACAAGACGTTGAAAATCGCTGGCCCTACTCGAAAATCCTGAAGGACTAATATGAAGGTCTCAAAACCACCATCCATATTTAGCCACGAAGGATTGCGCACTTCGAGAATGCCGTAAATTACGGGAATAATTCCACAAAAAAACATGAAGGCCACATAAGGAAGAATTAATAGTGAGGGAACGACTCTACTTTTTCGTTTGAGCCTCACTGAGAAAGTATAGCGCGGGTTGGCCTAGGCTCGCAGATGTATGCCTAGGGCCTATGCGAATTGATACAGAATTGGTAACCTTGTCAGATAAATATAGTTTCGGCTGATATCAAGGAGTTGTCACTTGACAAAAAGTATGGCCAAAATTTTATATGTGAATAATACGGATCAAGAGTTCCGCCTCTGTGAAATTAAATCAATAAATCACCTCGTACCCATTTCCATTCCACTCACTAACTACATCGCTACGGAAACCTCATCTGAATCATCAGCTAATCTTGATTTCATCGTCATCGGTATCGGTGTTCTTGGCGGTCATTCCGGGGTAGGTCTCTCCGTAGCAACAATTTCTGGGATTTCGCCTCAATCAAATGGTGTTATTGAAGCAAAAGTAGAGGGAAGATTGGCTGCGACAATGCGATCCCTGGGTCTGGATGCGATCGCAATAGTTGGGTCTCCCTCAAATTTTTCTGGAATTCATATAAGTAAGAGTTCAGGTGTTTTCGATGTCACATTCGAAGATGCAAACGCTTTAAGGGGCAAATCAGTATGGGAGACCACGGCAGCGGTCTCAAGTGACGAAAATGACACCATTTTAGCAATCGGGTTATCGGGCGAGAGTCAATCCAAGTTTGCTTCGGTGGTCTGTGATTACGGTTTCCCAACACAGACCGGCGGAGTGGGAGCGATTCTAGGACGACTCGGAATTAAGTACATTCAAATTTCAGCACAAGATTTCGTGACACCGTCAGCGATAGTGAAGCAAATTTCGGCAGAGTATCTCGATGGAATAAAAGCGGAGAATCAACTCAGCAAAATTCATTATGACCCCCCAGGTTTTGGAATGTGGGGTGATTTTCCGCCGATGGTTGGTTATCACGCTGTTGAGAATTTCGCTCCACAGTTATCTTTTATGACAAAAAATATTGACGGCGAAGAGTATAAGAAATTTCTTAAGTTACCAGAAGATGGCTCTTGTCCGGGTTGCCCGCAAAATTGTTTGAAAGATTACAGAGTCGATGAACAAAAGGTTCCTCGTCACGGCGGACGATTGCATCAATTAGCCGTGACTGTTTTCTTCAATCAATGGGGAGAGCGCAACCAATCTCGCGCACTTGAATTTAACTCCTATTGTCATGAAATCGGAGTTGAGCACTTATATGTCAGTGCCTTGATGGTTCAAAAAGGTCTAGATAAGTCGCTATCTATACCCGCTCTCGTCAATTCCGTATTGAATGAAGAATTAGATCAATCTGCATTAACTGTGAAGAAAATGCCCATTCCACCCTTTGACCCACGCGGCTCTAAGGGGTTAGGTCTAGCCATGGCGCTAAACCCTACGGGGCCAAGATATGACGTCATTGAACACGATATTGATTTTGATCCAAGATTGTCTTGGGAGAGACACAGCATTTTTGGAGAAGAATTCGGATTTCCTGAAGGTGGTTTGCCCCTGGCAACTATGGACGAGCGTCGGCTTCCCGCAATTTCACAAGTGTGGCAACTTTGGAGTGCCATGGATGCGCTGGGTGTTTGTATCTTCGCATCACCGCCAACAAGAGATTTACGCCTTTCACACATTATGTCGATGGTGAAATCAATAACAAATATCGAAGCTGATCGGGAAAGTATTTTTTTCGCAGGGAAGTTACGTCTGGCTTTTCAGCGAGAGTTAAATTTCTTTCTCGGATTGACCTCTGATGACGATGGACTGCCTGATTATTTCTTTGACGTGCCCATCAATGCTCCCGATCCAGGTGAAGCGGAAATGACTTCTGAGGCACCTGCTTCAAGTCCTACGGCTGGAGTTTCGAAAGCATCACTAGGGCGCGATGAATTTGAGAACGCTCGCGCTTTTGTCTACCAGGAGATGTCGTGGGATCTCGAGTTTGGAATAGATCGAGTGAGTGAAGTGTGGAAGGAAATGGATTCCTTGCAGCAATCATTTAATCAGGCCATGCGCACTCTTCAGTAAATAGGTTCTCACAGTGGATTTTGTTTTGAAACCTTCACATAATCTGAAGATTGATTTCTGGTGGAGCGGGTCGGGCTCGAACCGACGACGACCGAATTATGATTCTGCCGCAACTACTTTATTGCTAAGAATTGCAATCCTAATTAGTTTTTCTTCTTCCAGCCAGATGGACACATAGGTTTAGGAGCAGTTATTTTCTTTATAGTTTTTCCTTTTACACAAGTAATTGTGTAGAGTTTAACCTTTTGTGGCGATTTGTTGGGCGTTGGCGAAGCGGACTTTACCTTTGATTTATCAACCGTGCCGGTCAATTTAACTTTGACGATTGGCCTAGAATATGTAAAACCATAAGCACCAAGCTGCAGCCACCCATCTGCTTCCTTCACAATTGTTGTTGCGATTTGGCTAGAACCACTTTCAGTGCTGATGGATACGGTCGCTGAAATGGGTGCTGAAGTGAAGTTATATAGGCAACGCGCAACATCAGAGCGCATTAGCAGATCGTAAGTGCCAATAGTAAGTGACTGCCCATCCGGTCTGTAATGCAATCCAGCAACTTGATAATTAAGGAAACCATCAAAAAAATCCGGAGCTCCAGGTGAATAAGCAGCAGAGTTCGTGGTCACAAGGCCAATCATTTGATTCTTATTTTGTAAACAAGGATTAGAGGCATTTGCCACATTGTTACCAACTGTTGATAGGAACCACGACCTATGCTCAGCGCTAGAAGTATCTTTCATAATTCCCGATAGTTGCCGTACCCATTCAACTGCTGCGTTATTTCCTGCCGTAGTGCTAGTCCACCAAGTAACCAAATCGGGATTTCTGAAGTAGTAAGGAGTAGGAAGAGTTGCTTCCTGCTCATTGGTTAGCAAAACTGATACTTCGGGAACAAGGACGGGATTTGCTTCAACACTGATTCGGTTTTGAGAATCATCAATTTTGGTGATGCTGATATTTGGGTTAGTTAGTCTTCCATTAAGCCATCCAGTAAGTGTGTTTGGCAAATGAAGAGCAAGTGCAATTCTTTGTTTTTCAGATATTTCAGCTTTTGTTCCTGTCTTTAGATCAGGACCGGAATATCCCTCCACAACAGCATTAAGATCAAATATAAATAGCTTTTTCGTTTTTGATGAAATGTATGCATCCATCAGTACTTTGACAACATATGTGTCGGCATTTCCCATATGCATTACACCTGGTACTTGCCATCGCGATGGTGTTGAAGCCTCAGGAAAACCTCGTGAAGGATCTGCCGGGAAAGTCAGACCGTCGGTTCCTCCCAGATATTTTGCTGTAACAAGTGGAGAATCAGAATTAGGAGAAATAGCGAGACTTTCAATACATAATGTATTAATGACACTTGTGCACACAGGCAAGTAGATGCGCATACCAATGCCTGTATCTCCAGCACAAGGAGCAACATTGAGGGATTTGCATGGTAAGCGATTATTAATACCTGAATTTGATACGTTATTTATAATATTTTGCACTTCTGCTTCAGGCAAAGCAAAAACTTCTGATTGTGCGGTGCCTAATTCTCCAAAAGAATCAACAATTGTATGGAGTCTTGCTCCATCAGCAAAAACATTAGCGCTCGGGGGGATAACAATTGCTACAAATAGCGAGAAAATCACCAAACTCTTTTTCACGGGCATGAGTATATTCTGGCCCCATTCACTTTGAATGTGAAGGCTCGTAATTCTTATCTCTGAGAATTGTGGGGCGGGTCGGGCTCGAACCGACGACGACGGAATTATGAGTTCCGGGCTCTAACCAACTGAGCTACCGCCCCCAGCAACCTGTGCTGTGCTGTGGGCAGAAGTCTATTACACGGCCAGAGTAGGTAAGGGCTAAGCCTTCTTTTTATATCCTGATGGGCACTTGGTTGCGGCAATTATCTTCGTTACTTTTCCCTTAACGCATGTGATCTTCTTGATCACTGGCTTGGCGGGAGTTACAACTTGTGGCTTATCTTGGGTGAGTTTGACTGAGACAGTCGGTGCCGAGAATGTGAAGTTATAAGCACCAAGTGTGAGCCAGTTATTCTTCTCATTGACAACGGTGGTGGCCACATTTGGCTCACCATTTTCGGAGGTAACAGAGACCGTTGCCTTGACTGGCGCACTCGTGAACTTATAGATACAACGTGCAACCGATGATGACATCAATAGCTCATAGGTACCTTTAAATTCTGTCTTTCCATCGGCCTCATAGTGAGTTGAGGCAACTTTGTAATCCAACGATCCCTTCGAAGGATCATATGTTGGAGGTCCATCGAGATACATCGTTGAATTTGTTGTTACTAATCCTGCGAGAGTATTGCCTTTATTGAGACATTCTTGAACAACACCTGAGCCTCGGTCAGTCATTGTCGAAACTCTCCATTGTGTAGGAAGTGCCGCAGCTTTATCGCCAGCGATTGGCAGCCATTGTAGGAAATCTTTCATCGACCCAGTATCAAAGCGGGCATTAATGAATTTGAATGAGAGGTCTTTAAGTCCCGTGCGAGTCTTTTCAGAGGCTGCAACACGAGTTCCCTGAATTGTTGTTGCGAGCGGGTATCGCAACGTCTCTCCAGCCCAATCACTGGTTGCAAAGTGCGCAAGAAGTGAATCTGGCAAGTCGTCAACACTCTTTACAACGTCTACAACCGGAACCTTGATTGGGCGGGCACTGACTGTGAGCAAGCTTTCCTTCTCTGATTTCCGCTCAAGCTTGATTGAAGCATCACGCATACGTCCGTGAAGCCAGCCTGTGAGGCTAAATGAGAAGCGTGCAGAGAAACCAAAAGAAATATCTTGTGGAAGTCCGTAGGGGAGAGCACATTGCGTAGTCGAACTCATGACGCACTCTTGATACCGCGGATCAGGTAATTCACCCAAAGCCAGGTTTGTGACTCCTCTTACGCTAATTCCCTGAGCTCTTAGATACGAGGCCGTATTAGTTTCGGTGCGGCTGCCCATGAATTTTCCTTCAACAATTTTGACAGCCATCATCGAAGCTGAAATAGAAGGAACTCCGTAGACTCCACCAGATTCTGGAGTCCGATTTGAAGTAACAACTAATTTCATTAAATAGTTATCACCGCCAGCATGTGGTGCCTCAGGAATAGAGACCAGAACTGCGCCACTTCCGTGAGGGACGCCCTGAGCGAGGTCTCCTTCAAAATCTTCAAATCGGAAAGTGGGGAAGGTTGAAAGAGTGTTTACTTTCAATGATTTTCCATCAGCACTGACTGCAGTTATTTCGGATAGACAATTGGTATCTGCTGCGCCGACACATGCTGGAAGGATTGCTCGGTACATGGCCCAGACAGTGAATTCACATCCAGGTTCTTTTCCAGTGTTACAAATTGTGATTTTGGTGGGCGTGCCTGAAGCCGTTCCATCACTTGTTGTGAAGTTAAACCAAGTGGATACTTCAGTCTTAGCAAAATTACTTTCATTTGCTTGGAACCCAAGGGAGTTAGCCCCTGGCATTGCAAGGCTTTGGAACTGTTCATCAACGGGATCGGCTGCCTGAGAGATTGCAGGGGCAAGCAGGGCTGCGATAACTAAGCCAACAATGATCCGTGCTTTCATCTGATGATGCCTCGCGATCCTAGGTTGGGTTGCAAGGACGGAATCCTCCCGACAACTCTCTATGCGATCACCGAAATACTCAAGACAATTTATGCACTGATCTTGGCCGGCCAGGCTACTTACTGCGCTGAAATCCTCGCCTGCCCCAGAATTCCCAGAGCCCCATGACCGATAGGACGAGGGCAAAGCCGAAGAGGAGGTCCTCCAGGGGGGCGGCGGCAATGCGGGTTCCGATGATCGAATCGGGGTCATACATCACGATCGCCATTCCATCTGCGCGCAGGTGGGTCAGCCACCAATTAGTGAGAAGCTGGAAAGGAAGAATGATCGAATATGAAATCCAGAATGCTGTCCGCGTTAAAAGTGAGTTCTTAAATAAGAAGAGATCGACCATTACGGCGATAACGACTGCGGCAATTGCGATATCGCTATAAATCACTTCTCATCCTTTCCGAACTCTTTTTCGCGCAGATGAGGTTTTACTGTTGTCACGCCTTCAATGGTCAAGATCGCTGCCATCGGAACAATAATAAAAAAGAGAAATTCTTCGAGCGGAATATCAAAGGGACCATAGATACCCAACATGCGATCACGGTTAAAGAACCAATGTCCTTGGGCGATTGCATAGGCATCCCATATCAAAAAGAGCGTGCTGATCGGCAGAATGCTGATGAGTGCTCGCTTCCAACGGCGTAAGACACAAGTCTTGAGAAAAATTTCCAGCCAGAATGAGCCGAAGACTGTGAAGGCGAGCATCGCCATGTAACCAAATTTCTCCACGCCCGATCTTCTCACAGAGCGCTTTGGTATGGTTGGTCGACAGGGGGTACGACATGCGAGATCTTGAGTATCGACTCTTTTCACAAGTACGTGCGTTCTCTTCTATCGCAGTAATAATCGCGATCGCCCTCTCTCTGATCTTCTCCCAATTTCTCGGGGAATCTTCAATCCAGTGGCAGGTTGTCATTGCTGTGACCGCGCTGGCGCTAGGTATTCCGCATGGCGCGCTTGATCACCTCGTGACCCTGCCTAAATCAAAGCCATTAGTAATGGCGCTCTTTATTGCGATCTATGTCCTGGTCGCCATCGTGGCAGTAATCGCGATTCTAAAATTTAACGTTGTTGGATTTATCTTTGTACTGCTTATGAGCGCGACACATTTTGGAATCGGAGATGCGGCATTTATCAATGAGATGGATCGACGTGGTGGGCGAAAAAAGGATTTACCCAGAACAATCTATGCAGTGGCTGCAGGATCAATTCCAGTAATGATTCCACTAGTAAATAGCGCAAGTACCGATGCACTCGCTCAAGTAAACCCAGCTCTCATTGATTGGCATCAAGGTTTTGATCAAGAGATTCTCTATACAGTCAGCGGCTTTGCTCTCATTGCAATCGTGACCTTATTCCTTTCGCATCGCAAAAGAGAGTCACTCGATATTGCACTCTTACTCGCTTTGGCTCTGATTGCACCACCACTGATTGCATTTGCCGTCTACTTCGGATGTTGGCACGCGATGCGTCATACAGCACGACTTACATTGACGCTTGACTCTTCACAGCGCGCATTCGCAAGCGGAGATTCTCAGAGTGCATTTACTCGCGCAGTAATTCCAGGCTTACCAGCCCTTGTCGGAACATTCCTGATTGCAGGAGTACTGGCTCTGATGGGTAATGAATTTAACGATGATTTCTTCTGGATGGCACTCGTTGTTGTGTGGGCGCTCACAGTCCCTCACATGGCAGTTACGGCAAAATTAGATAGGTCGGCGTTAACCTAAATCTATGAAACTTCGGTTCTTGACGGCGGTAGTGCTTACAACTTCATGCCTACTTCCGATCTCTGCACAAGCAGCCCCAATTTACGTTTTCCCTGTCGCGGGATGTGAAGTCAACTATGCGCGTGCCCATCACGATTATGCCGCGACAGATATTTTAGCTAAAGCAGGTTGTGCATTTGTGTCACCGATTGATGGAGTTATTGACGAAGTCAATCGTGTAGATACATGGTCGGGAAAAGTTAATGCTGGAATCACTCGTGGGGGAATGTCAGTTTCACTCATCGGAGTCGATGGCGTTCGCTATTACGGATCTCACTTAAAGTCGATTTACAAAACTATCGAACCAGGACTTGTTGTTAAAGCTGGTCAACGATTGGGTGCAGTGGGGGCGACCGGAAGCGCGCGTGGAACATCACCACATTTGCACTTTGGAATTTCATGGCCAACGCCAGCAGATACATGGTGGGTCAGACGTGGTGCGGTATTGCCATGGAAGTATTTGGATGCCTGGAAAGCTGGCAAAGATTTATCACCAGCGAAGGCGGTAGCTACTATGAAGAAGAAGGTCGGCGAAGTTCCGCCTGAACCAAAGAAATAATTAAGAAGATGTAAAGAAGAAAGCCCCGCACAATGTGCGGGGCTTTCTCATAAAGCTAGTGGTGCTATTAGTTAGCGTTCACTGCATCGGCCTGAGGACCCTTTGGACCCTGTACGACCTCGAATGAAACTGACTGACCCTCTTCAAGGCTCTTGTAACCGTTTCCTTGGATTGCTGAGTAGTGAACGAATACATCTTGTCCGCCACCATCAACTGCAATGAAACCGAATCCCTTTTCAGAGTTGAACCACTTAACTGTACCTGTTGCCATGTTTTACTTTTCCTTCGATATGTGGGTGTGTGAGAAATCCTCAAACACGGTCTTCCTCTTGCGCCAGCGATACCGAGCAAAGCACTACTGCCATGAAACGGGTCCTGATTAAGCGTCCGACTGGTCCCTAGTCTAGCCCTATTTACGCCTACACCAATACCTGACCTTTACCTTTTTCTACGCTCATGCCACCATATGTCTACTAGTAAAACTGTGGATCGGGGAAGGTCGCGCAGTTAACGCAGTGCCATCAATCAGGGCGCGCCTTGCTAGGAGAAGCTCATGGAGCAGATGATTTCATCTGGTCGTTCTGTTGCGTCGAAAACACATGTGACAGGTTTTCTAACTATTCATAGCGCACCTGCTGCGCTGCGCCCACATATTGAATGGGGGCTGCAATCGATCCTCGGAACATGGGTCGCACTTGAATGGAAACCACAACCGAAAGCGGCCGGAACATTTCGTACGACACTCGAATTTAGGGATCGCGCCGGCACTGCAGCCAAAGTTGCTACCGCGTTAAAGGCGTGGCATTACCTACGCTTTGAAGTGCGCGAGGAGAGTGAAGTCGGGGGAGAGTTCTTTCGCTTCACACCCGATCTGGGAATCCATCGAAGTGTCATTGATGGTTTGGGAAGTATCATGATTTCAGAGCACCTCATTGTGCAGACGTTAGGAAAAGGTTTCGACGAGGAGTCTTTGCGTGAGGAGTTGCAGAGGTTGTTGGGAGAGTCCTGGGAGCTAGCACTCGAACCTTTCCGTGGTGTCGAAATGGAAGAGGTAATGGCACTTCGCGCAATCTAATTTCTCAAAAGAAGTATTAGACTTACCGCATGAGCACATTTAATTCTGGTGAGAAGTCCCGTTCGATCACAGTCATTGCAGCATCTCTTATTATGGCGCTGGCAGTAGGTGGCGGACTTGTAAAAGTTGGTGCTGGTTTTGCTGCTCGTACCGATAACGGAATCACTGTCACCGGATCTGCAAAGACAACGGCAACTGCCGACAATGCGGTCTGGACACTAAACGTTGCTCTCTCTCGCCCACTTGTTGCAGATGCAGTTAAGAAAGTCGGTGCGGATGTAGATGCTGTTTCGGCATACCTGACTAAAGGCGGAATCTCTGCCGATGCACTCACACTTGGCGCGGTTTCAACATATGCCAATGAAGAGTGGCAGAACGGTAATAACACCGGACGCATACTTTCTTACCGCGCATCCCGCGATATCACTGTGCGTACAAGCGATGTTCAATTGGTTTACAAGTTGTCACAAGGAATTGGATCACTTCTTCAAAACGGTGTCACCGTGAATAACTACGGTCCTCAGTACTACATCTCGACTTTGCCAGATCTTCGCCCTCAACTTCTTGAAGAAGCGATGAAGGATGCCAAGACTCGCGCAGTTGCTATTACAAAGGCTGTCGGGGGAAGTGTTGGCGCAGTCCAGAGCGTAAAGAGCGGTGTCTTCCAAGTAACAACCCCAGATTCCACAATGGTCTCTGATGGTGGCGCTTATGACACATCAACTATTGAAAAGACTGTTACATCGACAGTCTCGGTGACCTTCGCGGTATCTAAGTAACTACAGCGGAATATTGCCGTGGTCTCCACGGCGATGAGGGGCTGCTGCTAAAGCTCGCGCTAGAGCGGTACGAGTTGCAGATGGTTCGATAATTTCATCAACTGCGCCAATCTCTACTGCGCGAGCTACTCCGCCTGAAATCTTTTCATGTTCTGCTGCCAACTCAAGTTCCATATCTGCTCGGGCACTCTCTGGAAGATCGGCTAGCAATCTACGGTGCAATACTCGCACTGCAGCAACTGCGCCCATCACACTTACCTCAGCGTTGGGCCAAGCAAAGACTCGAGTAGCACCGAGAGATTTAGAGTTCATCGCAACGTAAGCGCCACCGTAAGCGCGGCGAGTAATCAGCGTTACGCGCGGAACAACTGCTTCACCGAATGCGTGAAGTAACTTGGCACCGCGTCGTACCGCACCTTCCCACTCTTGCCCAGATCCTGGAGCAAATCCTGTTACATCTGCAATCACAATAAGTGGAATACCGAAGGCATCACACGTACGAACAAAACGTGCCGCTTTCTCGCCCGCAGCTGAATCTAAAACTCCACCCAAATGTTGTGGGTTATTTGCAACGACTCCGACAGTGCGACCACCGAAGCGACCAAGCACTGTTGTCATATTCGCAGCCCAGACGGGCAAGAGTTCAAGTTTGGCACCATCTCGATCAAGAATCGCATCGATCAGCGGATGCACTTCATATGCTCGCCTCGTTACAGCAGGAACATGTACAGAGAGATCGCTATCAGCAAGATCGACATCGAAGTGTCCTTGATCTGCAAAGAGTGAGACAAGATCCCTTACTTCTGCAAATGCTTCATCTTCACTGGATGCGATTACGTGGGCAACACCGCTATTTTTACTATGCGCCTCTGGTCCACCAAGGGATGCAATATCAATATCTTCACCAGTCACACTCTTTACAACATCTGGGCCTGTAACAAAGATGCGACCTTCGGGTGCAAGCACGACGACATCTGTAAGGGCTGGGCCATATGCACCGCCACCTGCAGTGGGTCCGAGTACAAGTGAGAGTTGTGGAATTCGACCACTTGCCGAAATCATAGATTGAAATACTTCACCAAATGCATCAAGGGAAGCCACACCATCACTTAAGCGCGCTCCACCTGAGTGCCAGATTCCAATGATCGGAAGTTGTGAGGCCATCGCTTCTTTATAAGCACCCACGATTACTTTGGAGCCATCGATACCGAGTGCTCCACTTTTTACCGTTGCGTCCGATGCAAAGACAATAACTTTATTTCCAGCAACGCTTCCCGTTGCGGCCACCATGCCACATTTATTATTTTCAGTGAGAAGTTGGCACGTGCCAGGATCAAGTAACTTTTCAATTCGAAGGACAGGATCGCGCGCATCGCGCGGGTCAACCTGCGTGGTGGCCATGCTTAGAGAGTAGCAAATGCCAATACAACGTTGTGACCACCGAAACCAAAGGAGTCATTGAGCGCAGCAATCTGGCCTGCAGGAAGTACTCGCGCCTTATCTCGCACGACATCGACCGTTACTGCAGGATCGAGATTTTCAATGTTGATTGTGGGCGGAGCTAAACGCTCTTGGAGAGCCTTAACAATAAATACAGATTCGATAGCACCGGCGCCACCAAGTAAATGCCCCGTCATTGATTTTGTAGCAGAGACGGCAACATGATCAATATCGCTACCAAGTGCTAAGCGCAGCGCATTCGCTTCTGCAACATCGCCTGCAGGAGTTGATGTTGCATGCGCATTTAAATGGACAATATCTTTTGTTGAAAGATTCGCATTGGCTAGAGCAAACTTAATTGCACGCTGTACGCCAGCACCTTCTGGGTCTGGGGCTGCAATGTGATAGCCATCTGAGCTCAAACCTTGTCCAACAAGTTCGCAGTAAATCTTTGCTCCACGTGCCTTTGCATGCTCGTACTCTTCAAGAATAAGTATTCCGCCGCCTTCGCCAAGAACGAATCCATCTCGGTCGCGATCATAGGGACGAGATGCGCGCTCAGGTGCATCATTGCGAGTAGATAAAGCTTTCATCGCAGCAAAGCCAGCCATAGGCAATTGGTGGATCGCAGCTTCAACGCCGCCGCTGACAATGATGTCAGCGCGATTGGTACGAATCATTTCGAGTGCATAACCGATCGCTTCAGCTCCAGATGCACAAGCACTCACTGGTGTGTGAACTCCAGCCCTTGCTTGAAGTTCTAAACCAACATTTGCTGCAGGGCCATTAGGCATCAACATCGGAACGGTATGCGGGCTAACTCCGCGCGCACCCTTCTCTTTCAAATTATCGTATTGATCGAGCAGCGTGATGACTCCACCGATACCGGATGCGATAACTACGCCGAGGCGCTCTTTATCAACATCGGGAGTTCCAGCATCTTTCCACGCTTCACGGGAAGCGACGAGGGCAAATTGTTCAGAGCGATCAAGGCGACGCATTTCAACGCGCTCCATCTGATCTGCAGGCTCTGTATGAACACGAGCGGCGAAGTGAACAGGAAGCAGTTCGCGCCAATCCTCGGTGAGAAGTCGAACTCCACTTTTGCCAGCAATAAGTGCCGCCCACGTGGAGTCAACATCTGCGCCTAGAGGAGTTGTAGCCCCAAGTCCTGTGACAACAACGCGTCGTGTCATGTTAAGAAACTACCGCTTCGCTATTACTTACTTTGCAGCGTTGACGATGAAGTTAACGGCATCGCCGACTGTGACGAGATCTGTTACTGCCTCATCAGGAATCTTTACACCAAAGCGCTCTTCAGCAGCTACAACAACTTCGACCATGCTCAATGAATCTACCTCGAGATCATCGGTAAAGTTCTTATCAAGTTCGATTGTTGATGCTGAGACTCCAGCAACTTCTTCTACGATCTCTTTAAGTCCTGCAAGTACATCGGCTGGTGAAAGCGCCATTGTTATTTCCTTTTCTATCTCAATAAGTTGAACGGTTATTTCAAGTCGCTATTCTCTCGGATCCTGCCCTTACTATCGAGTAATTGCAGGCATTCTGAGAGAAAATTTATGGTTTTGGTGGAAGTTCGACCACTTGCCCCGCATAAACGAGACCTGCGCCATACCCAATAATAAGCGCTGTCTTGCCATGTAGATCGGGGCGATCGCCCAGCAGAATATCCATCGCAAGAGGAATCGAAGCTGCAGATGTATTTCCATTGACGCGAATGTCATCTGCAATCACTGTTGTTGCTGGCAACTTCATCTCTTTAGCCATCGTTTCAATAATTCTAAGATTTGCTTGATGTGGAATGAAAACATCGATGTCATCAACAGTCAGTCCTGCTTGTTCGATCGCAGCGAGAGCGGCCTTACTGATTGCATAGACAGCCCAGCGAAAAACTTTCTGTCCCTCCTGAGAAATATTTGGCCAATCAATATCGCCAACACTTTTCTGCGTTGCACTGCGCATTGCAGTCCATGGTGGATCCATTGTGATTGCATCACGGTTTTCGGCATCCGATCCCCACACCACTGGCCCAATACCCGGAGTATCGGATGCGCCGATAACAACTGCACCCGCTCCATCGGCGAAGATAAATGCAGTGGCGCGATCATCTGGATTTGTGAAATCAGAAATCTTTTCTACACCGATGACAAGTACCTTCTTAGAAGTACCTGCAAAGACAAAGTCATGGGCCATAGAGACTGCATAGCTAAAGCCGGCACATGCCGCGCCAATATCAAAGGCGGCAGCGGTGGGATTACCCAGGCGAGCAATAATCGCAGTTGCGGCACTCGGTGCTTGGTGAGGAAAGGTAATGGTGGCAACGATGACGGTATCAACATCTGCGATCGTGATACCTGCGCGCTTAAGTGCAGACTCGGCTGCCCAGCACGCCATATCAACTACTGACTCACTCTCATCTGCAAAGCGGCGAGATTGAATACCAGTGCGCTGCTGAATCCACTCATCATTTGATTCGATGCGATCAACGATCTCTGAATTCATAACAAGTCGCTTTGGTCTATAAGAGCCGACAGAGAGAATGCGTGAGTGCGAGCCAGTCTTTGCCTTAATCGTCATGAGCTATCCCTTGCTACTTACGAATTGGTTCGCTGCTGCGAGGTCATCAGGTGATTTAAACGCAAAGCCTTCAATACCTTCTGCGGCGCGCTTAAGAAGTCCCACAAGAGTTCCTGCAGGTGCGACCTCGAGCGCCTTTGTCACACCTGATCGTTGCATCGTTGACATGCAGAGATCCCAACGCACTGGGTTAGCCACTTGCGAGACGATTCGAGAAAGAATTTCACTTCCTGAGTTTAATACTTGTCCATCACGATTAGAGAGAACTCCAACTGCGGGATCAGAAGTTGTGATTGTTGAAGCAAAGTGACGAAAGGCCTCAATAGCGGCAGACATAAAGTGGGTGTGAAATGCGCCCGCAACTTGTAGAGCGCGCACTCGCGCACCCTCTGGTGCAAGGGAAGCAAGTGCAGCAAGGTCACCCGCGGCAACTATCTGTCCGCCACCATTGTCATTTGCTGCAATAAGACCTGCTTGCGCAATCGCGGCAAGAACAACGTCGCGATCTCCGCCAAGTACTGCCGACATTCCAGATGGAGATGCTGCAGCAGCTTTTGCCATCTCGAGACCGCGCACACGCACAAGTCGCAACGCATCCACTTCAGTAATCACTCCAGCTAACGCTGCTGCAGTAATTTCGCCAACAGAATGACCTGCAACATATGAAAACTTGCCTTCTAAATCCAGCGCCCCTGCACTGAGAAGCCCTGCTGCAACAATGAGTGGCTGGGCGTTAGCTGTATCGCGAATTTCGTCTGCATCCGCTGTTGTGCCTAGGTGCAATAAATCTAAATCAATAGCTTGCGACCATTGGCGTAAGAGTTCGGCCTTGGAAGGATCTGCAATCCACGGAAGTAACATTCCTGGAGTTTGCGAACCTTGTCCAGGTGCAATCAGTGCGAGCATGTGGCAATCATAATTGACGAGCAGAATTACTACCTAGTACTGCGCGTAACGAGCCACACTTGAGCAGAATGTGCTGCAACATCAACTGTTGATGACGGCAGTGCAAGTGCGGGTTCATGCTCTGACGTCACATGCGAAGCATCAAAGATGGAGCGAAATGAATCTCCCCATGTGTCATCAGGAAAAGTAAAGGAAGTTTGCTGGGTAGAAGAGTTAAGAAGAAGTAGTAGACCTCGATCAGATCCCGCATCGATAAATACTGTCAGAGAACGCCTATCGCCGTCGGCCCAGCGAGCAGCCGTCATCTCAAAACCGCTTGCACTAAACCAGGCAATATCTTTTCTTTGAGTGCCTTGATCGAGTGCTCCAGTAAAGAAGTCTGATGCAACATTGATGAGATAGGTATTTCTGATGCTAGCCAACATCTCTACTGCATCACGAATGTCTTTTTGGGCTGCGTCTAGCTCCCAATCCATCGCCCAGCCTCCACCAAAAGTTTCTTCTGAATCGGTAATTCCTGGGTGCATATCTTGTGGCATCGAGTACGCATTATTTGATCCGTTCTGTGAGCGACTTACTTCATCACCCATAGTGATCATGGGTACTCCTGAAGATAACAACAACGTCGCAAGAATTGATTTCTTCAAACTCTGTCGTATCGCAAGAACGTGAAGATCATCTGTCACGCCTTCAACGCCAGAATTCCAGGATCGATTTTCATTTGAGCCATCACGATTGTCCTCTTGGTTAGCAAAGTTGTTTTTTCCTGAGTAACTGACTAAATCGTTGAGAGTGAATCCATCATGTGCCGTAACGAAATTGATCGAAGAGGTCGGACCTCGGTAGTTGAAAATGTCACTCGAGCCACTGATTCGTGAGGCAAGATCTGCCACGCCCTCGCCATAGCCGCGAGCGATATCTGCCAACCAGAACTGCCTCAACGCGTCGCGGTAGGCATCATTCCACTCGCGAAACGGGTATGGAAAATCACCGAGAGAGTAACGCGACAGATCCCAGGGTTCAGCAATCATTTTAAAGTTACGTAAGACCGAATCCGATTCAATGGCAGACATAAGAGAAGAGTTATAGGCTGACGAACTAGTAAAGAGGGCCGCGGCTAAATCGAATCGAAACCCATCTACTCCAATGATTTCAACCCACCAGCGCAAGGAGTCAACAATTAAGCGCACATCATGTGGATTACTTGCGGCAAATGTATTTCCACATCCGGTCACATCGGTGTAGTTCCCGGAGCCATCATTTCTATAATAGGAGCGATTATCTATACCTTTAAATGAGAACATTGGTCCACTAACACCACCTTCTGCAGTGTGGTTATAGACAACATCAAGTATGACTTCTATTCCAGCTTGGTGCAGTTGATCGATTGCCCCCTGCAACTCTGAAGTGGGATCATCAGTAGATGCGTACTCACTATGTGGTGCGCTAAATGCAATGGGGTTGTAACCCCAATGATTTTTACGCCCCCTCTTCCAAATACCTGATTCAGTTACATAAGAATGCAGCGGTAAGAGTTCAAGAGTTGTGACGCCTAGGGATTTAAGATGCGCAATCGTGCTGGGATGTCCCAGAGCCTTATATGTACCGCGTTCATTTTCAGCAATCGCAGGATTTTTTGCAGTTAACCCTTGGACATGTGCTTCATAGATAAGTGTTTTATTCCAAGGAATGTGTGGTCGATCAACATTGCGATGTTGATAATCGGTGACTACAGATAATGGAACAAATGGAGCGCTATCACGGTTATCGCGCACATTCAGATCGCCGTTACCAATGTCGTCGTGAGCAACGTGGCCATAAATCTCTGGCACATACTGCAGCGTTCCATCGAGCTTATGTGCGTAAGGATCTATGACTAACTTTGCGGGGTTAAATCGAGAACCATCTTTTGGTTGCCATGGTCCATAGATGCGATATCCATAACGTTGGCCTGATCTGACCCCGGCCAAATATCCATGCCAGATCGGTCCATCTCGATGAGCGAGCGCAAAGCGAGTCTCCACTAACTTTCCATTGACCTCATTAAAGAGGCAGAGCTCGATCGCATCGGCTGCATTGCTCCAGATAGCAAAGTTGGTTCCACCCTCTGTCACGGTGGCGCCCAAGGTGCGCGGATCTGCAGGAAGCATGAGGGGTATCCTGCCCTGTTTCATATTGTGAATATTGCTACTGATGAGTAACCTAGCCCACATGAAGATTGCAGTCTGCATTAAGCAGGTCCCAGATTCATGGGCAGAGAAGAAGATGGTCAACTCGCGTCTTGATCGCGAAGGCGTTGACGCAGTCCTTAACGATCTCGATGAGTACGCTGTCGAAGAAGCGCTGCGCATCGCAGAAGCTCACGGCGGCAATGAAGAAGGTGGCCCACATACCGTTACCGTGATCTCGATGGGACCTGAGCGCGCAACTGAAGCCGTTCGTAAATCACTTTCCATGGGTGTCAATGATGCAATTCTTATTACAGATGCAGCACTTGCAGGATCGGATGCACTCGCCACATCGGCAGTGCTGGCAAAGACGATTGCAGATGGTGGATTTGATCTCGTTATCTGCGGAACTGAATCAACGGATGCGCGTATGAGCGTAATCCCGGCAATGATTTCAGCGCGATTGGGATGGGCGCAGATGACATTTGCGAGCAAGGTCGTCGTTGATCCGGCAGCATCCACCGTTGCAATTACTCGCGTGACAGAGGCCGGCGTTGATGAGATCAGCGCTTCACTTCCTGCAGTCATTAGCGTTGTTGAAAAAATTAACGAGCCACGTTATCCATCATTTAAGGGAATCATGGCTGCAAAGAAGAAGACGATCGAAACTCGTGACCTTGCAACGGTCGGCGTGAGCGTTGCTAGCGCATGGTCTGAGGTAAAAGATTTTGCACTTCGTCCTGCACGCAGTGCTGGCGTTATTGTTACCGATAGTGGCGATGGCGGAAACGCGCTCGCAACATTCCTCGCAGAGAAGAAGTTGATATGAGCACTGTAATTATTCTCGCCGACTTCCAAGGGGAAGCCGCAACAAAGACCACCGCTGAACTTGCAACAGTGGGTGCACGTATGGGCTCTGTCTGCGCAGTTGTATTAGCACCTGCAGGAAAGGGCGCAGCAATGGCTGCAACTTTGACACAAGGTCCTATCTCATCGATTGCAATTATTGAATTAGATGACGTCGCAAAGCACGGCGTTGCAGCTGCAGCCGATGCTCTGGCACAGGTTGCAAAGGCAAAGGGTGCCGAGGTTGTCCTTGTTGCCTCTCACGCATTCGGTAAGGAAGTTGCAGCCCGCGTTGCTATCGCACTTGAATCAGGAATTATCACCGACGCTGTAGATGTTGCAGCCGATAAAGTTGCCACTCAGCTTGTCTTTGGTGGTTCGACTACTGTGCATTCAACTGTTACTCACGGAACTGCGGTCATCACGCTACGTCCAAATTCAGTTGAGGCAGATCTCACCGCATCCAGTGCGCCAAGTGAAAGCGTTTCAGTAACAATTTCAGATGCTGCCAAGAAATCTTCCATCTCATCGTCACAACCTCCTGTTAAAGGTGGACGTCCAGAACTTACGGAAGCATCCGTTGTTGTCTCTGGTGGCCGCGGAACTAACGGTGATTTTGCAGCAGTTGAATCTTTTGCAGACATAATGGGTGCAGCAGTCGGCGCATCACGCGCAGCAACTGATGCTGGTTGGTATCCGCATTCACATCAGGTGGGCCAGACCGGAAAGTCAGTGAGCCCGCAGCTCTATGTCGCATGTGGAATCTCTGGTGCGATCCAACACCGTGCAGGTATGCAGACATCAAAGACAATTGTTGTGGTCAATAAAGATCCAGAAGCGCCACTCTTTGAAATTTGTGACTTCGGCGTAGTTGGCGATCTCTTCGCTGTTCTGCCTCAGGCAACAACGGCAGTTTCAGCACAAAAGTAAAACCGAGCCCTCTGGCCTAGACTTAGGCCATGAGTATCTACCTTGATCACGCGGCGACAACGCCGATGATTGAGCCTGCCATCGATGCGATGCAACGATCTCTGCGCAAGATTGGTAATCCCTCAAGCCTTCACACCGATGGTCGTTCAACGCGCAAAGATGTGGAAGAGGCACGTGAAGTAATTGCAGCAGCCCTTGGTTGCCAACCGAGTGAAGTAATTTTCACCGGCTCTGGAACAGAGGCAAATAATGCTGCGATCAAAGGTTTGTTCTGGGCAGCACCAGATAAAAATCTCATTGTGGTCAGCGCCATCGAACATCACGCAGTCCTTGACCCTGCCCATTGGTTGGTAGAGCATGAAGGTGCAGAGCTGATTGAAGTTCCTGTCACATCAGATGGAGTGATCGACTGCGATTTTCTGGAAGACATTGTGACAACACGTGGCGCCGAGATTGCACTGATCTCTGTGATGGCTGCCAATAACGAAACTGGTGTGATTCAACCGATCGATCGCGTTGTTGAGATTGCTGGCGATATTCCAGTTCATTCCGATGCGGTACAGAGCTTTATGAAGGTGCCGCTGAATTACTCACAGCTTGGTCTCTTTGCTATGACCATTAGCGCTCACAAAATCGGCGGCCCACTTGGAATCGGTGCGCTGATCTTGCGTCACGCATTTGAAATGCCGGCGTTGCTTCACGGCGGGGGACAAGAGCGAGAGATTCGTAGCGGCACACTGAATGCACCTTCGATCGTTGCATTTGCTACAGCGGTTACAGAAAGTATTTACAACGCAGTCACGGTTTCAAGCCTTCGCGAGAAGTTTGAATCCGGTATTGCAGACGTTGCACCTGATGCGCAGATCAATGGCACTGGCGCAGGTCGTCTTCCAGGAATTTCCAACATCACCTTTCCTGGCACACAGGCAGATTTCTTACTCTTACTTATGGATGGCAAAGAAGTGTCATGCTCGACAGGGGCAGCTTGTACTGCTGGTGTTCATCGCCCAAGCCATGTATTGATGGCGATGGGCCACGATGAGATTGGTGCGACCTCATCACTGCGTTTTTCACTGGGGGCTACAACGACTGTCGGTGACATTGAATACGCTCTGAGTGTGATCCCAGAAGTTGTTGCGATGGCAAAGGCGGCTAACTCGCTATGAAGCTCATCGCAGCGATGTCAGGTGGCGTTGATTCAGCAGTAGCTGCAGCGCGCGCAGTAGAAGAAGGCCACGATGTCATTGGCGTTCACCTAGCTCTCTCTGCTAATCCACAAAAGTATCGCTCAGGTGCTCGCGGGTGCTGCACCATTGAAGATTCACATGATGCTCGTAGAGCAGCCGATGTCATCGGTATTCCGTTCTATATCTGGGATATGGCAGATGAATTTCATGCAGGAGTTGTTGAGAACTTTATGAGCGAATACAAAGCAGGACGAACCCCGAATCCTTGCCTTCGTTGTAACGAGAAAATTAAATTTGCAGCAGTACTTGATCGTGCAAAGGCGATGGGTTTTGATGGTGTGATCACTGGCCACTATGCGCGCACGCGAGATACCGACGCCGGTAAGACTCTGCACCGAGCAGTAGATCCATTGAAAGATCAATCCTATGTTTTAGCAGTACTTAATCGCGATCAAATTAGTGGAGCACTCTTTCCATTAGGAGATACTGAGAAAGTTGATATTCGCCTTGAAGCAGAGCGTCGCGGATTAGCCGTTGCGCAGAAGCCAGATAGCCATGACATTTGTTTCGTTCCATCTGGCGATAACGCTGGTTGGTTACGTGAGCGTTTAGGTAGCGAGAGTGGTCCGATCGTTGATCAAGATGGAACGCAGCTTGGCGAACATAAGGGTGCTTACACCTACACAATCGGTCAGCGAAAAGGTTTAGGAATTACTGTTCCTACAGCCGATGGTTCTCCTCGTTTTGTGTTAAAGATTGAACCAGTAACAAATACGGTAGTTGTTGGTGCACGTGAAGAGCTCGCAGTTTCATCAATGACGGGTGAACGCGCAATTTGGTGCGGTCCAGAGATTGCACCGGGGGATCATCGCGGATTTGTTCAGGTGCGCGCACATGGTCAGGCGTTGCCATGTACCTATCGTTTTGATGGCACCAACCTTGTTGCGGATTTAGATACTCCGCTACTGGGGCTTGCTACGGGACAAGCGATGGTTATCTACGATGGCGATCGCGTCGTTGGATCGGCAACCATTTGTGAGACAGCTTCATGAGCAATGCAGCCCGTCATCGCATTGATCAACTCACTACCGAGATCCGCGACCACCAATTTAGATACTACGTATTAGATGCACCCTCGATTACCGATGCGCAATTCGATTTACTCCTGCGCGAACTCGGCGAGCTTGAAGCAGCCCACCCTGAGCTACTAGCACCTGATTCACCATCACTTGGAGTCGGCGGGGGATTTGCGACAACTTTCACGCAGCACGATCACATCGAGAAGATGATGAGCCTTGATAACGTCTTTGATTTAGATGAACTCGGTAGTTGGTTTGATCGCGTGGAGAAAGAAGTATCAAACCCACCGCTTCTCTGCGAACTCAAAGTCGATGGCCTAGCTATCAACCTGCTCTACGAAAAAGGCGAACTAGTCAGAGCGCTCACACGTGGCAACGGCGTTACTGGTGAAGATGTGACACTCAATGTGAAGACTATTAAGAACTTGCCGCACACGCTCAGTGGAAAAAATATTCCAGATCAAATCGAAGTACGCGGTGAAGTCTTTTTTCCAATCGCTGCCTTTAACGAGCTGAACGAGTCACTTGAAGAAGCGGGCAAGCAACTCTTTGCTAATCCGCGCAATGCTGCCGCTGGATCTCTGCGCCAGAAAGATCCACGCGTGACAGCTTCGCGCCCCTTAAGTGTTGTTGTTCATGGAGTCGGTGCCCATAACGGGGCGGACTTTGACAGCCAATCACAAGCGTATGAATTCTTGAAAGGTCTTGGGCTTCCGACCAGCAATCGATTCCGAGTGGTGACAACCCGCGAAGATGTCGAAAAGTTCATCGCCCACTACAACGAACATCGCCATGATGTCGAACACGAGATCGATGGAATTGTTATTAAGGTCGATGCAATTGCATCCCAAAAAGCACTGGGATTTACATCCCGCGCGCCTAAGTGGGCTATCGCTTTCAAATACCCACCGGAGGAAGTAACGACAAAGCTTCTTGATATCAAGGTCAGCGTTGGACGTACTGGCCGGGTTACACCGTTCGCGTTTATGGAGCCAGTAAAGGTCGCAGGCTCCACGGTCACAAATGCAACTCTTCATAACCAAGAAGAGATTGAACGCAAGGGCGTCCTCATTGGTGACACAGTTGTTATTCGCAAAGCAGGAGATGTAATCCCTGAAGTATTAGGACCGGTTGTTGGAAAGCGTGATGGTTCAGAGCGTGCATTTGTGATGCCTACTAATTGTCCTGAATGTGGCAGCGTACTTCGTGCACTCAGCGATGGTGATGTTGATATTCGCTGTCCGAATGCGCAGACATGTCCAGCTCAGCTCCGCGAACGTATTTACTACATTGGTTCTCGTGCAGCACTCGATATCGATGTTCTTGGATACGAAGCCGCAGTGGCACTTCTTGCAGATGGCGTGATCGAAGACGAGTCAGATCTCTTCTCACTCAGCGAAGCGAAACTGATGAAGTCAGCCTTCTTCACCAAGAAAGATGGCGAAGCAGGCAAGAACGTTGAGAAGTTATTGGCTGCATTGGATGATGCAAAGTCTCGACCACTTTGGCGTGTGATCGTCGCTCTATCGATTCGCCATGTGGGACCGACATCGGCTCAAGCACTTGCCACAACATTTGGATCGCTAGAAAAGATTGGATCCACACCAGCACAAGTGTTGGCAGAAGTTGATGGAGTGGGCGAAGTAATCGCCGAGTCAATTGTTGAGTGGTTCACTATTGATTGGCATAAGGAGATTGTTCGAAAGTGGGCTAAGGCCGGAGTTGCAATGGAGAATGTTGCAGGCGTTGCAAAACCTCAAACACTTGCTGGCCTCACCTTTGTGGTAACAGGCGGATTAAATAATTACACACGAGATTCCATTGCAGAAACCATTACTGACCATGGCGGAAAACCCACGGGCTCGGTTTCGAAGAAGACAGACTATGTATTGGTGGGTTCTGATCCCGGCTCAAAGTTGGCTAAGGCAGAAGAGCTCGGGGTTGCCATCATTGATGAGGCCGCCTTCGAAGCGTTACTTCGTGGCGACAAGTAGTAGGATCGGCCCATGATTACAGTTGCAAGTGAAACCCTTCGCGAACTCCCAGTACCGCCCATTGTTTTCGGTGGATTCGCGTTCGGTATTTTTGTCGTTCTTCTCTACCTTGTACTTCGCCTAGATAAGTAATTCTTTTGGCACGACTTGGTCTCTACGGCGGGACATTTGATCCCATTCACATAGGCCATATGCACGTAATCACTCAATTGCTTCGCCGCGATGTCGTCGATCAGATTCTTATATTTCCTGCCGGTCAACCACGACTTCGCGAACATGATCCCGTTGCAACTGGTGCCCAGCGCCGAGCAATGTGTGAATTAGCAGTTGCCGATCTTCCGGCAGATATCTCTTCACGTGTTGAGGTAAATCCAGTAGAAATCTTGCGTGATGGACCTAGTTACACCATCGATACCGTTGATGCAGTTGCACAGAGCTATCCTGATGATTCGCTCCACCTCATTATTGGAAGCGATGCCTATTCCAAGCTAGATCAATGGCACCGCATCGAAGATCTTAAGAAATTGGTAACTTTCATTATCATTGAAAGACCTGGTTCAGAAAGTGATCTCGGAATTGATATTGGAGCGCTCAACGTTGCCTCAACTGGCATTCGTGAAGGATCTTCGAGAGAGTACTCACCTTCAGTAGCCCACTTTATTAAGGAGCACCACTTATATGGCAGCTAGCCAGAGCGCAGTAAAGATCACTCAGATTGCAGCGCGCGCAGCCGCAGATAAGTTAGCCACCGAGATGGTCGCACTCGACCTCTCTGAGCAGATGGTCTTGAGCGAAATTTTCCTTATCGTCACCGGTGCAAATGTTCGTCAAGTAGATTCAATTGCAGATGAAATTGAAGAGAAGCTCCGCCTCGTTGGGGAAAAGCCTGCTCGTCGCGAAGGTAGCGAAGAGTGGGTATTGCTCGATTACTCAGACTTAGTTGTCCATATTCAAAGTAGCGAACTTCGCAAGTACTACATGCTTGATCGCCTATGGAATGACTGCCCAAAGATTGAACTCGATATCGTTAGAGAGATGGTTGCAGATGGCAGGTAACAGAATACTTTTGTGGCGCCATGGACAGACTGATTGGAATGTTGTCAATCGCTTCCAGGGCCACTCTGATATTCCGTTAAATAGCCTCGGTCAATACCAAGCTCGTCACGCAGCTGAAATCTTGGCTGGCATGGAACCTACGGCAATTATTTCAAGTGATTTGGATCGTGCACAGAAGACAGCACAGAGTCTTGCCGAGATCGTTAACCTCAAAGTTTCAATCGATGCCCGACTTCGCGAAACCAATGGTGGTAATTGGGAAGGCAAGACCGGCACACAAAATCGTGAAGAGGACTTTGAAAACTTTGTGAAGTGGATTGATGGCCAAGATAATCCAGCTGGAGTAATCGGTGAGCGACGAAGCGAAGTTGCTTCGCGTGCACGCGCTGCAATTACAGATGCACTTGCTGGAAAGACCGACCAACTATTAGTAGTTGCAACACATGGCGGAACTGCGCGCTGCATCATCGGTGATTACTTGGAACTACCTTTATCTCACTGGGCTAAAGTCGGTGGATTATCAAATGCTTCATGGTCAGTATTGGCACAGAGCCAGGCCAAGGGTTGGTACCTCGAAGAACATAATGCGGGCAGTATTCCTGAAGAACTTCTAGGCGTTGAATCTGGATCAAGCGAGAATTAATTTCTCTACTTTCTATCCACTGCGATAGAGTGTGCAACTTCAAGGGGCTATGGCGCAGCTGGTAGCGCACCTGCATGGCATGCAGGGGGTCAGGGGTTCAAATCCCCTTAGCTCCACACGGTACGATTGAACAATGACCACGGAACCTCGCGAGCACGCAGCATATGACTTCGCGTATGTTCAAGATAAGTGGCTTCCCGTTTGGGACAAGTTAGAACCATTTAAATCTGGTCGTTCTGATGATCCCCGCCCCAAGAAGTATGTCTTGGACATGTTCCCGTATCCATCAGGTGATCTACACATGGGCCACGCTGAGGCGTACGCACTCGGCGATGTCATCGCTCGTTACTGGATTCAACGCGGCTTTAACGTCATGCACCCAATCGGCTGGGATGCATTTGGTCTTCCTGCAGAGAACGCCGCGATTAAGCGCAACGAAGATCCACGTATTTGGACCTATGAAAACATTGCAACGCAGAAGGCTTCGATGCGACGTTATGCATGTTCCTTCGACTGGGATCGTGTATTTAACACATGCGATCCTGAGTACTACAAGTGGAACCAATGGCTCTTTATCGAACTTCACAAGCGCGGGTTGGCTTACCGTAAAGATTCTGCAGTCAACTGGTGTCCAGGATGTCAAACAGTTTTAGCTAACGAGCAAGTTGTTGCAGGGCTCTGCGAGCGTTGCGATACCGCCGTTACCAAGAAGAAACTCAACCAGTGGTATTTCAAGATTACTGATTACGCAGATCGCTTACTTGATGACATGGAACAACTTGAAGGTCAGTGGCCAGATAAAGTCTTAACGATGCAGCGCAACTGGATCGGTCGCTCACAAGGTGCCAACGTTGTCTTTGAAATCGAAGGCCGCGAGCAACCTGTCACTATCTACACAACACGTCCAGATACTTTATACGGCGCCACATTTATGGTTGTGGCTGCAGATTCACCACTTGCTGCAGAGCTTGCCGCTGGCGGATCAGTTGAAAAAGAATTTACTGCCTACCTAGAAAAGATTAAGGCAGCATCAGATATTGATCGCCTTGCAACAGATCGTCCGAAATCTGGCGTTGACCTCAAGCGCTTTGCTATAAATCCCGTTAATGGCGAGAAACTTCCCATCTGGGCATCTGACTATGTCTTAGCCGATTACGGAACCGGTGCAATCATGGCCGTTCCTGCTCACGATCAACGAGATTTAGATTTTGCTCGTGCAATGAAGTTACCTGTACGCACAGTTGTTGAGACCGGTGAAGAAGATCCAATGACATCGGGTCTAGCAACACATGGCGATGGCGTGATGATTAACTCCGGTTCGCTCAATGGTTTGAAGAAAGTCGAAGCCATCGCTGCGATTACTAAAGAACTTGAAGCGAAGAACCTTGGTAAATCATCACG
>Ga0209087_1000397_pt1 | contig 28043 bp, 29 predicted proteins | sample S_130805_EF_Meta_FD_187321 | JGI IMG/M metagenome (GOLD analysis project Ga0209087, IMG submission 187321) | Freshwater microbial communities from Lake Simoncouche, Canada to study carbon cycling - S_130805_EF_MetaG (SPAdes) (version 2) | ecosystem: Environmental > Aquatic > Freshwater > Lake ... | reverse complement strand
TTTTAACTGTTACTGCTTGAGTTTTAACCTCACGCATTGCCTCATAAGCAAGTAAGGTAACAATCTCCTCGGTAAGGCGTCTAAATGTTGGTGAATCAGTTTTTTCATCCCGCAGCACCGTTAGCTTATGTGTAATCAGCGGGTGGTCTGCAATATGGATTTTCACATAATTACTCTACAAGGAGTAAGCCCTACTACCAATTAGCACAGAATAAAGGGAGAATAAGAAGGTCAGGTTTTGAGCATAAAATTGGTGAAAGGGTGTGATCAAAATGTCAGTAGATTTTGGAATCATCGCCTGGCATGAAGATGGTCGCTGGGATGCCACCAGATTAATCTCCACCAGAGATATCGGCGCAGTTATTGATTCACTAAAAGCTCAACAAACCAATGGCGGAGCCATTGCATTAATTGCAATCGAGGATGAGTTCGTAATTATTGCAAGAGCGTTAGGTGATCAAATGCAGATGATGATCTCAGATGTTACCTACGCATTAGATTATGAGGTTGCCGCAGAGTTGATTGAGGTTTTAGATCTTGAATTTCCAGAAGAGGATGATGAAGCTCAACCTGGCGGTGATTTAGATCTACTAAATGATTTAGGTGTGAGTGAGATGGAGTTATTAACCATCCTAGATGACACTGAGTTATATCCAGATGAGCAATTGGAAGCCATTGCCAGCAGATTAGGATTTGGCGAACAATTTAATCAGGTAATAGAGAGTAATTAGTGGATTACAAAGTACTAATGCAACAGGCAATAACACTTGCCAAAGAGGCTGCCGTTAAGGGTGATGTGCCAGTTGGCGCATTAGTAGTTGATGATTTTGGAAATGTAGTTGGCCAGGGAGCGAATTTAAGGGAGCAAGATAATGATCCAACCGCCCATGCTGAGATTGTTGCTATTAGAAATGCTGCGAAAAAAATGGGTAATTATCGGTTAGATGAGTTAACTATGGTTGTGACACTTGAACCATGCGGGATGTGTGCTGGTGCGATCGCACAAAGCAGGATTAAAAGATTAGTTTTTGGTTCATTTGATGAAAAGTATGGCGCAGTTGGCTCTGTCTGGGATTTACTGCGGGATTCACGAGCTATCTACAAACCAGAGGTATTAAGTGGAGTATTAGAAAATGAGTGTGCGCAGTTACTTAGTGATTTTTTTGCAACAAAGCGCTAAACAATAATTTCATATGATGGATTTAAAATAACTAATTGACCATTATCTTCACCCACCATACCTTCTGCCTTTAGTTGTGATCCAACCTCAAGACCAGTAATTTCACGTCTGCCTAAGAATTGCAAGGTAACACCGCCACTTTCATCCCACATCTCAACCTCAACTAATGGTGATGATCCAGAGGGTGCAGATTTTATTGAGTTAACCCTTCCCTGAACATGTGCTCGTTTTCGCCAAGTGATATTTCCAATCGGGGTTATATTTTCAGCGTAATGGCTTATTGGCTCATTTGATTTAGCTGCAACAGGTGGTTTAGTAAATGCACTTTGCGTTCTCACCGGTACATCTTGTTTTGGCTCACTCCTCTTATCTAATGGTGCTTTCCAGCTGCTTTGGCCCGAGATAATTTTTTCAACATCAAATGGAATGATGGTGGCAACTACTCTTTCTAATTGTGAGATAGGGCGAGCAATATCTTCAGCTGTTTGATCATGAAGCAGCCAACCTAAAACTTTAGAGTAAGAACGACGCGGTAATAAAAGTGTTAGCTCAACATCATTGCCGGCAGTTGCTCTAATTGCGTAATCAACTGCTGCATTTGCAAGTCTTCTATCTGGGCAATCAATTAACTCAAGTGGCACATCAGCACATGCCTCATTTTTTGCCCACTCTTTACTTAACATCTCAGCTCGCCTGTCATCAATTACAAAGTGCACCGCCGAAAGATTTCGAGGATTTAAGCTTCTGGCATATCGAATGGCACCGATTGTGGCAAGATCAAAGCTATCAATCAAAACTGTTACATCATGTCTAGTCATTGAGGTTGCCCTTGATGACTGAATCGTTATGTTAAGTGCATCTTGTTCACTTTTGTACTGCTTGCGCAATCTTAAAAATGCCATTACTAAAAATGGGGTAATAACTACTACAACCCAAGCACCTTGATTGAATTTAACTACTGCAAAAATTAAAACTACTAAAAGTGAGATTGAGCCAGATAAACCATTAATTACATAATTTACCTTCCAAGCACCCTTCTTATGAGTTTTTGCATACTTGGCCATACCAAGGCCTGAGAGAGTAAATGCGGTGAAAACCCCAAGTGCGTAGTATGCAACTAGATGCTCAACCGATGCTCTTGTAACTAAAATCAGAATCATCGCTGCAGCGGTTAAAACTAAAATTCCGTTTGAGAAGTTAAGTCTATGTCCGCGTTTGGTAAGCCAATTAGGCAAGTACCCATCTTGGGCAACAAAATTAACCACCATAGGAAATGCGCTATATGTGGTATTTGCACCTGCAAATAAAATCAACATCGTTGCAGCTTGAACAATTATGAAAAACGCACTACCAAAGGCGCCATCTCCCAATATGGTTTTTGCAATCTGTGAGATAACAGTCGGCGTTCCCGATTCATATGGCATTGCATAAATCTTGTGGGCAAAGTAAGAAACACCAAGTACTAATGAGCCAAGGAGTGTGCTCATGATTACCAGAGTTCTTCTGGCATTTACATGTTCTGGAGATTTAAACAAAGAGACACCATCTGAGATTGCTTCAAGCCCTGTTAAAGATGATCCACCATTTGCAAATGCTCTAAGTAATATAAAGATTGCAGCAAAAGTTAATAATCCTTGCTCCTGTCCGATCTCAACCGCGCCAGGCTGGTTGATATCTAAGGTTGGCAGGGTTCCTGAAACTTCTCGCCAGATGCCAATGGCAAAGACGGTAAACATTGAACCAACGAAAAGATATGTAGGCAGAGCAAATGCTTTACCAGCCTCCTTTACTCCCCGAAGATTTCCATAAGTAAGTAAAACAATGATTGCCAGAGTCATATGAATCTTCCAGGCAGATAGCTCTGGGAAGGTTGAGATGATTGCAGCAACTCCAGCCGCTGATTGAATTGCAAGAGTTACGATGTAATCAAGCATTAGTGCAACAGCTGCAACTTGAGCAACAACTGGGCCAAAGTTATCTCGTGAAACTATGTATGCCCCACCAATTTTTGTGTAAACGGAGATTACATTTCGATATGACAAGGTAACAATTAGAAGAATAAGTAAAACAATCATTGTCATCGGCATTAACATTGCAAAGGCTGCAAGGCCAAATGCTGGAACAAGTGCGAGCAAGATTTGTTCTGATCCATAGGCAGAGCTTGAGATGCAATCAGAGGATAAAATTCCTAGTGCATACTTTTTATCAAGACGTTGGTGGCTTAAAGTGTGGCGGTTTAATGGATTGCCTAAAAGGCGCCGCTTGATTTTGTAGGAGAATGGATCTTTTAGATGAGCATGCTCTTTGAGCACCTTTGGCGCTGGTGCGTTATCACTCCAAGAGTTAGGCAAAGTTGAAAACACGCTCCAAATAGAAGTTGAGAGGATAAGTATACGCCTGTTTAAATCTTGATTTTTAAGCAGTAAAAACTGAGCGTATGCTTATCTTTATGCAGTTAAAGACACAGCTTTATATTGATGGTAAGTGGGTTAATGGCTCATCTACCTTGGCAGTTACAGATCCAAGTGATGAATCAGTAATTGCTAATGTGCAAGTTTCATCAGATAAAGAGTGTGCTGAGGCAGTGGACGCTGCAGATCGCGCTTTTAAGAGTTGGGCAAAAACTGCGCCCCGCGTTCGCGGTGAGATCCTGCGAAAAGCATTTGAGATTATGGTTGCAGAAGCTGATCGATTAGCTGAGATAGTTTCTAGAGAAAATGGCAAAGTATTAACGGACGCAAAGGGTGAAATTTTATATGCAGCAGAGTTCTTCCGCTGGTTCTCAGAGGAGGCGGTGCGAATTAATGGTGAGTATCGAACCTCACCTAGTGGAGATAAGAAAATTGTTGTTACAAAGCAACCAATTGGTGTTTCACTTTTAATAACTCCTTGGAATTTTCCAGCTGCGATGGCAACTAGAAAGATTGGACCTGCGCTCGCTGCCGGCTGCACAGTAATCTTAAAGCCAGCAGGTGAAACTCCCCTTACCGCTATTGCAATTGTTGAAATATTAGAGCGAGCTGGTGTTCCAGCAGGCGTTGTTAATTTAATCCTGCCAACACCAACCGGGCCTGCAATTGCCAAAATATTAAAGGATCCAAGAGTTGTTAACTTATCTTTCACTGGGTCAACAGAGGTTGGCAGAGTTTTATTAAAAGAGGCAGCAGAACGTGTTATTCGTTGCTCAATGGAGTTAGGTGGTAACGCACCATTTTTAGTTTTATCAGATGCCAATGTTGATGAGGCAGTTGCTGGAGCGTTACTTGCCAAGATGCGAAATGGTGGAGCAGCATGCACTGCAGCAAATCGTTTTTATGTAGCAAAAGAGGTGGCGGATGAGTTCACAACAAAGTTAGCTAAAGCAATGGGTGATTTAAAGATTGCCGCTGGTACAACAGAAGGTGCTCAACTCGGAGCAAGTGTTTCAGTTAAAGAGCGCAATAAAATTGCAGAGTTAGTAGATGCCTCTGTTGGAGCCGGTGGGCAGCTAAAAACTGGCGGTAAATCACCAACTGGTGTTGGTGCTTTTTATCCAGCAACAGTGCTTACCGTTAAAAATGATAATCCAATATTAAATCAAGAGATATTTGGTCCAGTAGCACCAATTGTTATTACTAGCTCTGATGAAGAGGCAATCTCACTTGCAAATGCAACTGAGTTTGGCTTAATTGCTTATGTTTACTCAGCAGATTTAAAGCGAGCGATGAAGGTTGCAGAGGCTTTGGAATCTGGCATGGTGGCGATAAATAAAGGAGTTATTTCAGATCCAGCTGCGCCATTTGGTGGATTTAAACAATCAGGTTTAGGTAGAGAGGGTGGCTTTGCTGGAATTGAAGAATTCTTAGAAACTAAATACATTGGCGTGAGCCTTTAGAATTATAACTTGACTTAAATTTTTTACACCGCAAATATCTATTTAAATCTGCAACATTGCATCTACAATTCTAGATGACCCTTTAAAATCAAAAACATTTTCTGCGGTCTTAATTAATTGATTTCTCTTTTGTGGCAAAGCGATTAAATCAGTAGTTTTTGGAATGTCTATCTTCCATATCCCATCAATATATGTTCCCAATGGCTCGGCAACTTTCAAATTTGATAACTCTGAATAATTTGATTCCTGGTTGCTAGCGGATTTCACAATTCCAACAGCACAGCCTTTTGAGATTAACTCTAAACTGCTAGAACTCGCCGTTGAAAATGCAAGATTAAACTTACAAATCAGTTTTTCAAATAAATTACCCACTGGAAAGATTTTTTGTCTTGGATCATGGCTAACAAGTCTATTTTTATTAGAGAAAAGAATTACTTCAAAATCACCGGCAATTTCTGAGAGGACTTTAGACATATGTTCAACAAATCCATAAGTATCAACCGCACCCCCCAAAACACAAATTGAAGTGTGATTATTTGTCTGAAAAGAACGGCTTGCACTTACTATGGAATTCCGGAAAGAAATATATTTTGGTCCTGACAAAACCTTATAACCTGATTCAATCATTGGGTATTGTTTGACACCAGGATGAATCATTAAATCACAATCGTATCTAGGTGTTACTTCATCAAAAATCACTATAACATTTTTCCATTTGGCTCTATCTAAGCAAGGAGCTTTAGGATCAATAGTGTATGAATCTATAATCAAAATGTCAGAAGATGTTGACAAGTTCTCCAAAATCTTTAAAGGTAAACATTGAATTCTAGATGCATTTATTTTTTTTTGAAGCCATTCTAAATTTTGAAAATTACCGAGAAAAAAAACTTCATAATTTCGATTAATTAACTCTTCAGCAATTCCCAAATTCCTAGTTACATGTCCAGCTCCAATTTTTAAGCCACAGTCTAAAATAAAAAAAAATTTCATTTGAGATGTTCAAGATTGAGCTTCATTTTTATAAATGTATCTTGTTTGGGTGGTAGAAAATCATTCTCTTCACATAGAATAAAAAAGTTTGCATAAAAAAAATTTATTGAATTAATATTTTTTTCATGAATTAAAGCATAAATATTTTGGATTTTAGATTTTCTTGCCGCCGCTAAAATCTCTCTGATAAGCATATTACCTATCCCTAAATCCTGAAAATTACAATTAACATTAATCGAAATTTCATAATCATTTTTTTTTAGAAAATTCAAGTAGCAAATTCCAATTACCTTGTCTTTTACAATTGCGACTAAAGTTAAATTTGGCAATTCTGCCAATCTGCCCTCCACCCATTTCTTATGCTCATTTAGTGTTATTTCCTTATTACTTAAAAACCAGCGAACTGATTCTGAACAATTACGCAGATTATAGAGTTCATAAGTATCCATACTTGTAATAGTTCTAATTTTTACTTCTATGCTCATTTTATATTTTTTCTAATAAATCCAACTTCAAAAGCTTCTGCGTTTGTATATCCTACAGATGAACCTCTATGAATAGACAGAGCTTCTAAAGAAACTAATGATCTAGCGCTTGGTGGGTCATCAAGCTCCACCGAATATTCAAGCAATGCCTTGATCTTAAATTGGATCGTATTTGAAATGTTGACGAAATAATGGGGGATAAATATTTTCGCACCAAAATTCCAACCCGTACTTGAGGGAATCTCAAAGAAATAAAGTTCATTTACAAAACTTTTACTTTTTGGCCGAACGGCGATTTTAGTTGCATCGCAAGTTATACGATGATCAATATTTAGATCTGCATAGTGATTAGTGAAAACTATTTCCGGTTGAACTTCATCAATTTTTTTTTCAATAACTTTAGCCACATCTAAAATGTTTAGAGAATCAAAACGATTATCAGGGAAATCTATGAATTCTAAATTATGACACCCGAGTATGCTCAGAGCATTTTGAGCTGATTTTTTTCTGGCTATCGAAGTTTGGCGTTCTATAATTCTAGATCCAACACCTGAGGATAAAAAAAGTAAGTTAATATCATAACCAAGTTCAGATAAAACTTTTATTGACCCTCCCATCCCGAGTGTTTCATCATCAGGATGAGCCACAATAATTAAAATACTTTTATTCATCTGCTTAGCATAAACTATTTAGTTCAACCGTACCAATAATTTTTAATTTATTATTTTCAAGTTGGGCGTTATTCATAGTTATTTTAAATTTATTAATTATTATGTAGGCAGGAGGATAGTCTAATCCGTCCACCATTCTTATGCGATCATAAAGGGTTTTAATATTTAAAATACTTAGATCGAGTTCTGAATTAAATTGCTTTATTCTACTTTGGTATTTTGGAATTCCCTTTTGAGGCTGTGGAATAATTTCAGTTTGAATTATCTCAAGTATCATGGTTGAAATATGAACAGAAATATTTTTTAGTATCGATTCAATATCACCAAATTCTAAATCAACTGGCCGACTACAATAAATGGGCCCACTATCTAATTCTTCGGTCAGGCGCAAAGCTGAAACAAGAGTTCTGTACTCGCCTCGTAAAATTTTGTTTTGGATAGGGCTTCCACCACGATCGCTTGGCAAATTTCCTGTGTGAAAACCAATACATACATATTCACTAATAATTTCTTTTGGAATTAATTTCGAATAATGAGGGAAAAAAAGAAATTTAAAATACTTTTTTTCTTTTTCATCTTGAGATAAAAATTCATCAATTGTTTGGAAAAAGCTGACTTCTACTTTGAGATCTTTAAGCGTTGTGAGCACGTCTTCGAAATAAAACTTATGTTTTGCCAGAATTGCAATTTTTCCCGCGTTTTTATCCATTATTAATTTTAGCATGCGAAAGAATTGTATGTACCGTACGCTTAAAAGTGCTAAAATTAAGCCAACTGAAACGAAAGAAGAAAATGATATGTCTAAAACGCCATTTTTTATAGCAGAAATTTCAGGCAATCATTTAGGATCATTTTCCAGAGCAAAGCAACTGGTTGTTGCGGCAGCTGATGCTGGAGCAAACGCAATCAAATTTCAAACTTATACTGCAGACACGATGACATTAAATTTAGATAAATTCAAAGTTTCAAACGACCATGAATTATGGGGAAATCGAAATCTTTACGAACTCTATCAAGAGGCATTTACGCCATGGGATTGGCATCCCGAACTGTTCACTCTATGTAAAGAATTGGGAGTTATACCTTTTAGTTCGCCTTTTGATTTATCAGCAATTCATTTTTTAGAAAAAATTAATTGTTCAATATACAAGATTGCATCACTTGAAACCAGCGACCATCTATTAATTAAATCTGTAGCAGAAACTGGTAAGCCAATAATTATTTCCACGGGAGCAACTACCTGGACCGAAATCGAAGAACTGGTTGACGTTGTAAAACAAACAGGAAATACAAATTTAACATTATTGGTTTGTACAAGTGCTTATCCTGCAAACCCAATAGACTCTCATATAAATAGAATTAGAACTATTAAAGAAGAATTTGACGTAGAGGTTGGTTTATCTGACCATACACTTGGCATTGGCGTCAGCTTGGCAGCTATCGGCGTAGGGGCAACGGTAATTGAGAAACATTTAACTCTAAAAAGAAGTGATGGTGGCCCAGATGCTGCGTTTTCACTTGAACCCAGCGAATTTAAAAACTTGGTTGAGGAGGGAAATCGAGCATTTAGTTCTTTGGGCCATAGTGAATGGTCAATACAAAAATCAGAAAATGAATCTCGAAGATTACGCCGATCCCTTTATATAACCGATGATGTAAAAACTGGGGACAAAATAACAGTTACGAATTTAAGAGCCATACGACCAGGTGAAGGTTGCTCACCAAAATTTCTACAGGAATTATTAGGCAAAAGATTCGTGCGTGACTTTGCTAAAGGTACTCCAATGGACTTAACTTTTTGCGAATGAAAAAACCAATAGCAATCATTCCAGCGAGAGGCGGAAGTAAAAGAATTCCAAGAAAGAATGTAAAGATTTTTGCAGGTAAACCAATTATTGGATACCCAATCAAGGAGTTACTGGATAGCAATCATTTCGATTCTGTTTATGTTTCGACTGATGACCCAGAGATTGCACTACTTGCAGAATCATTTGGAGCCCTAGTACCTGGATTACGCCCTTCAGCATTAGCTAATGATTATGCGACAACAGTTGAAGTTATTGGTAGTGAAATCGTAAGATTCAATCTGCATGAAGACCCAGAACTGGTAGTTTGTTGTGTTTATCCAACAACTCCATTACTGAAAAGTAAAGAAGTCTTGGAAGCATCAAAACTTTTATTGTCCAATAAATGGGACTATATAATCTCATCTAAAAAAGTTCGCATATTGCCACAGCGAAGTTTTTATTTGGATGAAAATCTAAGGATAAAACTTCACTTTCCTGAGCACGAAAATTCACGGACACAAGATATTGATATATCATACGAGGATGCTGGACAATTTTATTGCAGTAAAGTCAAAACTTGGGTTTCAAAAACTCCAATATTCACCAGTAACTCAACTCTTTATGAAATTAGCAGCCAAATGACTCACGATATTGATACAGAAGATGATTGGTCTAGCGCTGAGAATTTCTACAAATATAATCATAGGGATCACAGGTAATGGGTCCTTTATCAGAACAAGGTGATTTTTGGTCTGGAGATTTTGGAGATGAGTACATCCAGAGAAATACTTCAGAGAATCTGCTTGCTTCCAATATACATTTCTTTTCGAAAGCCCTTAATAATGTAATTCCCATACCAAATAGTGTTTTAGAGGTAGGCGCAAACATAGGGATGAATATCAAGGCACTTAGATCTATCTTGCCTCATACAAATTTTAGCGGTATAGAGGTAAATAAAAAAGCATGTGAACTCCTATTTGAAACTGGGTGTAATGTTATTCAAGGTTCAATTGAAGAAGTTGAAATAAAAGAACAATTTGATCTTGTCTTATGTAAAGGCGTTTTGATTCATTTAAGTCCATCTAACTTAGATTTGGTATACAGCAAGTTATATAAATGGGCTTCCAGGTATATTCTGATAGCGGAGTATTACAATCCAATACCAATAGAACTAGAGTATCGAGGCCATAAAAATAAGTTGTTCAAAAGAGATTTTGCAGGCGAAATCTTGGATAAGTATCCAGAATTGAAGCTTTTAGATTATGGTTTTGTGTATCATCGTTCAAATTTTCCTCAAGACGATATCTCTTGGTTTTTATTAGAAAAACGAATTTTATGATTGTTTATTGTTCTAACTGCCTCTTACCAAAAAATAAACCAGATCTTTACTTGAATAAATCCGGTAAATGTGCCGCTTGTGTGGCATATGATGAAAGGCCAAATATTGATTGGCTCGCCCGGCGAGTACAATTTGAAAATCTTGTACGCGAAATAAAATCGAAAAATACTTCAAATTGGGATTGCATTGTTCCAGTCTCAGGCGGCAAAGACAGTACCGCACAAGTTCTTCACGCTCTGGATTACGGCTTGAAACCACTATGCATAACCTCAACTACGTGTGATCTAACTCCCCTTGGCAGAGATAATATTGATAATATTAAAAGCTTCGGGGTTGACTACATTGAAGTGTCGCCAAGTATAGAAGTGCGTTCAAGATTGAATAAATTATGCTTAGAGCAGGTTGGGGATATTTCATGGCCAGAACACGTAGGAATATTCACAATACCAGTTCGCATGGCAGTTCTATTTAGAGTTCCTTTAATTTTGTGGGGAGAGAATAGTCAAAATGAATATGGAGGACCACTTCTAGCAAGCCAAAAAAACAACTTAGATAGGCGTTGGCTTGAAGAATTTGGAGGTTTGTTAGGACTTCGTACAACCGACTTAATTGACACCTATGGGTTTTCTCAACAAGAGTTAAATCTGTATTCATACCCAAGCGTACAAGAAATAGAGGAACTTGGATTAAAGGGAATCTTCTTAGGTCACTACTTTAAGTGGGATGGTTTAACTAATTTTCTAATTTCACAAGCGAATGGGTTCAAAGCACACTCAAGTTTGGTAGAAGGATCAATTGTTAGTTTCGAGAATATAGATAATTATCAAACTGGAATCCATGATTACTTTAAATTCTTGAAATTTGGATTTGGAAGAGCCACAGATATTGCCTCTCTTTACATTAGACGAAACTTAATCACAAGAGAGCAAGGCTTAGATTTAGTGAAAAAGTTTGATGGAAAATATCCAAATTCATACTTAGGTAAACCTTTAGATCAGATCTTAGCTCGGATAAATTTATCAATAGAAGAGTTTGATAAAATATGTGACCGATTTACAAATTCTGATTTATTTGAGAAAAATTCTAGTGACAGGCTAATTAGAGATACCTCAAATAGTTTAGTGAAAATAAATTACGATAATATTACTTAGCCAAATACAATGTTAATATCAGTAATTAATTTGGGGATTAATAACTTAACTTCAGTCATAAATTCTTTTTCTAAACCCTTGAATTCAAGCGATTCTATAGAGATATTTGATTCCAGCAGCAGCAACTCTCCTGATCTTTTGATTTTGCCTGGTCTAGGCAAGTTTTCTGCGGGCATGGAAGCATTACAAAGTAATGAAATGAATTATAAAATTATTGAGTTAACCAATAGTGGAACTAAGTTAGTTGGGATTTGTTTGGGAATGCAACTACTCGCAGAGAGAAGTGCAGAATCACCAAATACTCCTGGTCTTGGGTTAATTGAAGGTCACTGTGACAAATTACCAATCAATCAAGGTGAACCGGTACCCCATATAGGCTGGGAAAGCATTGAAATCTCCTCAACTAATCTTTTCCCATCTCTGAGTTCTTGCCGAGATTTTTATTTTGTTCACTCTTATCATTTAGTTGCAAAGATTAAAGAGAATATTTCTGGAATCACTAGGTTTGGAAATGGCAGTTTTATATCTGTTGTCCAAAAAAATAACATTCTGGGAGTTCAATTTCATCCAGAGAAGAGTGGCCAAGCCGGAATAGATTTAGTATCAGAGATAGTTGCTTGGGCAAGATGAAATACAGAGTTATACCAACATTGCTAACTGATGGCGAAAATATAGTCAAAGGTGAAAAGTTTGATAATTGGAGGACAATTGGGAATGCCGAAGCAATTTCTCGAGTTTATGGGAAAAGAGATGTTGATGAACTACTTCTTTTAGATGTAAAAGCACGGCTACGCAATACATCAATTTCTCCTAAAGTAATGTCATATTTTACTAATAATTTGAATGTACCATTTTCCGTAGGCGGAGGTATCAGCTCTCTTGCAGATGCGAAGACATGTTTTAGGTCAGGTGCAGAAAAAGTTGTATTAAACACTGCAGCAATTTTGAATAAAGATTTGATTTCAGAAATAGCAGACGTCTTTGGGACTCAAGCGGTTGTAGTTTCAATTGATTTTAAAGAGTCGGTATCAAATAAATTAATGATCAATTCCGGCAAAATTGAATGTATTGAGTCTATCGAGGAACTAATTCATTTATGTGAATTAAAAGGTGCAGGTGAATTCTTGGTTCAATCGCGTGAAAAAGACGGCACAATGGCTGGCATGGACCATGCTAAAATCGAAACTGTTAGGCGATACACAAAGTTGCCTATAATCGCCTCAAGTGGCGCAGGATCCTTGGAAGATTTTCAGCTGGCAATTAAATCCGGAGCAAATGCAATTGCAGCAGGTGCAATATTTCAATTTACCGAAGTCACGCCAAAGCAAGTGAGCGTGTACCTATATCGTAATGGTTTCGAAGTTCGGAAGGTATAAGTGACCAAAAGAATGCTAAACCCTCAATACTGACTTTATTCATTGAATTTAGCTCCAGCTTCTGAAACTAGGCAATCCGCGCGGTCTGTAGTTTTTCTCGAATTCCAACCTTAATGGGAGGTTGTTTTTAAAACTTAACATTTGGGCCTTTTAAGCATATGTTTTACAAGAAATTCAATAGCTACAGACTATTATTCATATTTGAACACAACTAAAAGGATGGACTACATTTCTATGAATCTACTCCAAGGCTCTTCTGTACTAATCACTGGTGGAACTGGCTCGATTGGTAAAGTGATGGTAAAAAACTTATTGGATAATTATGATTTGCGTCGTATAGCGATTTTTTCCAGGGATGAACTAAAACAGTCAAACATGCGAGAAGAGTTTAGCAATGACCGTAGATTAAGATGGTTCTTGGGAGATATAAGAGATTTGACAAGATTACAAAGGGCTTTTTTCCAAGTTGATTACGTAGTTCATGCGGCAGCTCTAAAACAAGTTGATACAGGAGAGTATAACCCCAGTGAATTTATAAAAACAAACATTCTTGGAAGTCAGAATGTTGTTGATGCTGCTATTGAATGTCAAGTAAAACGAGTGATAGCACTTTCGACAGACAAAGCTTCGTCACCAATAAATCTATACGGCGCAACTAAGCTGACTGCCGACAAGCTTTTTATTTCAGCGAATAATTACGGTCAGCCAAGAGGTACGATTTTTTCAGTAGTCCGTTATGGAAACGTTATGGGAAGTCGAGGATCTGTAATTCCTTTTTTTAAAGATTTAGCTGCTAATGGGAAGAAAATACCAATAACTGACGTGAGAATGACAAGATTTTGGATAACTTTAGATGTTGCAGCGGAGTTTATATTGAATTCTTTAAGCTTAATGCAAGGCGGAGAACTTTACGTGCCAAAAATTCCAAGCATGAAAATAGTTGATTTAGCTAAGGCAATAAGTCCAAATTTAGAGATTTATGAAACTGGAGTTAGGCCAGGGGAGAAGTTGCATGAAGAAATGATTTCTGAAGATGATAGTAGGCGCACCTATATTTTATCAGATAGATATGTAGTTGCTCCAGTAATTGCGGAATGGGGGTTTCAGATCCCTTCAAATGCTATTTATATGGAGGAGGGCAAGGCTTATCGCTCAGACACTAATGAATTATGGCTAACCGAAAGTGACATACGAGATTACCTAGCAAGGAGTGAAGAATAATGATTACGTATGGTCACCATTTAATTGATGAAGAAGACATACGGAGCGTTATAGCAGTTTTGCGAAGTAAGTGGCTGACAACGGGGCCACTTGTTGAGCAGTTTGAATGCGAAATTGAGAAAATTTCTGGCGCACCAGCAGTTAGTGTTTCTTCAGGTACAGCAGCCCTTCACTGCGCTTATGCCGCAATTGAGCTTGCACCAGGAGATGAAGTAATTACTCCTCCAATAACTTTTGTAGCAACCCAAGCTACTGCAGTGTCCTTCGGAGCTAAAATTGTGTTTGCTGATGTTTTAGCAGATACCGCTAATATTGACCCAGAATCTGTAGAGAATAAAATTACTTCCAGAACTAAAGCCATTGTTGCCGTTGACTATGCTGGACATCCCGCTGATATGCAAGAATTACGCAAGTTAGCAGATAAACATAAATTATTTTTGATTGAAGACGCCTCGCATAGTTTTGGCTCATTGTATAGGGAGAAACCAGTCGGATCGTTAGCCGATATCACAACTTTTTCTTTTTTCCCAACGAAAAATATTACAACGGGCGAAGGGGGAGCTGTTTGTAGCAAAAATTTAGAATTGCTGAAAAAAGCAAGAACATTCTCAAGGCAAGGACTTGTAAAAGATTTAGAAAGTTTCAACTTGAGAAACGAAGGGCCTTGGCATCAAGAAGTTCAAAGTTTTGGTTTGAATTATAGACTTAATGATATTTTATGCGCACTGGGAATCTCGCAGATTAAAAAGTTGCAAGAATTCAAAGCCAAAAGGAATAGAATTTTTCACTATTATAATTCAAATCTCTCAAGCTTAGAATGGCTGAACATTCCAGCCAAAAGAAAATACGTTGATCCTTTTTGGCATCTTTATCCAGTCAGGGTCAAACCTGAAATTCGGAAAGAATTAGTATTATTTCTCAGATCTGTAAACATTGGAGTGCAAGTAAACTATCTACCCGTTTATCGCCACCCGGTATTTAAAAGTCCAATTGATCTAGGTAGAGAGTTCCCAAATAGTGAGCATTTCTACAACTCAGAAGTATCTCTACCAATTCATACAGCCCTCAAACTCCAAGATTTAGATTACATTGTAAAAAAATTAAAAGAGTTTGGTGCATATAAATTTAAGGAACCTTTTCACTAATTAAGTATATTGGGACCTTTAACATGATTAAATATGGGTATTAGCCTAAAGCATGAAGAATTAAGACCATTCAGCTCGGGTTATTCTTAACACATTTAGCAAAAGAATTATAAACCAGCACGGCATGAACTGTTGCCCTTTTTGACCATAGTTTCTATTTGGAGAGAAAGCTGTGGGCCTTAGAATGGACGGGGTACGATTCCTTAAACCTACGCAGAAGCAGCCAATGAAACATACTAATCAACTACTTAACCAAGCCTACTTTTACGGATTTAATAAATCAAAGTTGAGATGCGAATATTGCTTTAATGGGATTCAAGAAATCGTCAGATTAAGTAGATTGTTCTAGATATCTTGAGATAGGGTCATGCAATGCACATTTTAGTGACTGGCGGAGCAGGATTTCTTGGGTCACATTTATGTGAAAAGTTACTATCTTTGGGTCATAGCGTATTAGCAGTTGATAATTTCCACAGCGGATATCAAATTAATATTGCACACCTCCGTGAAAATCCAGGCTTCGAATTACTACAACATGATGTTACATCCCCGCTCTATGTTGAAGTCGATGGAATATTTAATTTGGCCTGTCCTGCAAGCCCAATTCATTATCAGAGAAATCCAGTGCTGACTCTCAAAACCTGTGTACATGGAGCTATGAATATGCTTGGACTTGCCAAAAGAACTGGTGCCAGATTCTTTCAAGCATCAACCTCTGAGATCTATGGTGACCCGATATTGAGCCCTCAGCCCGAGGAGTATTGGGGCAACGTTAACCCAATAGGAGTCAGATCTTGTTATGACGAAGGCAAGAGAGCAGCCGAAACTTTAACTCTTGATTACCATCGTCAATTCGGTGTAGACATAAGAATTGCCAGAATATTTAATACATATGGACCAAAAATGGCAGTAGATGATGGGAGAGTAGTTAGTAATTTTATTGTTCAAGCTTTAAGAGGCGAGCCTTTAACGGTATATGGTGATGGGAAGCAAACAAGGAGCTTTTGTTATGTAGATGATTTAATAGATGGATTTATAAAACTATTCTTCAAACAGGGGCAGCATCAACCGATAAACCTTGGTAACCCTGCCCCTATAAATATCCTAGACTTAGCCAACGAAATAATTGAGTTAACTCAGAGCAAATCCCATGTTGAGTTGAGGTCACTCCCAGGAGATGATCCAAAAAAAAGGGAACCAATGATTGAGAAAGCTCAGAATATTTTAAATTGGCAGCCAAAAGTTAATCGCCAAAATGGGCTTATCAAAACAATCGAATATTTTAGATCAATTCTAAGTTAAAGATCTGACCTAAAAAGTTTTTGCCAGTAATTAATCCAGAGCACATCTAAAGATCCAGGATTTCTTACTAGAGCACTTTTTTCAAAGTTATCAATCGCGCTTTCGGCCTCTTGCCAAGTATTGACAATTATCATTGGGATTTTGAAGTGCTCAAGACTTTGGCTCCAAGGATTTCGTAAAACAATTGGGATAGAGCCCCGATATAGGGTCTCCCAGAATCTGTGGGTATCAACCCCATTTCCTCTTGGACAAGCTATGTATCTGTATTTCTCAGCAGTCTTAGCAAAAGCATTTGGACCAATAATTTCTTTTTTATAAATAAAGGTATTTTTCATTTTTCCAGCTAAGGCTATCAAATCCAGCCGGTCTATATGGGTAGGGGAAAAGGGCCCAACTAGAATTTTTTTATATTTTTCATTCCAATTAAGAGTGGAAGTTAAATTTTTTGGTAATCCATTTATTCCTATTGATAGATTTTCTATGCCGATTGGAAGTGTAAAGATATCTATATTGTTACTAATAAATGAATTCTGTAGATAAAACTTTCGAAAAATTCCATAAGGTATTTGACTAATATCAGTAAAGTCAAAATCACTATTACCTGCTAACAGAATTCTTGTACCTCTTTGATTTAGATTTGATCTTTTCAATTGTGAAAGAAAATCTGAGCGGCAGAAAATAATTTGATGATTCTCACTAGAGCGATAGTAACGCTCTAATTCAAACTCATTTGATATGACTATATCGGCCAAGCTTGAGAAAGCATCCCCACTTAGATAGGGAGAACTATTTCGAGACCTGTAAGCAATCTGGCGGGCTCTAATTGCAAGACGTTCAATTACTGAGAAATTACTTCTTCCCATACCCACCTAATTCAAAATAGCCAGCCATTTGCAGATATTAGATTGTGATGGCGGAGGATGAGGGATTTGAACCCTCGGTAGGTTGCCCTACACACGCTTTCCAAGCGTGCGCACTCGGCCGCTATGCGAATCCTCCAGTATTACTTACAAGGCTTAAGGGTATCGGTGGTGATGACTAAGATTTACCGTTAGATCCCCCGTGCGGCATTAACGTGCCGAACTCCCCCAGGGCAGGAATGCAGCAAGGGTAGGTGCGCTCTAGTGGGTGTACGGGGGATCCTATTTTTTCAACATGAGTTTTAATTTGTTAAGCAAAGGAGGCGATAAATGTCATTAGCTCTATACCGTAAGTATCGCCCATCAACCTTTGCAGATGTTATTGGTCAAGAGCATGTAACAACGCCATTAAGTAATGTTTTAACCTCAGGACAAATTCACCACGCATATTTATTTAGCGGACCAAGAGGATGCGGTAAAACATCAAGTGCCAGAATTATGGCCAGATCTTTAAATTGTGAAAAGGGTCCAACACCAAACCCATGTGGAGTATGTCAATCTTGTAAGGATTTAGTTGCAAATGGACCAGGCTCTCTTGATGTAATTGAATTAGATGCTGCAACACATGGCTTAGTGGACGATGCAAGAGATTTAAGAGATAAAGCTTTTTTCGCGCCAGTTCAATCTCGTTACAAAATTTATATTATCGATGAGGCTCACCAATTAGGACCGGGAGCAGCAAACGCTTTGCTTAAAGTAGTTGAAGAGCCACCAGCACATGTTTTGTTCATCTTTGCAACAACTGAGCCAGAAAAGTTAATCTCAACAATTAGATCAAGGACTCATCATTATCCATTTAGATTAGTTCCTCCTGCAATTCTTTCCACTCACCTAGAAAAAGTCTGTGAATCTGAAGGCATTAAGGTGGCAAAAGGTGTTATTCAATTAGTTGTTAGAGCATCAGGTGGATCAGTTAGAGATGCTCAATCAATCCTTGGCCAATTACTAGCTGGTGCTGGCAAGGATGGTGTTACCTATGAGATCGCAGTGGCACTCCTTGGTTATACCGACTCAGCCCTTCTGGATGAAGCAATTGATTCGCTGGCTGCGTCAGATTCTGCTTCCCTTTTTAACACAGTCGACCGCGTTGTTGAATCAGGACAAGATCCAAAAAGATTTGCGCAAGATTTACTAGAGCGCCTGCGGGATTTAGTTATTGTTGGCGCAGTTGATGAAAATAACTCCCAAGTACTAGTTCAGATTCCGACTGATCAATTAGATCGAATGCGAACTCAAGCTAAGTTAATCGGTATTGCAAATTTAATTAGATCAGCAGATCTACTTGCCAATGGATTAACCCAGATGCGTGGTGCAACACCGCCTAGATTGATTCTGGAGTTAGTTTGTGGACAGATGATGCTGCCGCAGGCAAATGATGCTGCCGTCTCTGCTCGACTTGAAAAATTAGAGCGCGGGGTAATAAATATAGCACCAACTGTTGAGGCTAAAGCTACAAAGAGTGAGCCGGTTCAAAATATTGTAAAGGCCGAACCAAAGGTCGAAGTAAAACCTGCAGTAGCTACTAAGGCCGAACCAGTAAAGGTTGAAAGTAAGCCAACAAACCATAAACCAAGTGGAGTTGCAGATATTGCAACCTTGCGTAGGTTGTGGCCACAGGTAATTGAAAATGTTAAAGGCAAACGTCGTCTCACTTGGTCACTACTTGCTACAAGTGCTCAAATACTCTCCGTGGATGATGAGAGTATAAGTATTGGAATTGTTAACGCTGGGGCTCGTGACTCATTTGTTAGATCAGAAAGTGATGTAATTTTATCTGATGCTTTTGAAGAGGTCGCTGGAGTTAGAAGAAAGATAGTTGCAACAGTTGACACCTCAGTTGCCACCACCAAAATGGCCAGAGGTGATGAGGATCCAACAGATGCCAACATGCTCTCAGGAGCAGATCTATTGGCAAGTAAATTAGGCGCAAAAGTTATTAAGGAGTCTGACTAAGTAGTTTTTAGTTGATAATTTATGTATGAAGGAATAATTCAAGACTTAATTGATGAGCTAGGAAGACTTCCTGGTGTTGGACCAAAGAGTGCCCAACGTATTGCTTTTCATATTATTGCCTCTGATCGGGTGGATGTAACACGTCTTGCTGAAGTATTAAAAACAGTAAAAGAACGAGTTAAGTTCTGCACCACTTGCGGCAATATTTCTGAAGAAGAATTATGCAAAATATGCCGGGATCCAAGAAGAGATAACACCGCTATTTGTGTGGTTGAAGAGAGTAAAGATGTGTTAGCAATTGAAAAAACTAGAGAGTTCAAAGGTAAGTACCATGTATTAGGGGGTGCAATATCTCCAATTGATGGCATCGGCCCAGAGAACTTAAGAATTAAAGAGTTAATGACCAGACTTGCTGAAACACAAATAAGTGAAGTCATTATTGCAACCGATCCAAACCTAGAAGGTGAAGCCACAGCTACCTATTTGACTAGATTGATCAAACCCTTAGGGATCAAAGTTTCCCGCCTTGCCTCCGGCCTTCCAGTGGGTGGGGATCTTGAATACGCAGATGAAATCACCTTAGGCAGAGCTTTTGAGGGGCGTAGATCCTACGATAATTGATTAATCTCATTATTTAAGATGTTTATATGTCTTACTATTTGAGATAATTCCCTAATTCCCAATTCCATGCTCCACACTTAAGCCATGGGTTTAATCGTGCAAAAGTTTGGTGGCTCCTCCGTTGCCGATGCCGAAGGGCTTAAGCGGGTTGCAAGCCGCATTGTTGCCACCAAGAAGAGCGGCCATCAAGTAGTAGTTGTGGTCTCGGCCATGGGTGATACAACCGATGAGTTAATTGATTTAGCTAATCAAGTTTCCCCACTTCCCAATGGACGTGAGTTAGATATGTTGTTAACAGCAGGTGAGCGAATCTCTATGGCACTTCTTGCAATGGCAATATCTAATTTAGGTCATGAAGCAAGATCATTTACTGGTTCTCAAGCAGGAATTATTACAACATCAACTCATGGCAAAGCAAGAGTTATTGATGTAACACCAGGAAGAATTCAAGAGGCATTAAAAGAAGGCGCCATCGCAATTGTTGCAGGCTTTCAAGGTGTTTCACAAGATACTAATGACATTACAACTTTAGGCAGAGGCGGCTCTGATACAACTGCTGTGGCGCTGGCTGCAGCGTTGGAGGCAGATGTTTGTGAGATCTATACAGATGTTGATGGAATCTTTTCAGCTGATCCAAGAGTTGTTCCAGCAGCTAAGAAGTTATCAACTGTTACTTACGATGAAATGTTAGAACTAGCAGCAAGTGGTGCCAAAGTGTTACACCTACGTTGCGTTGAGTACGCAAGACGTTTTGATCTACCAATTCATGTTAGATCATCTTTTTCCAACAAGGAAGGAACCTGGGTGGTTAAGGATCATCCAGAAGGGGGCGAAATGGAAGCAGCAATAATCGCAGGAATAGCTCATGATAAAAGTGAGGCAAAGGTGACCATAGTTGGCGTGCCAGATAGGGCAGGTATGGCGGCTGCAATATTTCAAGCTATAGCCGACGCCGATATTAACATCGACATGATCGTGCAAAATGTTTCAGCAGCTGCAACTGGTTTAACAGATATCTCATTCACTTTGCCTAAAACAGAAGGTGCAAATGCAACTGCAGTTCTAAAGCGGATTCAAGGTGAAATTGGTTTTGCATCAATTCAATATGATGATCAGATAGGTAAATTGTCATTAATTGGCGCTGGAATGCGAAGCCATCCAGGAGTAACGGCTACCTTCTTTGCTTGCCTTTCTGAATCTGGCGTAAATATCGAGATGATTTCAACCTCAGAGATTCGAATCTCAATTGTTTGCAGAAACTCTGATTTAGAAAAAGGAGTTAAAGCGGCCCATACCGCCTTTGATTTAGATGCAGATCAAATTGAAGCTGTTGTATACGGAGGAAGTGGTCGATGAGTAAAAAACCATCCCTTGCTGTAGTTGGTGCAACCGGAGCTGTCGGCACAGTAATGCTTGATATTTTGTCGAAGCGAGAAAATGTATATGGTGAAATCAGATTAATTGCCTCTGCAAAAAGTGCTGGCAAAAAACTTAAGTGCCGAGGTGAAGAGCTAACGGTAGTTGCATTATCACCTGAAGCTTTTGAAGGAATTGATATTGCAATGTTTGATGTTCCAGATGAAGTTTCTAAAGAGTGGGCGCCAATTGCGGCTAGTAAGGGAGCGGTTGTAGTTGATAACTCTGGTGCGTTTCGAATGGATAAAGATGTGCCATTGGTTGTGCCTGAGGTAAATCCACAAGAGATAAAAAACAGACCAAAAGGAATCATTTCCAATCCAAACTGCACAACCCTTTCAATGATTGTTGCAATGGGAGCTTTGCATAAACAGTATGGGTTAAAAGAGTTAGTAGTTGCCTCCTATCAAGCAGCATCCGGCGCTGGCCAAGGTGGCTTAGATATTTTGCGAGAGCAAATAAATTTAGTTGCCAATAAAAGTTTAGGTGATGAGGCAGGCGATATTCGAACAGTTGTAAAAGATTTTGGCCCATTTTCAGACCCCCTTGCACTCAATGTGATTCCATGGGCGGGCTCTTTGAAAGAAGAAGGTTACTCATCTGAAGAGTTAAAGGTGAGGAATGAATCTAGAAAAATACTAGGGCTGGCAAACCTTAAGGTTTCTGCCACCTGTGTTCGAGTGCCGGTTTTGACTACCCATTCACTAGCTGTGCATGCAATTTTCGAAAAGGAAGTATCACGCTCTGTAGCTCAAGAGGTATTGAGAAATGCAGCAGGAGTTGAGTTAGTCGATGATCCAGAAAACTATAAGTTTCCAACCCCAGCAGATGTTGTTGGAACTGATCCAACCTGGGTTGGCCGAGTTAGAAGATCTCTAGATGATCCAAATGCAATTGAGCTATTTGTTTGTGGAGATAATCTTCGAAAGGGCGCAGCGTTAAACACTGCTCAAATTGCAGAATTAGTAGCGGCTGAGTTTTAAAAAACCAAACGCTAGGCTAAGCACATGACAATTCTAGTGGCTGGTGGTTCTGGTTTAGTCGGCTCAGCAATTGTCAGAGAGCTCCAGCGATTAAATAAAGATGTAATTGGAATTTCTAGTAAAGATGTTGATTTACTTGATCGGAAAAAAACTTTTGAATTTATAAATAATCTGAAGCCCACTGCAATAATTGATTCTGCGGCAAAAGTAGGTGGAATCGGTGGCAATAACTCATATCCGGTTGAATTTTTATCCCAGAATTTACAAATTCAGTCAAATCTTATGGACGCAGCCCATGCAGCCAAGGTTTCAAAATTTGTATTTCTTGGTTCTAGCTGTATCTATCCGAAGGATTGTGCTCAGCCGATAAAAGAGGAGTATCTACTAACTGGTGCGCTTGAGCAGACAAACTCAGCTTATGCGGTGGCAAAAATTGCTGGTATTGAATTAATTAAGTCCTATCGCAAAGAGTATGGATATAAATGGATTTCGGTAATGCCAACAAACATGTATGGGCCAAATGATAATTTTGATTTAGAAAATGGCCATGTGCTACCTGTTCTTATTCGTAAATTCATCGAGGCAAAACGTTCAGATAGCGGCAAGGTGACTTTATGGGGAAGCGGTACACCGCTTCGAGAGTTTTTGCATGTTGATGATCTGGCCAAAGCAATTGTGCTTTGCATGGATAAATATGATGATTCAAGGCAAATTAATATTGGCTCAGGCCAAGAGGTATCCATAAAGGATTTGGCAGATAAGATCTCAAAAGCAGTTGGATTCAGTGGCGAAATAAGTTGGGATTCGAGTAAACCCGATGGCACGATGAGAAAAATTCTAGATTCATCAAAGATTGCTGATTTAGGCTGGAAACCATTAATTTCATTAGATCAAGGCATCGCATCCACTGTAGAGTGGTATCTACAAAATAAGTAAGGAGCCATTTTGTCTAAGAAGGTTGCATTTATTACCGGTATCACCGGGCAAGATGGATCATATCTAACAGAGTTTCTGCTTGAAAAAGGTTATGAAGTTCATGGACTTATTCGCCGCTCTAGCTCATTTAACACCGGTCGTATAGATCACATCTATCAAGATCCACATACGCCAAATCCAAAATTAATTCTGCACTATGGTGATTTAACTGATGGTGTAAATATGACCAATTTGATTCACCAGATTCAACCAAGTGAGGTTTATAACTTAGGCGCCCAATCGCATGTTCAAGTTTCATTCACTATGCCTCAATACACCGCGCAAGTTGACGCAGTAGGCGCTGTGGCACTCCTTGAATCAATTAGAGCATCAGGAATTAAATGTCGTTACTACCAAGCAAGCACAAGTGAGCTCTACGGCTCAACCCCGCCACCACAAAATGAGGATTCAGTATTTAGACCAAGAAGTCCATATGCAGCTGCTAAGTTGATGGCTTACTGGTCAACCGTTAATTACCGCGAAGCGTATGGCGTGCATGCAACAAATGGAATTTTGTTTAACCATGAATCGCCACGTCGGGGTGAAACCTTTGTTACTAGAAAAATAACTAGAGCAGTTGCCAAGATTGCTACCGGCAGTAAAGATAAGTTATATCTGGGTAACTTAGATGCAGTTCGTGACTGGGGATATGCAAAAGAGTATGTCGAATCAATGTGGTTGATGCTGCAGCAAGATAAGCCTGGTGATTATGTAGTTGCTACCGGGGTTGGCGCTACCGTTAAAGATTTCGCTCAAGCCGCCTTTGACCATGTAGGGCTTAATTACAAAGATCATGTTGAAGTCGATAAGCGTTATGAGCGCCCAACCGAAGTGGATGCGTTAATTGGGGACCCATCAAAGGCTGAAAAAGTGCTGGGCTGGAAGGCAAAAACACACTGGAAAGAGTTAGCAAAGTTAATGGTAGATGCTGATTTTGAAAAAGCTAAATCAAAATCTAACTAATTTACTTTCTTAATCCACCTTTTGTATTTTCAGCAATATGAACTACTGCAACAGCTAACTCAAATACTAAACGGATTGCAAGAATTACTAAGAAGGTAACAATTACTCCAGCTAATGCCACCATTGGAAATGCTGCGTAATCTTGATTTATGCCATATGTAGTTGAAGCATAAATTGGAATACCAACAGCAGCTAGGCCAATGATAAAAACAAAATAGAAGGTATAAAGGTAGGAGGCAACTTTTCTAGTTAAATACTCAGATAATTTAAAATCTTTCATATGCCCAAGCACAGTTTTAATATCTGCTTGCCAACTAATCCATGCCCAAAGTGAGGCTAGAAGTCCAAGAACTAAGATAAGTAACTTTAAAGCAATTTGAATAACCCCTAATACAACTAACCAAATTAAGCTCTGAGAAAAACCTGATGGCGGATCAGAGGCTGCTAGATCATAATTATCCAACAGTGATCTAACCATTCCAATTAGCGCTAACAGATAAATTGTTGCCGAAGCTGTATAAAAAACTACCTGATGTGTTTTGTTAGAAGGTGCTTTTAGGAAATTGACTAAACCAGTAAGAAGGTTTGCTACCTGTGTTTTTTGAACGATTAAGGCCAGAACCATTGGGATAAGTGCAATAGTTGCAAAGGCTTCAACATATGGGGCTTCACCAGTCTTGATAAATAGATTCTTAATTACCTGGGTAAAGCCAACCTCATTAGAACGCCAAATATCAGTGAGCCAAACGAGAAAGAAAATACGGGTAACAAAAGCCACAACAGTTAAAAAAGCTCGCATCTCAAGGTTTTGAGCAAAGATTGCAAAAAAAAGCGCTAAGTAGCTAACTATTAACCAGATAAGACCTGTTGAGCTAGTAATAGCAGTAAAGGCATCTTGATAATTTGAGTAATCATTAAGTGTGTACCAATAAAAGGTATCTGGAATTACAAGAAGTAATGCTATTACTAAATATAGGCGATGTAATTTGTTTGAAATTAGATTCATAATTAAAGCCTACCTTAAGCAGTTAATGTAATTAGGGAGACTTCAGGCGGACATGCAAATCTAATTGGTGCAAATGGGCTCATACCCATACCAGCTGAGACATTAAGCCAAGGCTCATCATTTACCTTAGTAACTCCACGAGATCGCCAATTCTCTAAATCACAATTAGTCGTAAGTGACTTACTTCCACCTATCCAAGGCAATCTAATTTGACCACCATGTGTGTGGCCTGCAAATATTAAATCCAATTTATCTTGTGCCATAGCGGCCAATACTCTTTCATATGGGGCATGTGTTACACCAATTGCGATATTGGCAGTTTTACTAACTTTTCCTTCAACTTGTCGATAATCATCTAACTCTAAGTGAGCATCATCTGTACCACGTGCTTCAATTACTACGCCATTAACCTTCAACTTAACTTTGTTGTGATTTAAATCTTTCCAGCCGGCTTTTGTTAATTGTTTTTGCAATTTTTGCCAAGGAAGTTTTGCCCCAAGTTTTCGTGTTCCATCATCCTTTAAAAGATATGAAAATGGATTTTTAAAACTTGGCGCGTAGTAATCATTTGATCCAAAAACAAATAGGCCAGGCAAATTAAGTAAATCTCCTAGGGCATCAAGAGTTGGTTCAACTGCATCTTTATGAGCTAGGAAATCACCGGTTGAGATAACTAAATCAGGTCTTAAATCTGCAAAGGATTTAATATCTGCAATCTCGCGCTTTCGATTTGGGGTTAGATGCAGATCTGAAAAATGCAACACCTTTATTGCCTTAGAGCCCTTGGGTAGTAAGGGCAAGGTTGCAGTGCGTACTTTGTATGCCATAGGCATGAGAAGATACCGCTATGGGACTAAAAGAAAAACTACAGGCAGATTTAACCGATGCGATTCGTGCTCGGGATGAGGTAAAAAGTGGAACAGTTCGAATGCTGCTTGCTGCCATCACCAATGAAGAGGTAGCGGGTAAGGCAGCCAAGGTCTTAACTGATATTGAGATTATTACTGTGTTATCACGTGAGGCTAAAAAGCGGCGTGAGGCAGTTGATGCTTACACCCAAGCAAAACGTGATGACTTAGCAAATAAAGAAAAAGCAGAAGCAGCAGTTATTGCTCAATACCTTCCTGAACAATTAAGTGAGGAAGCAATTAAGAAAATGATTACCGAGGCCATTGCTGAAACAAATGCATCAGGTCCTGCTGGCATGGGATTAGTAATGAAGGTATTACAACCTAAGATTGCCGGTAAAGCCGATGGTGGCGTGGTTTCATCATTAGTTAAAGCAGCACTTTCTCAATAACTAACATAAAAACAAAAAGGATCAATAATGAAGTATGAATATGTAACTGTTCCATTACTTACCCATGCAACTAAGCAGATATTAGATACCTGGGGCTCAGATGGTTGGGAGTTAGTCCAGGTAGTTCCTGCCCCAGGTGGTGGGGATCAATTAGTTGCTTATATGAAGCGAGAAATTAAATGAGTATTAAAGAGAAATTATCCGCACTTGGCTTAACTCTGCCAACCGCAGCTGCACCGGTTGCTGCTTATGTTCCAGCGGTAAAAAGCGGCAATCTTATTTTTACTGCAGGCCAGCTTCCAGTAGTTGCTGGCAAGTTAGTTAAAGAGGGCAAGGTTGGCAATGATGTAACGGCGGAAGATGCCAAAGAGCTAGCTCAAATTTGTGCGCTAAACGCGCTGGCTGCAATTTCATTAGTGGTAGATCTTGATCAAGTTGAACGAGTGGTCAGGGTTGGCGGATTTGTTAATTGCGCGCCAGACTTTACAGCAATACCAGGAGTAGTAAATGGTGCTAGTGAGTTCCTAATAAAAGTTTTTGGGGATGTAAATGGAAAGCACGCGCGAACTGCGGTTGGAGTTGCTGAACTGCCACTTAATGCACCAGTTGAAATCGAACTGATTGTGCAATTAAAGAATTAACGCCCGCGTTTCACCAATCTTTCGTAATCTAAAATAATTACTGCGCGTGGTTCAAGTTTTACCCAACCACGAGATGCAAAATCAGCTAATGCCTTGTTAACAGTCTCCCGAGATGCCCCAACTAATTGGGCTAGCTCTTCTTGAGTTAACTCATGATTGACATGAAGTCCATCATCTTTTTTAGTTCCAAATCGCTCACCTAACTCAATAATCGCCTTAGCAACTCGGCCGGGAACATCAGCAAAGACTAAATCTGATAAAACATCATTGGCTCGTCTTAATCGCTGTGAGAGTCTTTTTAAAAGTTGAAGTGAAACATGTGGGTGGGCGGTTACCCAACCAATCACCTGATCATTAGCAAGGGCTAGTAACTTAGAGTCAACGACTGCGGTTGCAGTTGCAGTTCGTGGTCCTGGATCAAAAAGTGATAACTCACCAAACATATCTCCTGGTCCTAAAATTGATAGGAGGTTTTCTCTGCCATCACCGGAGGATGTGCCAAGTTTTAACTTGCCCTCAACTACAACAAATAACTTATCTCCTGGGTCACCCTCTTTGAATAAAACCTGACCTTTTGAAATCTTTATGCCATTCATGGATGCTCGCAAACTTGCGGCAGAGGCATCATCTAAAGCACTAAAAAGCGGGGCTTTTCTAACTACCTCATCTTCATTTTTGGCGGGCATAGCCATAAGGATACTGCTGGGAGGTAGTACAACTCCAATCAGCGTAATCTTGGGCAAA
>Ga0209087_1000396_pt1 | contig 28046 bp, 28 predicted proteins | sample S_130805_EF_Meta_FD_187321 | JGI IMG/M metagenome (GOLD analysis project Ga0209087, IMG submission 187321) | Freshwater microbial communities from Lake Simoncouche, Canada to study carbon cycling - S_130805_EF_MetaG (SPAdes) (version 2) | ecosystem: Environmental > Aquatic > Freshwater > Lake ... | reverse complement strand
GACGATCATGGATATTGAGCAGGTAGTTATTCGCTCTCGGTTGATTTTGACCATTCTCATTTCACTTGATCGTGCACATGCATCCGCGATCGAGACAGATCTCAACGACAAAGCTGCGTCATTGGATTTAGATATTGCTGTCGCATTTTCCGAACAGAAGAGCGAGAGTATCGCTGCAAAGACCGGACTCACCCATGTCGTAATACTTTCTCAAGATCTAAAGCCAGCCGCTTTAGCTGACATTGCTTCAGCCATCGCAGGTGTATCAGGAAATATCGAACGCATTCAGCGCACTGCAAGTTACCCAGTCACTGCCATTGAATGTGTAGTCAGCGGAGCGCCTACGGCAACACTTAAAGGTGCTCTCACACCACTTGCCTCCCAACACTCTGTAGACATCGCAGTCTCCCCCGGCGGCCTTATGCGTTGGGCGAAGAAGTTGGTTCTCATGGATGTTGACTCAACGCTCATCGCGCAAGAAGTGATCGAACTTCTCGGAGCTAAGGCTGGAGTTCAAACACAGGTAAAAGAGATTACCGATCGAGCAATGGCAGGTGAGATCGATTTCGAAGCCAGTCTTCGTGAGCGAGTGGCCCTGTTGAAAGGGTTGCCAGAGTCTGTGATCGAGGAAGTCCGAGATGAAATTTCACTCACGCCCGGTGCTAAAACCCTCGTCTTAACTCTGCAAAAGTTAGGACATACAGTCGCTGTAGTTTCTGGCGGCTTTATCAACGTGATTGAACCGCTACTCAGATCGCTCAATATCGCACTCTATAGAGCAAACACTTTAGAGATAGTCGACGGCGTCCTCACTGGACAGGTACAAGGTCCAGTCATCGACCGAGCTGCTAAGGCAACAGCGCTTAAGGATTTTGCAAAGCAAGAAGGCGTTGAGTTAGAGCAGACAGTTGCCATCGGAGACGGTGCAAATGATTTGGATATGATCGCACTGGCCGGTCTCGGTATTGCATTTAACGCTAAACCCGCAGTTCGCGCCGCAGCAGATAGCGCTTTAAGCGCTCCCTATCTTGATAGCGTCCTCTATCTCTTGGGAATTACCCGCGAAGATGTAGAAGAGTCTGGCCAGAGTAGCCGAAAGTAAGAAACTTACAGTCTGCAGGCATGGATATCGGTGACGAGAATCCCTCGAGCACCCAACACATACAAATCGTCCATGACCTTATTCGTTTCACTGCGTAAGACCATCGCTCGAACAGCTAACCAATCTGGATTCTGAAGCGGTGAAATTGTCGGAGATTCTAGCCCTGGAGTGATCGCACACGCTGCATCAATATCACTCTTCTTAATATCGTAATCCATGAGCACGTATTGGCGAGCAGTGACGACTCCTTGCAAACGTCGAATCAAAACCTCTAGCTCTGGCGCAATCGCAACATCTTTTCGCGTGATCACAATAGCCTCGCTGGTGAGAATCGGATCACCAAAAATCTCTAACCCTGCCTGTCGCAAAGTGTTTCCAGTACTGACCACATCTGCGATTACATCAGCTACACCAAGGCGGACGCTACTTTCCACGGCCCCATCAAGACGTACAACGTCTGCTGAAATTCCAAGACTAGCGAGATGACTCTGCACTAGCCCTGGGTAGGCGGTGGCAACACGTTTTCCATTGATATCTTTCGCTGAGTACTCTTTTCCCGCAGGACCTGCAAATCTAAAAGTTGATCCACCAAAATTCAGAGCCATCACTTCAACTGCGAGGGCCCCAGAATCGATCAATAGATCTCGGCCAGTAATTCCTGCTTCTAGTTCACCAGATCCTACATAGATAGCGATATCTCGAGGACGTAGGTAGTAAAACTCCACTAAGTTTGTTGTATCGACAAGAACTAGGTCGCGAGAATCGGTACGCTGCTTATATCCAGCCTCTTTGAGAATCGCAATCGACTCATCGGCAAGTGACCCCTTGTTGGGGATTGCGATACGTAACATCATGCTCCTTTAAAAACTATAGAAATTTATAAACATCTTGCGGAGTCAGACCACGCGCGAGCATGAGCGTCTGCACGTGGTAGATCAATTGGCTAATCTCTTCGGCTAACGCTTCATCGCTTTCATGCTCTGCTGCAAGCCAGACTTCACCGGCCTCTTCTATGATCTTCTTACCAATCGCATGTACCCCTGCATCTAGCGCAGCAACTGTTGCTGAATCTGCGGGGCGATCGATAGCCTTGTTCGAGAGCTCAACCCATAGATCATCGAATGACTTCATGCTCATAGTTTACTTGAAGATCAGCGCTCGAGGTGCTCTATTTTCCTTCAGCCAAGGCTCTCAACTGCGTGATCATCTCTGCTGGATCTGGTGAATTAAAGACAGCGCTACCTGCAACGAAAGTATCAGCGCCGGCTTCGCGAGCTATTTCGATCGTTTCCACTGATATTCCACCATCGACCTGAAGCCAAATTGGACGATCTCCAATAATGGTTTTTGTTTGAGTTACCTTTTCCATCATCGTACTCATAAATTTTTGACCGCCGAAACCTGGCTCTACTGTCATGATGAGGAACATATCGACATCATCAACATAATCTGCATAATCTTCGATTCGGGATCCAGGTTTAAGAGCTAATCCCGCTCGAGAACCCTCAGCCTTAATGGCGCGAAGCGTCGCTGATATTGCACCGCTTGCCTCTGCATGAATAGTCACGCTTGCGCTACCAGCATGCGCGTAAGCAGGAGCAAGTCGATCAACGTCGGCAATCATCAAATGAGAATCTACTGGGATTGGTGAAGCCCCAATAATCGCTGCTGCTTGATCAAAGTCGAAGGTGAAGTTAGGAACGAAGACGTTATCCATTACATCGAGATGCAAAAGATCGGAGACTGAAGCGATGCGAGAGATCTCCTCATCGAGACGAGAAAAATCTGCATTTAAGATGCTGGGCGTTATTCGAATTCCCATGTATCTACTTTACCTTACGAGATTTTTCTGAAGAGAGCTAGAAACATCGCATCTGTATTGTGTCGCTGTGTCCATAAAGCCATGCTCTTATCCCTGACTCCCCCATCAAGTCCTTGAGGCATAAATGGTTGAATATCAATCTGTTCAAGTTCGGGATGCTTCTTCAGAATATCTGTCACAGCAATACTTGTCTCGGCTAGATGAGGCGAGCAGGTTGCATAGCCAAATACTCCACCCACATTCAAAATTGAAATCGCAGCATCGCTAATTTCGCGTTGGAGAACTCCAAGTTCACGAAGATCAGAGAGTGATCGCCGCCAACGAACTTCTGGTCTGCGACGCAGAGCTCCCATTCCGGTACAAGGAACATCAGCCAAGATCGCATCGAAACCTTCGCCTCGTGTCGCAATCTCGCGAGCATCCCCCACCCAGACTTCATTGGATCCAACCACCTGCTTCACTAAATCTGCTCTAATCTGGGAAATTTCATTTGCGACAAACCGATGATCACCTTGAGCGGCGATAGCTGCCAACAGTGCAGCCTTGCCGCCTGGTCCAGCACAGAGATCTAGCCATGAATTTTTCTCTGAAGCGGCTTGTGCGAAAATTGATGCGACAAGTTGAGATCCTTCATCTTGCACCCCAGCTCTGCGATGTCTCACCGCTTCCAACGCCGATGGAGTTACATCTGCTCTAAATCCATATGGTGAATACGTAGTCTGAACCGCGCCCCACTCGGCAAACTCTGAAATCTCAGAACGTCCAGGCCAGGTAACAAATGTTGGTTTTGCTGGAGTGTTATTTGCCTCAAGAAGTGCTCGAACTTCCTCGAAATCACGTAAGAGATCAAAGTAAGCACTCACAATCCATTCAGGATGAGAGTAGGTGATTGCAAGTCTACTGACTTCATCATTAATGAGTGCGACAGGAGCGAGCCACTCTTCCAATGACTGTGCACTCACTTTACGGAGAAGCGCATTAACAAACGATGCCTTCGATTCGCCGAGGACTTTGCGCGCAAGCTCCACGGTCTCAGAGACCGCAGCGTGCATTGGAACTCTCATCTCAAAAATCTGCTGAAGACCCATTCTGGTCACATCAACGATCCCCGTATCAACTTCGCTCCAAGGTCGATCACTTACTTGGGCTAGAACGTAATCGTGGCGTCCTTGCATCCGCAGCGATCCGTAGAGAAGTTCAGTTGCAAACGCTTTATCCCGCTGATCAAAAGCTGAAGAATCGAGGGCTCTTTGCAGGAGAAGGTTTGAGTAACCGTCGCGACGATTTACCTCGGTGAGAATATCAAAGACAAGAAGTCGAACCGGATCGGCCTTTGGTTTCTTAAAAGTATTTCTGCGCGCCTCAACCACAGATTTCACCTGGGTTAATCCTTGCCCCACGCGCCCACTCAGTGGCACTCATCTCTGACTTACCTTGAGGAATAAGTTGAACTATCTCAAGTGGGTTATCTCCCGTGCCGATGAGTACTCGCTCTTTCTCAACCAACCACTCTGCAGGTGTAAGTGATAGGTCAATCGGAAGATCATGTGGAATGCGGCTTTGCGTGATCTTTATAATCTCACCACGAAACTGTGAGTATGCAATGGGGTTTGGATAAAAGGCAGCCACTTTACGGTCAATGACGACAGACGACAGTTTCCAATCAATGAACGCCTCAACCTTACTTAACTTTCTTGCCAGAGAGATGCCGTCTGTTCTCTGCTGTGCTGGAGTAACACCCTTTGAAATATCCTCGAGAGTATCTGCAATCAGTGCGACACCTTGCGCACCAAGAAATTCCAACGCCTCCTTGGTTCGCATACTGGCATCTCGCAGAAATGAAGATTGTCGGTAAATAGGGCCAGTATCCATTCCCTTATCAAGTGAAAAAACCGAAATTCCTAACTCTTCATCGCCAGCTTCGATCGCACGTTGGACTGGGGCAGCACCCCGCCATGCTGGCAAAAGTGAGAAGTGGAGATTAATAAATCCATGAGTCGGTATCGAAAGGATCTCTGGCGGAAGAAGTATTCCGAAAGCAACTGTGACAACACAATCAATCTCATCCAGATGGGCGGCCATCTCCAGCGCGTTTCCCACCTTGATGCACTCAATTCCATGATCCTCTGCCCAGATCGCGACATCACTAGGAGTCAAAGTTCGACCGCGACCAACCGGCTTATCTTCGGTGGTGAAAACTTTAAGTAGAGGATTCGTACCAGAGAACAGAAATTCTAGGGTCGGAATAGCAACTTCGGGTGTTGCCGCAACCGCTAGACGCACTAGTGGCCTTTACCGAAAGTCTGGTGGGGTGAGACTTTGATAATCGGTGAAGAGCCATTATCACTTGCGCTCATAAACCATTCGGAATCTCTGATCTCTTTCATAGCCAGCTTTCGAAATTCATTAGGCATGCGTTCAATAAAGAGAATGCCATCCAAGTGATCTGTCTCGTGTTGAAGCGCGCGAGCCATGAACTCACTTCCTTCAACTGTTATTGGTTCCCCATGCATATTGAAACCCCGCGCAACTGCTCGCATCGCTCGAGGCGTGTCGTACCGAATTTCAGGAAATGAGAGGCATCCTTCTTCGCCATCTTGCATTTCATCGCTCAACGTCAGTTGTGGATTTACTAAATGTCCAAGGACGTCATCGACATACCAAGTAAAGACGCGCAGAGGCACACCAATCTGAGGAGCAGCTAGTCCTGCACCTGGCGAATCAAGCATCGTATCGATCAAATCACTGACTAAATTGCGTAGCTCTTTATCGAAATCCACCACAGGTGAAGCTGGGGTAACCAGGACCGGATCACCGAATAATCTGATCTCTTGAATGGTCATAGCGGTATCTTAACGCAGATTAAAAATTTCAAAGGGAATGAGATAAGACGTACGGGTCGATACGCATACGAGGAATCGATTTCTTGGCTATCCCGCGCTTCTTCCTATAGGTGACGAGAAAATCAAATAAATCTTGGCCATGATCACGGGAGACAGTCAAAATTACCCGTGAATACTCTTCATCTATCCGAGTGGGGCCAAGAACGCGGGTAGAGCTTGGGACTCTTCCCTCCTTAATCGAAGAGGTGATGCCGCTCAGAAAAGTTGGAGTGTCCGAGTGTGCGATTTCAAGAACAATTGCGTGGACTACGGGTGGCAATTGCGTCTGCTCACGTTCTCTTAACTCTCGTGCCAACAGAGGCGAGACATTCCAGCGCGAAAGTGCCGCCACTATTGGATGTGAGTTATCGATGACAACAAGAGCCTTGCCACTTGGTGATAGCAAAGTTGCGCTCTGCATGATTGCCTCACGGGCCCGTTCTTGAGCGCGAAGATCTAACTGTGAGAAGAGATTGTCCCCCTCGAGAATAACAATTGCTTGATACCCACCTTCTACTACGGGAGCCATTCCAGCTGTAGATAAAACAATGGAGTGTTGATTTTCAATTTCGTGGACCACGTTTGTCGCATCCGATGAGATGACTGCGAATCCCGGAAACGCTCTTCCGATTTCATGAGCGTAGCGAAGATTTCCGCGACCTAGGAGATGGGCAGAACTCTTCTTGCACCATTTACAACTCCACTGTGCAGTCGTGAGGTTACAGAGTGAGCAGATAAATCCTTTGTCGGGACCACCAAAATAGATTCGTCCGCCGCATTCACAGAGCGCAATATTGCGACATGAAGCGCAAGAGATCGCTTGAGAGTAGCCCTTGCGCGGAACGAGAAAAAGTACCGAGCCACGTGTGAGAGCACTTCTGATCGGAGTGAAGATTCGATCCGGTAATAATTCACCTTGCATTTGAGGATATGCGGTTGCATCAACCTTTGCTCTCTTGCCTTTGAGAGATATCGCCTCACTCTCAATCAATAGCGAAAGTTCTGACGAAGGTGCGAAACCCGCGAAGGTGAGATCTATAGCCGATAGTTGCGAGCGAATGATCGCAACATCTCGAACATTCCAACCGGGTGTTCGTCTCTCATAATGTGACTCCGATCCCTCTCGGAAGACAACAATTGTCTGTAGGTTGGGGACGGGCGCAAATATTGCACTACGTGTTCCTATCACTATCTGTGACGCACCCGTAGCTACCTGTAAGAAGTTGTTATACCGAGTGGTTCTAGGAAGAGATGCATCCAAGACCAAAAAGTCCACATCCAGAAGTGTGAGTTGATTGGCTAAGGAATGAACTTCACGCAATTCCGGAAGAACTACCAGGACTCCCCCTTTGCTCGCTCTCTTCTCAATCCACGCAGCAATCGTCTGAAAAGGATCTTCCCCTGGGGTAAATAGATAATATGAATGCGAAGGGCTCTGATTCTTTACTGACCGTAGCTCAGAAGACGAACGTTTTATAACGCCTTTTTCAACGGAGATCACTCGAGGCGGAATGGCTCCACTTAATATTTCACTTGGTTCTGCTCCCCATCTGCGAGCAACGGCACCGATAAGAGAAATAATCTCTTCGTTCAAAAGTGGAACTGGTGAGGTGACTTTCTCAACAAACTTGAGATTTCCCACGTTGGAACTCTGCACTCTCTCGATCACATAGGCGTCGACTTTCCGACCAGCAAAATCAACTAATACTTTGACTCCAACTGAGACATCTCCATCAAGACTCTGCGGAACGAGATAGTCATAGGTCGACTCGAGGTGAGAGACCCCTGTATCTACCCAGAGACGTGCAACTGGAAGATGGGCGGAAGCAGTGCTCTCACCGCGCTCGACTTTCTGTACGCGAAGTCGGAGAGGCGAGGCGGTCATCGGAGACCTGTAGCGTGTTGGACTAGATCGCCGCGCGGAGTTCATCCACGCGATTGGTAACTTCCCATGTGAAATTAGGAAGCTCGCGACCAAAGTGTCCATAGGCTGCTGTTTGAGAATAGATCGGACGAAGTAAGTTGAGATCTCTAATGATTGCAGCAGGGCGTAGATCGAAGACTGTCGTTACTGCGTTCTGAATCTTGGCAACTGGAACTGTTTCAGTACCAAAAGTCTCGACAAAAACGCCAACTGGGTGGGCCTTTCCAATTGCGTAAGCAACCTGAACTTCGCAACGTCGCGCTAAACCAGCAGCAACAACATTCTTAGCAACCCAGCGCATTGCATAGGCAGCAGAGCGATCAACCTTTGAAGGATCCTTACCGCTGAACGCGCCGCCACCATGGCGTGCCATGCCACCGTATGTATCAACAATGATCTTTCTCCCAGTTAAGCCAGCATCACCCATCGGTCCGCCAATAACAAAGCGACCAGTTGGGTTAATCAGAATCTTCATATCCTTCTGAGGAAGATCAATCTTAGAAAGCACCGGTCTGATGACGTATTCAATAACCTCAGGGGTCAACTTCTTTGCTACATCGACATCTTCGGCATGCTGGCTAGAGATAACAACAGTATCAAGGGCGATCGCTTTATCGCCGTCATATTCAATAGTGACTTGTGTCTTTCCATCTGGACGAAGGTAGGCAAGTGCTCCGCTCTTACGTACGGCGGTGAGCTGCTCTGCGAGTTGGTGAGCGAGGTAGATTGGAAGAGGCATGAGCTCTTTGGTGTCATCGCACGCGTAACCAAACATCAGACCCTGATCGCCAGCACCCTGAAGGTCAAGTGGATCTACCGCTGAGTCAACACGATGCTCAAATGCATCATTGACACCTTGGGCAATATCTTGTGACTGCTGTCCAATAGAGATTGAGACGCCACAACTATTTCCATCGAATCCTTTTACTGAAGAGTCATAGCCGATTCCAATAACAGTATCGCGGACGATTCCCATAACATCTGCATATCCGTCAGTTGTTACTTCACCCGCAACGTGCACCTGGCCCGTCGTAATGAGAGTCTCGACTGCCACACGGCTCTTAGAGTCCTGTGAGAGGAGCGAATCAAGAATTGCATCAGAGATCTGATCTGCAATCTTATCTGGGTGGCCTTCGGTGACTGATTCTGATGTGAAGAGACGTTTTGACATTGTTCTAACCTAACCTATGAAGGGCCTGATCAAGGAGAAGATCGGCGAGCGTGTCTTTATCGGTGCGATCAACGTTGATCTCTTGTACGGATCCTGCATTACCTGCATTACCTGCATGGCCTGCAATCAAAATCACACCTTGGTTCTGGTCTGATCCGAATATTTCATTACCTGCTACATCATTGAGGAAGAGTATGTCAGCACTCTTGCTCAGAAGCTTTCGCTTACCTTCTTCGATATCAAGAGATGTCTCGGCGGCGAAAGCAATAACAATCTGACTCTTCTTTCGAGACGCCACCGTCGCAACAATATCTGGGTTAGATGCGAGCTCGATAGAGGTGAGAGAGCCCTTCTTTATCTTGGCGTGACTTACCTGCGAAGGTTTAGCATCTGCAACTGCTGCACTCATGACTAGCAGATCGCATTGATCGAATTCCTTCTCTACCTGGGTAAACATCTCTTCGGCAGTATTAACTCTGATGCAACGAATTCCTGATGGATCAGGTAACTCACTATTTGCGAGGATGAGAGTGACATCAGCACCACGGCGAGATGCTGCGCGAGCGATTGAATACCCTTGCTTACCTGAAGAACGATTTCCGATATATCGAATTGGATCTAATGGTTCACGAGTGCCACCTGCTGTTACTAAAACTTTCCGCCCAATCAGATCATGAACCGGATTTGCGATTGCATTGAATTCAGCAAGAATCCGAGAAGTTTCAGGGAATCGACCAACGCCAACATCTTTTCCAGTCAATCGTCCATGATCAGGATCCATGACAAAGAATCCGCGGTTACGGAGAAGTGCGACATTTGCTTGTGTTGCCGGATTTGACCACATCGCCGGATGCATTGCAGGAACGATAAGTTTAGGCACTGCACTTGCAAGAATCGTATTGGTGAGCAAATCATCCGCACGACCTTGGGCGATTCGAGCGATCAGATCTGCAGTTGCCGGAGCGATGATTATAAAATCGGCCGAACTTCCCAATGAGACATGTCGAACCTCGTCGACTTTCTCCCACACCGTTGTCGTTACTGGACGACCAGAGAGAGCTTCCCATGTTGCACTGCCGACGAAGTTGAGGCTAGAGGGAGTAGGTATGACTGTGACACCGAATCCTTGATCCTGAAGACGACGAAGCAGATCACAAGACTTATAGGCAGCAATTCCACCACCAACGCCAAGAATTACTTCGCGCGTGGACACGAGATATGTTTCCTAGTGGTTACTTAACTGCTGGATCGAGATTTTCGATGGTCAAGAGACCTTCGTTGATTTCACGAAGAGCAATTGAAAGCGGCTTCTCGTGAACATGTGTCTCGACCAACGGTCCGACGTATTCAAGAAGACCTTCACCGAGTTGTGAATAATATGCATTGATCTGTCGCGCTCTCTTAGCTGCGTAAAGAACGAGGCTATATTTCGATCCGCTCTTATCGAGAAGTTCGTCGATTGGTGGATTAGTGATTCCGTCCATCAGTGCCTCCTATATTTTTAGCGCGTGGCAGACTCATTCTTTAAGACCGCTGCGAATGCGCCAATCTTATCAGGCTTGCAACCACATGCTCGACCTGGTCATTGACCAGGATATGGTCGAAAAATGGCGATTGGGCCATCTCTTCTTGGGCTAGAGCAAGCCTCTCGGCCCTTCTCTCCGGAGAATCAGTGGCTCGTCCCTCTAAACGCGAGACGAGCTCTTCCCATGAAGGTGACTCAAGAAAGACAAGAATTGCATCTGGCCAATTCGCCTTGACCTGTTTAGCGCCTTCAATATCAATTTCGAGAAGAACATCCTTACCCTGCGAGAGTGCATCGAGGACAGGCTGTCGTGGAGTTCCATATCGTGCACCGGCGAAAGCTGCCCACTCAAGGAAAAAGTCATTCGTGATTGCACGATCAAATTCTTCATCGCTCATGTAGATGTAATCAACACCATGAGATTCTGTATGACGCGGCTTACGTGTTGTTGCAGAGACACTCACCCAAAAATCATTATGCGCACGTACCTCCTTGGAGACGGTGCTCTTGCCTACTCCCCCAGGTCCTGAGAGAACAACGAGAGTGCCATCATGCATCTTGTCTCGAGGAATGGCGAACTCCTTTATAAGCGCTCTGCGTTGATGATGTCCGAGGCCCATGATTCGCCTCGTACGAGATATTCCTAGTCTATCGAGAATCGAGATTGCTCTTACTTTTCCGACACCTGACATAGATTCAAGTAATTCAGATACACGCATTTTCGCAACGGCTTCATCAGTGGCTGAGAGATCGATGACCTGTTCAAGTGTGAGATTGCCCGCCCTGACCTCTGCCTTTACTTCGGCTCTATGAGATCTTGAGGTTCTCGCCTTTGCTAACGCTGCCGCACGCTCTGCTTCCGTGAGGACTGGCGGTTTTCTCATAGCGATAATCTAGAGGATCAGGGAGCTACTCGTGAATGGAAGCAACTAATTGCGCGGCCCGTGCAGCCATCGCAGCCTTGCCTTCACTCCAACGAGATGTAATTGGACGACCGATCACTAAGAAATTTGCCCCCGCACTCATAGCTTGTGCAGGCGTCATCGTGCGCATCTGATCATCTCCTCCTGCTTCATCGGCCGGACGAACACCGGGGGTGATGATCTCAACCGACTGCGGAATGACTGCGCGAATCGCCTCTATCTCAAGAGGCGAACAGACGATTGATGTTGCACCCGCAGCCGTTGCTACGCGAGCCATCGATACTGCTGTTTCGAGAGCTGGTTTGGCGTATCCAAGATCAGAGAGATCATCATCTGCAAGAGAAGTCAGAACCGTGACTGCAGTTATTGAAGTTGAAGTAACAGCAGAGACCGCCGCACTTATCATCGCAGCGCCTCCACTGGCATGGACCGTCAGGAAACGTGGATGCAGGTGGTCAACAACTCCCGCTGATTTCCTTACAGTGTTTGGAATATCGTGAAACTTAAGATCTAGGAATATCGCTGCGCCACTTTCACGGGCAATACTTTCGATACCTGCAGAACCAAATGTGAGAAAAAATTCGAGACCTAATTTATATATATCGATACTTTCCCGTGTGGCATCTATCCAAGCGCGGGCTGTATCAAAGTCAGAGGTGTCGACTGCAAGAATTATTGGGGAGTGAGCCATTTACGTGGCATCCTCTCGATGGGCATAACCAATAGCATCCTTCAGCGAAGTGAATCCCTTTGCCATCAAGAGCGCTGAAAGTTCGCGCTGAATACGAGGGATCGCCATTGGGTCACCAAAACTTGCAGTACCTACAGAGACACCTGATGCCCCTGCCAAAATTAGTTCGAGTGCATCACGTCCAGAGGCGACGCCGCCCATTCCTAGAATTGGAATGTTGGGCATAGCGCTATGCACTTGATAAATCGCTCGCACTGCAACAGGTCGAATTGCTGGACCTGATAGGCCGCCAGTCTTACCACCGAGATGTGGCTTCATCGTTTCAAGATTAATGACCATTCCAAGAACAGTATTAATCAGCGCCAATCCATCTGCGCCAGCATCTATAACGGCCGAGGCAATACTAGTGATATCTGTGACATCGGGAGTGAGTTTTGCAATGATCGGAATTTCTCCTCCGATTATTTTGCGCACTCCATCTATCGCGCGAGCAGCGGTATCTCGCTCACACGCGAAAACCATTCCTCGATTTTCAACATTCGGACATGAAATATTTACTTCGAGCGCACTGATACCTGGAACGGATCGAATCTTTCGCGCCAACATGGCATATTCATCTGTGGTCTCACCGGCAATGGAAACAATGACGCGAGCACCTCTCTCCAATAGCCATGGCACGTCTTGAGCTAAGAATTGATCTATTCCTGGACCTTGAAGGCCAATGGAATTGAGCATGCCTGACGGAGTCTCTGCCATACGCGGTGTTGCACGACCGTGTCGTGCTTTATTCATCACAGATTTCGTGACGACTGCGCCTATGTCGCGTAGATCAAAGAACTGCGAGAGTTCCTTACCCGAACTTGCACAACCACTCGCGGTAAAAATCGGAGCAGGAAACCATGCATTTCCTAGCGTTGTGGAAAAATCCAAGGTTGGGCTGTTCATTGAATACCTACCGGTGGAGTCTTTCCCACAAGATCCCACGCAACCAAACTTCCATCCATCACAGGACCATCGATACATGAACGGAGCATCGAGATTGATCCATCTTCTTTCTTCACAGGTAGGACGCAGGTCATACAGATACCAATTCCGCATGCCATCGACTCTTCGACGGCACATTGGTGAACGACATCTGTGCCATCTGTGATCTCAGAGATCGCTCGCAACATAGACATCGGACCGCACGAGTAGATGACATCTACAGAGCCTTGGGAAATGAGTTCACGAATGGGTGCGGTCACTCTTCCGTGCTCGCCCATGGAGCCATCTTCTGTAAAAATTTTTAACGTTGAAGCACTTCGCTTACCCTCTAACGGGGCGTAGATCTTCGAGCCGGTACTTGCACCTAAGAGCATGTCGACCTTGCATCCACGCGCTTTAAGAACTTCTGCCAATCCAAAGAGCGGTGCCGATCCATATCCGCCACCGACAAGTAGAGCATTAACAGGAGCTGTAGGTATTCCAAAAGCTTTACCGAGTGGTGCGACGATATCTAACTCAACACCTTCTTCTTGAGCACAGAGCCATTTAGATCCGGAGCCAAAGGGAGCGACAATTAACTCCATTGCTCCACCTGATGCGCTTCCATGGGTAATTCGTGAGATCGCAAAAGCTCTGCGAAGAATCATCCTCGATGTATCGCCCCCGACTGAAATCGCAACAAAGTTTCCTGGTCGACAGACCGAAGCAAGATCTCCAATAGCTAGGAGTATCTGGTGGTATGCCCCCACTCGTTTATTACTTAAAATTGTTGCGCTCACTTGGGCCGCGCTCTTGTTAATACTGCTCATTAGTCTTTCAACCAATCTTGAATTGGACGAACATCCAAGTCACCGGTTTGTAAGACCTTAATTCCTTCAACTGCTGCGCTAAATCCAGCTGTTGTCGTAATACATGGAATAGACCGCTGAATTGCGGCGGTACGAATTGCCCATCCATCGGCTCTTGTTCCACGTCCTACTGGGGTGTTAATCACGAGATCTATCTCTCCCCCATTAAGTAATTCAACAATCGTTTTCTCTCCATACGGACCTGAGCCCTCAGAGGCCTTGCGAACCCGTGCGGTCATTACATCATGAGAAGCGAGAAAATCTGCAGTACCTGATGTTGCAAAGACTCTAAAGCCGAGCGCAGCAAGTGATTGAGCAGGCGCAAGACCCGACTCTTTATCTTTATCGGCTAGGGAGATAAAGACCGATCCGGATTTTGGAAGCGATCCAAAAGCACTGATCTGACTCTTGGCATAACTTGCGCCAAACGTTGAAGAAATTCCCATGACTTCACCCGTCGATCGCATTTCTGGCCCAAGTACAGCATCGACTCCTCTGCCATCCATCCTTCTAAATCGGTTCCATGGCAGAACTGCTTCTTTCACTGAAATTCCCTTAGCTACACCATCGCCTTCTGCAGGAAGTGTGTGATCAACACGTAATTCGGCAATCGTTGAACCCACTGCGATCCGTGCTGCGGCTTTAGCAAGTGGTACACCAGTTGCTTTGGAAACAAAAGGCACTGTACGAGAAGCGCGAGGATTCGCCTCCAACACATAGAGAGTGTCAGCAGCTAAAGCGAATTGGATATTAATGAGCCCCCGTACGCCAACGCCTTGCGCAATTTTTAAAGTTGCTTCTCGTATAAGTACGAGTTGTTCGGGTGAAATTGTCATTGCAGGAAGTACACAAGCGCTATCGCCAGAGTGGATTCCTGCCTCTTCAATATGCTCCATGACTCCACCCAAAAATAGCTCGTGACCATCGAAGAGTGCATCAACATCTATCTCGATCGCGCTATCAAGGAAGCGATCTACTAGGACAGGGTGGTCCGGAGTGATATCTGTAGCACGTGCGATGAATGACGAGAGAGATGCGTCATCGTAGACAATCTCCATTCCTCGTCCGCCAAGTACAAAAGATGGACGCACAAGTACTGGATAACCGATTCGATGTGCGATCTCAATCGCTTGCATCTGTGACGAAGCCATGCCGAATTCAGGTGCAGTCAGATGCACTGACTCAAGAACATCTCCGAAAGCCCCACGCTCTTCAGCCAAATTAATTGCTTCAGGGCTTGTACCAAGAATTGTTACTCCAGCGGCTTTCAATCCGGCAGCAAGACCCAGCGGAGTTTGTCCACCTAGTTGGGTAATGACTCCAAGCACGGGACCAGCCAGCGTCTCTGCATGTACTACTTCCAATACATCTTCAAGAGTGAGAGGCTCAAAATAAAGTCGATCACTTGTGTCGTAATCAGTTGACACCGTTTCAGGATTGCAATTAATCATGATTGTTTCAAAGCCGGCCTCATGGAGAGTGAATGAGGCATGGACGCATGAATAATCGAATTCAATTCCTTGCCCAATTCGATTTGGACCACTTCCGAGAATAATGACAGCCGGAGTAGTTCTAGGCTTCACTTCACTCTCTTCTTCATAGCTCGAGTAATAGTAGGGAGTAAATGCTTCGAATTCGGCGGCGCAGGTATCAACTGTTTTATAGACAGGTCGCACGTTCAGGTGTGCGCGAGTCTTACGAATCTCTTCTTCGGTACTCCCCCGCAAGATTGCAATCTGACTATCTGAAAATCCATGTTCTTTGGCAAAGCGCATCGCTTCCACTGTGAGTTCACCTGGCAAGGCAATCTCGCGTGCCGCAACATTGATTGACTCTATTTGTGTGAGGAACCAGCGATCGATCTTTGTTTTTTCATAGACTTCCTCCACGCTCTTACCCGCCCAGAGAACTTGCTGTACCTGCTGTAAGCGGTATTCAGTCGGAATAGAGATCTGATCCATCAACGCTGAAATTCGCGAGTCAGATATCTTTTCCGGGAAGGTAAAGATCGACTCTTTTCTCTCCAAAGAGCGCATCGCTTTCATCAGAGCTTCGGGGAAGGATCTACCAATAGCCATTGCTTCACCCACGGACTTCATCGTTGTAGTCAGTCGTGGATCTGCATCCTGGAACTTCTCAAAGGCAAATCTCGGCGCTTTAACAACAACATAATCGAGAGTAGGTTCAAATGATGCGGGAGTTACTTTGGTAATGTCATTTTGAATTTCATCGAGGGTGTACCCAATTGCAAGTTTGGTCGCGATCTTTGCGATCGGAAAACCAGTTGCCTTCGACGCTAGAGCACTGGAACGTGACACGCGTGGGTTCATCTCGATCACAATAATGCGACCATCGTCAGGATTTACTGCAAATTGAATATTGCAGCCACCCGTAGCGACTCCGACTTCACGGATAATTTCAATCGAGAGATTACGTAGCTTCTGAAATTCCACATCAGTTAATGTGAGAGCTGGTGCCACTGTGATTGAATCACCCGTGTGAACACCCATAGGATCAATATTTTCAATCGAACAGACGATCACAACGTTGTCGCTGGAGTCGCGCATGACCTCTAGTTCATACTCTTTCCATCCAATGATGGACTCTTCGAGGAGAACTTCAGACGTTGGGCTATGCCTCAAACCTGCTCCAGCTATCTGGTGAAGAGACTCTTCATTGAATGCAATTCCAGAGCCTAAACCGCCCATCGTGAAAGAAGGTCTAATCACGACTGGATAATTCAGTATCTTGACCGCTTCCAACACTTCATCCATGGTGTGACAAATAACAGACTTTGCAGATTCGCCGCCCACTTTTTCAACGATCGTTCTGAATATTTCGCGATTCTCTCCGCGTTCGATGGCGTCAACATCTGCACCAATCAACTTCACGCCATAACGCTCTAAAGTACCAGCTTTAAAGAGTGCGATAGCCGCGTTCAAAGCAGTCTGTCCACCCAACGTTGCAAGGACTGCATCTGGTCGCTCTTTAGCAATTATCTGTTCGATAAACTCCTGTGTAATAGGTTCAATATAAGTTGCATCTGCAAATTCAGGGTCGGTCATGATTGTTGCTGGGTTTGAATTTACGAGAACAACTCGAATACCTTCAGCTCTAAGAACACGACATGCCTGCGTACCTGAATAATCAAATTCACACGCCTGGCCAATAACAATTGGTCCAGAACCAATGACGAGTACAGATTTAATCGAGGTATCGAGAGGCATTAGCGTGCGCCAGCCTTTCGTGGAAACTTCTCCATGATTGAAACAAATTGATCAAAGAGGTAGGCCGCATCATGCGGACCTGCAGCGGCTTCCGGATGGTACTGAACGCTGAACGCGCCACGCTCAAGAAGTTCGAGACCTTCCACAACATCATCATTGAGGCAGACATGTGTCACGCGCCCTGGTCCGAAAACTGTTGAGAATTGGCCATCCGTTGGTGCTTGAATCGCAAAACCGTGATTGTGAGATGTAATTTCTACTTTGCCGCTTCGCTTATCGATAACAGGTTGATTGATTCCGCGATGTCCGAATTGTAATTTATAGGTTTCAAAGCCAAGTGCTCTTCCTAGGATCTGATGGCCAAAGCAAATGCCGAAGATTGGAATTTCTTCTGTCAGTAGTTCTCGGACAAGGCTCACCGTTTCGGTCATTGTTGCCGGATCGCCAGGACCATTCGAGAGAAATACGCCATCCGGGTTGAGAGCCATAATCTCGGAGAATGTTGAGTTGTAGGGAACAACGTGAGTTTCGATTCCTCGATCAGCCATTGCGCGAGGAGTTGCCCCCTTAATACCAAGGTCTACAGCGACCACTGTAAATTTCTTTTTACCCTTCGCGGCAACCGTGTAACTTTCAGGTGTAGAAACATCTGCGCTCAGGAATGATCCGACCATCTGACCGCTCTTGCGCACTTCAATCACCATCTCTTCGCGAGAGAGTTCGAGATCAGAGAAAATACCAACTCGCATTGCGCCGCGATCACGTAAATGTCGAGTTAAAGCGCGTGTATCTATGCCCGAAATTCCCACAATATTCTGTTCCACAAGGACATCAACGAGGTCAACTTCGCTCCGCCAATTACTAGTAATTGGTGAAGGATTTCTCACGACGAAACCAGCGACCCAAATCTTTGAGCTTTCGTTATCGTAAGCGTTCATTCCGGTGTTACCGATATGCGGAGCTGTCATTACTACGACTTGGCGATGATAAGAGGGGTCGGTCAGCGTCTCTTGATACCCAGTCATTCCTGTCTGAAAGACTGCCTCACCAAATGTTCGTCCAGTGGCTCCCCAACTCTTTCCTTCGAAGATCCGGCCATCATCGAGAACGAGAAATGCTTTACTCATGCAATGGTGCCTTCTCGATAGACAGCATGACCATGGAAGAAGGTAGCAACGACACGGGCTGAGAATTGCATTCCATGGAATGGAGTATTTCGTGACTTTGATTGCAATTGGTCGCGATCCACGCGGTACGAAGCTTTGGGATTAATCACAGTCAGGTGTGCGGGGGCTCCGACTGCTATCTCGCGCCCGTGATCAACATAACCTGCAATACGCGCAGGTGCCACGCTCATTCGATTCTGTACACCAGCCCAATCCATAAGTCCGGACTCGACCATGGTTGCGGCCACGATGGAGAGCGCATGTTCAAGTCCGAGCATTCCAAATGCCGCTTCTTGCCATTCGCACTCCTTGCTTTCGCCAGGATGTGGTGCGTGATCAGTTGCAACAATATCGATAGTTCCATCTGCAAGACCGTGGCGTAGCGCCATCACATCCGTTTCTGTGCGAAGCGGAGGGTTCACTTTAAAGATTGGGTCGTAGCTTCTCGCGCTCTCATCTGTGAGTAACAAGTGATGAGGCGTTACTTCTGCAGTGACATCGATTCCACGTGCTTTCGCCCAGCGAATAATTTCTACACCGCCTGCGGTTGTTAGATGGCAAATATGTAAACGTGAGCCAACATGCTCGGCCAAGAGCACGTCGCGAGCGATAATCGCTTCTTCGGCAACTGCCGGCCATCCTTTGAGACCAAGTGTTGCGCTGACAACTCCCTCATTCATTTGAGAACCTGAAGTCAGAGCAGGCTCCTGCGCGTGTTGGGCGATGACTCCCCCAAATTTCTTTACATATTCAAGTGCACGACGCATGACAAGCGGATCGCTGACGCAATTTCCGTCATCACTAAAGACGCGAACCTGCGCTACCGAATCTGCCATCGCACCAATCTCAGCTAAAACTTTTCCTTCGAGGCCTTGAGTTACTGCGCCAATTGGGAAGACGTCAAGGAGTCCTGCGCTTTTACCTAGTCGATACACCTGCTCAACAACTCCGGCAGTATCGGCGACGGGTGACGTATTGGCCATCGCAGAGAGCGCAACGTATCCACCTTTTACGCCAGCGCGGGAACCCGAGAGAACAGTCTCTGAATCTTCTTTACCCGGTTCGCGTAGATGTGTGTGGAGGTCCACCAAGCCTGACATTACGATCATCGATGTCGCATCAAAAACGATCGCATCACTATCACTCAAAGAAGGTGCTATTGCTTGTACTAAGCCATTTTCAATGAGTACATCACAGACTCGACCATCTGCAAGAGTTCCATTTTTGATCAGAACTTTCTTTGTATCTGTAGTCACTATAAGCCCGCCTCAATCGAAGTATCGCCAGCTAAGAGAAGATAGAGAATCGCCATTCGCACACTCACACCATTTGCAACCTGCTCAACAATCACAGAACGCGCACTATCTGCACTCTCTGCAGTGATCTCTAAACCGCGGTTCATGGGACCTGGGTGCATAACGATTGCTCCTGGATGGAGTGCGTTGAGACGATCTGTATTGAGACCGAAATAACGTGAGTACTCGCGAGCATTCGGGAAGAAGAGTTCATTCATCCGCTCTTGTTGCACGCGTAACATCATCACTGCATCAAGTGAATCGAGAACCTGGTCGAAATCATATGAAATGGTTACTGGCCAACTCTCTACACCGACGGGTAGCAGTGTCGGAGGCGCTACCAAGGTGACATGTGCGCCGAGTTTGGTAAGTAACAAGACATTTGATCGCGCCACTCGTGAATGGAGCACATCGCCGACAATTGCCACGCGCAATCCTTGAAGATCCTCACGCCCTTGCGACAAGTGCTTGCGAATCGTAAATGCATCCAGAAGAGCTTGGCTCGGATGTTCGTGGGTCCCGTCTCCTGCATTAATGACAGCACCTGACATCCACTCGCACGCTGCCAGTCGAGCAGGAGCACCAGATGCTCCGTGTCGAATGATTACTGCATCTGCCCCCATGGCTTGCAAAGTTTGCGCCGTATCTTTAAGTGATTCACCTTTACTGACACTTGATCCTTTGGCAGAGAAGTTAATGACATCTGCTGAGAGTCTCTTTGCTGCTGCTTCGAAAGAGATGCGGGTTCGTGTGGAATCTTCTGCAAAGAGATTAACGATGGTGCGGCCACGAAGAGTCGGAAGCTTCTTCATTGGAGTATCGCTGACTCTGGCCAATTCAGCAGCCGTGTCTAAGATCTTGATTGCATCGCTTCGACTGAGGTCAGCGATTGAGAGTAGGTGCTTCATTCTCCGCCTCCATCTGAGACCAGAACGTCATCGACTCCATCAAGTTCGGTCAATAGAACTTTGACTGATTGCGAGGTAGAGGTGGGAATATTCTTTCCAACAAAATCCGCTCGGATCGGTAGCTCACGATGTCCTCTATCGATGAGAACGGCAAGCTGCACTCGTGCCGGGCGACCGATATCGCCCAAAGCATCGAGGGCCGCACGAATAGTTCTGCCAGAGTAGAGAACGTCATCGATAAGAATCACTGTTCGGTTTTCGATCCCGAGGGCGGGAATGCTTGTGGGCATCAGCGCTCGTGGCGCTTTCAGGCGAAGGTCATCTCGAAAAAGTGTTGTATCCAAGGTCCCTACTTGTATCGGGGATCCTTCGATCTTCTCAATCAACTGCGCCAGGCGTAGGGCCAGATGCGCACCGCGAGTTGGGATTCCTAACAATGTAATTGCTGACGCCCCATTGTTACGTTCACAAATTTCATGGGCTATACGAGAAAGGGCGCGAGAGATATCTGGCGCAGGCAGAACAGAACTCATGTAAATCTCCTTCCCCGCCTCTCTGGACGGGTCTTAAAGGATGCGGCGAAAGAATACCACCAGAGGCCAGAACTCTGTGGATATCTCCAGCGCTGAGCGAGCCACTCTCTCTACCCTCCACCTCATGCTTAATCAGGAGTTAAAAGATATTCGAGTACGCATTCGTACGACTCGGTTAGCCCTAGGGTGGAGTTTGGCCGACTTCGAAGCTCACTCAGGTGGAACAGTCACTGCTGTCGCTATGGGTTCTTATGAGCGAGGCACACGCACTCTCTCCATCACGAAGTTGCTGACAATTTGTGACATCTTCCAGATCTCACTGATTCATATCTTGGCACCAGCGCAAGAATTGACATCAGCAGATTCATCGAGCCGACATATCTACGATCTTCGAGCTCTGCAAGCCATTCCGCCGAGCGCTGAAAAATCTCATCTACTCGCCTACATCCAGCAGATCATTAGAGAACGCGGTGATTGGAAAGGCGCTGTCGTCTCACTACGTGCAGCTGATATTGAAAACCTAGAACTCATCTTCGCGGCAAGCCAGGAGATTGAGAACCATAACTATCAGGCGTGGTTGGCACAGCAAGGGATATCACTACAGAAAAGACTAGAGAGATAAACTCGATTTAATGGAAGCTATTCTGCCCAGTACACCGTGTATATAGCCCGCCGAGTCATCGGTACTTAAATCCTTAGCCAGGCTGAGCGCTTCATCAATGACGATCGCATCATCCAAATCTGACGCCCAGAGAATCTCGTAAATTCCTAAACGCAAAATATTGCGATCAACTGTCGGCAGACGATCCATATCCCAGCCCTGCGCGTAGGTGGTAATCAATTCATCAATCTTGCGCTTATGGGTATGAATACCTTCAATAAGTGATTTCGTATATTCACGAATGGGGCGAGCATCTGGTCCCTCTTCTGGAATCTCGCGTGAAGCAAGAAGGACTAGTAGATCACTGTTTCGAATATCAGATTCGTAGAGAAGATCTAAGGTCTGTTTTCGAGCTTTACTGCGAGCCGACACTAGTTTGCGCGACCTTGATACGATCCATCGCGAGTGTCGACAAGAATCTTCTCATCTTGCTTAATGAAGAGAGGTACTTGAACTTCAATACCTGTCTCTACTGTGGCCGGCTTTGTTCCACCAGATGAACGATCACCTTGAAGACCTGGTTCTGTATATGTGACGGTGAGTTCAACTGAGGCAGGAAGTTCAATGTAGAGAGGGTTTCCTTCATGAATCGCTACTATCGCTTCAGTATTTTCGAGCATGTAGTTTGAAGCATCCCCAACAGTTGCTGCAGAGATTGTCATTTGATCAAAGTTTTCGTTATCCATAAAGACGAAATCATCGCCCTCTTTGTAGAGAAAATTCATGTCACGCTTTTCCAGAATCGCAACCTCAACTTTAACTCCAGCGTTATAGGTCTTATCTACAACTTTGCCTGTCAGTACCTGCTTGAGCTTGGTGCGAACGAATGCTGGACCTTTACCTGGCTTTACATGCTGAAATTCAACAACAGTCCATAGCTGCCCTTCAATGTCGAGGGTCATGCCATTCTTAAGGTCATTTGTTGTTGCCACGGTAATGCTCCAGTTCATTGCAACGGCAATCTGCCATCTGCTTCAAGAGTGGAAGTTTACCTCATCAAAGATTATGAAATGAGTGTCTTGAGCGCAGCCAAAGCCAACGAATATGAATTCGGACCAAATCCGCCGATAGTTCCATTAGCGACCCCAGAAATTACTGAGGTATGTCTAAATTCCTCACGTGAGAGCGGATTAGAAAGGTGAACCTCTATAAGTGGGGCCTTCACCATTTCTGCCGCATCACGAATGGCATACGAATAATGGGTAAATGCTGCCGGATTGATGATCACGGGAGTATTTGAATCAGCTGCCTCATGAAGCCATCCAATGATTGTCGCTTCATCATCACTCTGGCGCACATCTGCAGTGAAGCCATTGCTCTCGGCAGCGCTTCGGATATGTGCTTCTAATTGTGGGTAACTCATATCACCATAGATTGATGAATCACGAATATCTAACCGTGAAAGGTTTGGCCCATTGATTACTAAAACTTTCATGAACATACCTTCTCATATGCGCTCAGAAGATGACCTTGCGCCACATCTGCAATTCGGTCGGTTTTGCCAATCTCAGAGATAGTCACAAAGCGGAGAGTGTTTCCCCGAGATTTCTTATCCATCGACATAAGAGCCCTCAACTCAGGCCAATCCCCCGCAGAGTAGGTGATCGGAAGATTAATACCAGTCAAAATCGAAAGATGCAGATCGCGAACATCATCGGTGATAAGCCCTAGCTCTGATTGCAGGTGCGCCATAAATGCCATTCCAATAGCGACACATTCACCATGGCGCAGAGAATATTTCGCGTGCTTTTCTACAGCATGGCCAAAGGTATGCCCGTAGTTGAGTATCTCGCGATCAAAACTTTCTTTGAAATCTCCGCTCACGACATCAGCTTTCACTTGAACAGCTCGTTTGATTAACTCGATCACAAGTGCTTCGTCACTACGCAGTGATTGCAGATCTTTACCTGTGATGAGTTGCAAGATCTGAGCATCACGAATAAATCCACACTTGATAACCTCTGCCAATCCTGCGGCAAAATCGCGATCTGAAAGAGTTGAAAACCATGAGTGATCAATCAGAACAGAGCGCGGTGAATGGAATGAACCCACCAAATTTTTCCCATAATCCAGATTCGCGCCAGTTTTTCCACCTATTGCAGCATCAACTGAGCCGGCAACCGAGGTAGGTATCGCAATCCAATCAATTCCACGAAGATATGTGGCTGCGGCAAACCCTGCGATATCGGTAATCGCTCCACCACCGACCCCGATGACTAAATCAGTGCGGGTTAATCCAGCAGCAGCAAACCAATTCCAGAGCGTGAGAAGTACATCTGGACTTTTGCCCTCTTCGCCATCAGGAACGATGCAATATATAAACTCGCAATCCCCTGCTTCTACATTTCCAAGTACGGCCTTCATCGATTCAGTCGTGACAATCGCACAACGTGTGCGCTCAGATGCTCGCGCGCTTAATTCATCTCTCCAGTTACACCCCACGAGTACGTCATACTTGTGTTCGGCGCTCACGCTAATTACTGTGCTCATGAATTTACTTCCTTGCTCTGTGACAAGATTTCGGCAATTTCCTGTGCAATGTGTGACGGTGTTCCTGAATCAGTGGAGACCGTAAGCGTTGCTAGAGACTCATAAATGGGGCGACGAATATTCATCAGCTCTTGCCACTTAGCTCGAGGATTTCCAACTAACAAGGGACGATCGCGATTGAAGCCGATCCGAGGCGCAGCGCTAGAAAGTGAGACATCGAGAAAACAGATGGGATCTGGTGATTGACGAAGAGCCTGCTCGACATCTGAGTTCATGATCGCGCCACCGCCTAGGGCAAGGACTCCATCAAAGTCAGCGAGTTCTCGCAAGACAATCGCTCGCTCAAGTTCTCGAAAGAATGGTTCACCTTTATCGAGAAATATCTCAGATACGCGCAAACCAGATTCTTTTTCGATCAGCACATCCGTATCAGCAAAATTGGCTGACAGACGTTGACCAAGAGCTTTTCCAACAGATGACTTTCCTGCTCCTGGCGGGCCAATCAGAATTATCTGCGGCATGTCACTTAAAACGAAGATGAGCCATATACGACTCAAAGTTTCGCTTTGTCTCCGCAACGCTATCTCCACCAAATTTTTCAAGTACTGCTTCAGCAAGAACCAAGGCCGCCATCGCTTCTCCGACAACACCTGCTGCAGGAACTGCGCAGACATCTGAACGCTGATTAATTGCCTTCGCAGCCTGACCCGTTGCTACATCGATCGTATCGAGAGCTTTAGGAACGGTGGAGATTGGTTTCATTGCAATACTCACACGCAATATTTCACCGTTCGACATTCCGCCTTCTGTGCCGCCAGCGCGATCACTACGACGAACGATTGCCCCTGCCTTATTATGTTCAATCTCATCATGTGCCTTGGATCCTCTGCGCGTAGCAGTTGTGAAACCATCACCAATCTCTACGCCCTTAATTGCTTGAATTCCCATCATCGCACTTGCCAACCGCGCATCTAGTCGGCGATCCCAATGCACATGTGAACCCAGTCCAGGCGGAAGGTTGTAAGCCAAAATTTCGCAGACTCCACCGAGGGTGTCACCATCTGAGTGAGCGCTATCGATCTCGGCAATCATCTTCGTGCTTGTCTCTGCATCGGCACAACGCACTGGATCGCTATCGATGCGCGCCATATCGCTATAGGCCGGCAACGTGGCAGTATCTGGAACGCGAACTGTTCCTATCGAAATGACGTGACTCAGGATTGTGATTCCAACGCTCTGTTCCAAAAATGCACGAGCAACCGCACCTAGAGCCACACGAGAGGCTGTCTCGCGTGCACTAGCTCGCTCAAGAATTGGGCGTGCATCATCAAAGTCATATTTTTGCATTCCCACTAAATCTGCATGCCCTGGACGAGGGCGAGTAAGTGGTGCGTTTCGCGCCAACCCTTCAATTTCGCTTGCATCAACGGGATCGGCGCTCATTACCTTTTCCCACTTTGGCCACTCCGAGTTGCCCACTTGAATGCTGATAGGACCACCTTGGCTCTGACCTAAACGCACGCCACCAATAATCGAAATTTTATCTGCTTCAAAATTCTGTCGTGCACCACGTCCAAAACCGAGTCGACGACGTGCAAGATGAAAATCGAGAAAGGTTGAGTCAATTGCAACATGGGCTGGAACGCCCTCAATAATTGCTGAGAGCGCTTGACCGTGTGATTCACCTGCAGTTAGCCAACGCATGTGCATATTCTGACAGATCTGCAGCGCTGATGCTTACCTATTTAGCGATTAAAGCGGCGATAGTTCCACAAAATATTGCCGGAGCGAGCGGTATCTGCAGAGATTTACGGAGGTCACCTCGAGAAAGTAAGAGCGCATGAGCCGACGCAGTCACCGCGACTGTAAAGAGAAAAATCATGTATGTATCAGCCTCTGAGGGCAGAACAGAGATGGCCAATACTCCTAGAAGCTTTACATCGCCCATGCCGAGTCCGCAGAAGATCGAGAGAAATATCGCGACGAGGAGAACGATAACCGTCATGTAGACGTGCCCGCGTAATGTAAAAGTTCTCACATCAATAGTTATAAGGGATGTGATCCCAAGTATTGAAAGTGCTCGATTTGGAATGCGATGATTTCTTAGATCGATTAATGCGATCCACGCGAGTATTGGTAGGACCACAATCTGCATTCAGGGATAATACAAATGACTGCGCCAGCACTCCCTAAATGAATAGAGACTGTGGTTAAAGTTGGGCAAGTACAGAGCGGAGATGGCTCGATAGCGATGAACGATCGATCTCTTGCGAAAGAACTAAGGCAAGTTGATCCAAGCCTTGCCAGAGTAAGAGCTCTTTCCCATTAATGACCTTCCCAGATCTATCGCTCCACGCCGATGCAAGAACTGTTGGCCAAGGCTTATAGATAACGTCAAAGAGAAGACCCGAAACTTGAGTGGGCAAGTTCTCTGCCAATAAGTCGGCGGCACCGGCTGGTGTTGTGTTGATGATGAGGTCGTAGGAATTAATATCTGGATCGTTAACCCATGGAAGATAATTAAAAGTTGATTTTTCAACACAGCGCTCCAGGGCATCTTTGCGAGTTGATGTGCGACCCATCACCGAAAGGGTGTCAACGTTTCCATCAAGTGAACCGGCAACTGCTCGTGATGTTCCACCGGCTCCAAGAATCAGAGCATGTGAGAATTTGGAATAACCCTGTGCGTCAAGGGCGGCTAAAAATCCCGAACCATCGGTAGATGTTCCGAACCAGCGCCCTTCTTTCTTGTAGAGAGTATTGATTGAACCTATGCGCAGAGAGAGTTCATCACACGTCACATTGAGAAGGTGGGCCTCTTCCTTTAGCGGCATCGTCAGTGAAAAATAATCAAAATCAGATTCATGTGCGAGAAAGAACTGCTTCAAGGTGCCACTTGGGACATCTATAGCTTGATAACTACCGGCGACACCAATGCGCTCGAAAGCCGCGCGATGCAGAGAAGGTGAAAGCGAGTGAGAGATAGGAGAACCTATAACTGCGCCTCTGATCACTTATTATCCTCAAACTTTCCTGCTCGTAAATTCTTTTTGTAGAGTACCTTCCACGTGTTGAATTCCTCTAATGATGAAGTAAAGCGCGTGTCTTGTGGTGCGACGGTAATGAAATAGAGCCAATCCCCCGCTGCTGGCGACAATGCCGCCATCATAGCGTTAGACCCAGGGTTTCCAATCGGACCAGGAGGCAGGCCATATTTTCTGTAGGTGTTATATGGTGAATTAATAAGGGTGGACTTAGTGCTTAAGAAAATATCTCCTCGTGATTCCATAACGAAATGGACAGTTGAATCCATCTGCAATGGCATACCTATCTTCAGTCGGTTGTAGATCACACGTGAAACCTTTGTGAAATCTCCATTACCACCCTCTGCTTGAATGATCGAAGCAATAGTTAAGAGTTGCTGTGGCGAGTACTTTGATTGATCGGAGAGGAAACCGACCTTTACTACTTCAGCAAGGCCACGTTCGATCATCTCCGTGAGCGCGACATCAGCTTTCGTACCTTGTGCAAAGCTGTATTGAGCGGGAAAGAGAAGGCCTTCTAACTCTGTGAATGGCTTTGGAACTGCTGCGCTAGCAAACGCGGCTTTGACTTCGGCTTGCGGATAACCAGCCTTGCTAAAGAGTTTCTTAATCTCACTTATCCAAGCGCCTTCAGATACTGCGATAAGTCCAGCTATTCGCTTGCTATCTAATAGCTGATCAAGCGCGTTCTGCGCACAAATTTGTGTATCAATCAGGTGGACCCCAGGTGCAATGAGCGCCGCCTTTGGATCTGCCACAGCGAGTCTGAAAAATACTTCAGATGAAGCGATGACATCCTTTTCAAATAACTCGCGGGCAATCTCTAGGCCGGTTTCGCCTGAGGCAACAT
>Ga0209087_1000394_pt1 | contig 28147 bp, 29 predicted proteins | sample S_130805_EF_Meta_FD_187321 | JGI IMG/M metagenome (GOLD analysis project Ga0209087, IMG submission 187321) | Freshwater microbial communities from Lake Simoncouche, Canada to study carbon cycling - S_130805_EF_MetaG (SPAdes) (version 2) | ecosystem: Environmental > Aquatic > Freshwater > Lake ... | reverse complement strand
TCAAAACTAGTTCTTCCTATAGAGCCGTCGTAGACTACGACGTTGATAGGACGGGTGTGGAAGCGTGGTAACACGTTAAGCTTACCGTTACTAATAGCTCAATTGGCTTGATTTATGCACTGAAAAAATTTTTATTGATACAAATTACAATGTTAAAAATTTATTTTTCTTTATTTATATTTTTTTATTTCCATAATTAAATATGGAGCCAAGGATATAGGGAAAAAATATGTTATTATTTTCTTAATTCGTAAAAAAATAATTATTTTATAGCATAGTTGAACTAATAAATTTTTTAATAAACGGTCTCTAAATACACCATCTTGATCAATTCTATCAAAGATATCTTTTAAAGGATGAATAAATTTTATAGTAAAGTTTAATTTTTTTATTTTAAAATAAGTACAATCAAAATTTAAATTATTTAATATGTTTTCATAGCTATCCTTACCTAATTCTTTAATTAATTTTTTTCTTCTCAGTGTTGCAAATGTGAAGTTGGGGAAAAAAGGAATAAACCATTTATAAAAATGCGGTTCAAATGGAAAAGTATAATTAGAGCATTGAATAAATAATAGTGAATTTTCATCTTTTAATAACCCTATACCGCAACGAATATGTTGCTCGATATCGTCTGTATGTTCGAGTACATTCATTGAAAATATAAAGTCAAATTTTTCTTTGTTTTGAAATTTTTCTAAAGTAGTTGTGAATATTTTTAAATCAGTTTTATTAATAAGTTCAATTCTTAAACTATCGATATATTCAGCAAATCCACCGGGTTCTATTGAGGTAATGTCATAACCTAAATCATGTATGTAACGGGTTAGAAGATGAATTCCACCACCCACTTCTAGTATTTTAATATTTTTTTTTAAATAAGGAACAATGATTTTGTGACAATAAAAAGCATCAGCTTTAGCATTTTTCAAATAATTTTTTTTATTATCAGAATAATTCATTTCAACATATAAATTATCTGAAACTTATTTTATTTTTTTAATCATAACTTATAAAAATTATTTATAATTATTTTTGTGAACTTTTTATATATTGGGTACATCCTTATCATAATTTGATATTTTTTTTTAAGATCTTGTATGTTTATTTCTTCTTGTAAGATAATTTTTCCTTTATCAAATTCTTTAGTTAAAATGTGAGCAGACACCCCAGAATAAATTTCTTTTTTGGATATAACTTCTCTTATAGGATCTTTTCCTCTATGATTAGGCAAGTAAGAAGGATGAATATTAAATGCTTTTTTGAAGTTACTTAATTTTAAATTAATTTTTTTATGATAAGTTGCAACTATGCATAGATCAAAATATGAACTGCAGAAATTTTTATTGTATTCTACTACAATATTGTTTTTTTTTGAGAACTCTCCTAAATTTTCTAGTTTTAAATAAGGATCTACCATTTTTCGCTCATATCTAGTAATTACAAGTTTTGGTTTTTTGTTCATTTTGATCAACTGTTCAAGGACTGCATTGCCTAAGCCCGTAATTCCAAACAATACAATTTTCATAATTCTTTAATCAATAATTTAAATATTTATCTTTATTTGTGCCGCAGTTGAAAAGACAATCAACTATACTTAATGCAGGTATAAAATTATAATTCATCTGATGATATTGTTTGCAATGTTTGTAATTAAAAAATTCGATTTTTATATTTTCCTTTACAAATAAATCTTGATCTAAATATAGCCTAGCTGCTGGTCCTGTTACATAAATTGAAGCATCTTGTTGTTTGCATATTTCAACAAGTCTTAAAGACGCATTAATATCCTTCAATTTTATTGGGACATCTTCTGAAAAATTAAACATAGTATTTATTTTGATATATTTACATATTTCAATAATAATTTTACGATTAATTTTATATAAATAATTTTCATTATTATTTAATATTTTTTCTAAAAAAGAATATATTTCTATAAAATACTCTGCGCGCTTATAATTTTCTTTAAAAATATTCAAATGTTTTTTATTCCATTGATTGTCAGATATTTTAATATCTAAAATTTTGCTTAAGTGAAATCCTTTGCTTTTAATAGGTATAGTAACCCAAAATTTTTTTTGTTCATTTCTTATTAGGTTTCTATTTCTCCAGTCACCCTTAGTATATTGAACTTCATCAAAAAAAATAAATTCATCTACATAATTTATCAAATCAAAATATCCTCTCCATGGAATGTAATTCGATTGAAGGATTGCAATTTTCTTCATAAGTTTAATTTTGATTATATAAATAATTTAACTGTAGGATAATTAAGATATTTTTTTCTAAATTTAGAAAAAAAAAATTTATTAATAATATTATATTCAATGATATGAGATATCGCTAATTTAATGCATTTAGCAAAATTATAAGAGGATTTACCTAGATATCTTTTGTTGCGTTTTATTTTAATGTAGTTAATTTTAAATTTCATCGTTTTTAATTCACCATAAAAAAATCCCACAGAATTCGACTTTAAATATTTATTAACTATTTCTCTGGAAGTTATTGCATAATTTGAAATATTTTTTTTAAAAATTATAAAAGATAAAATAGTTAGTATTAACCAAAATATATCTGAATAAAGCCTCATAAAATCAAATTTTTTATGTTCATTAATTCCTATTACCAAATGATGTTTTTTGTACTCTTTGTAAAATTTTATAATATATTTAGGATTATCCTGAAGGTCCGAGTCCATGATAATAATGATATCTCCGGTTGAGTATTTTAATCCAGCATATATAGCTAAGTGCTGACCATAATTCTTTTTTAATTTTATTCCTTTTAAGAATTTATATTTTTTTTTTAATTTTTTTATAATGTCCCAACTATTATCTTTACTGGAGTCGTCTATTAGAATGATTTCAAAATTTGTTGTACATTTTTTTATATAAAATTTAATTTTTTTAACTAATTCTTCTATACATTCTTGCCCATTATAAACAGGTGATACAATTGATATCTTTTGCATTAATCTTAATAAATTTAATGTCTATTCAAAAAAAAATTAATTTTATTTTTAATTTTTATTTGATCTATAATAGTTAATTGATTATGTAACGGAAGCCTTATTAAAGATTTTGATATCAAATCTGTATTAATAAGATTAAATTTTTTTTTATGCAATTTTCTAAAATAATATGATGTGTCCAATGGAATATAATGAAAAAGTGATATTACATTTTGAGACTTTAAGTGTTTAATTAATTTATCTCTTAATTTTTTTTTCACTATTAAATAATAAATATGACTATTACTTTTCGCATAGTTTGGAATCTGAGGTCTTATTAATTTTTTTTCTTTTTCCAGTTTATAAAACAAATGATGATAATCACTCCAAATTTTAATTCTATTTTTAATTATAGATTTGGCTTTTAAAAGCTGAGCATACAAAAAAGCAGCGTTTATTTCACTTAGACCGTAAGATGACCCTAGGTCTACCCATGTATACTTTTTAACAAAATTATTGTTAAAATCATCTCTATTGGTGCCTTTGTCTCTCAGAATTTTTGCTCTTTTAATGAATTTTTTATTATTAATTAGTAGAGCTCCACCTTCACCACAGTGAATATTTTTTGAGTCATGAAATGACAGTGTTGCAAGATCGCCAATAGATCCTAAAGGTCTACCTTTATAACTTGATAAAATAGCCTGAGCGGCATCTTCAATCACATAAAGTTTATATTTTTTTGCAATTTTTAATATTGGATCCATATCACAACTAACACCAGCATAATGCACAGCAACTATTGCTCTTGTTTTTTTTGTAATTGCTTTTTCAATTTTTTTTGTATCAATATTTAAAGTCTTAGGATCGATATCAACAAATACAGGAATTCCTCCTCTTAAAACAAAAGCATTTGCGGTCGAAACAAAAGTGTAAGACGGCATAATAATTTCATCGCCCTGCTTTATTTTTAATAATAGAGCACAGATTTCTAGTGCTGCGGTACAGGAATGAACCAATAAAGCTTCTTTGCATTTGATATTATTCCTTAACCATTGCTCACACTGTTTTGTAAATATTCCGTTAGATGAAAAATGATTATATTTTTTTAAGACTGTGATATTTTTTAAACCCATTGTGTAAGGAGAATTGAATAATATTTTTTTCATTTTTTAAATTTTTTTTTTACTGAATTTATATTGATTGCATCAATGTCATATCCAAAATATTTTGTATTATCTAAATTAATACTTTGCGCCAATAAGCCATCCGAACATCCTATATCATGAATTTCTGCATATCTATTATTATCAAGATAATTACCAAGTTGTTCTGTAAAACTTTTCTTGCCGATTAAGAGACCAATCAAATTTTGGATTGGTCTATAAAAAAAACTATAAATCATGTCTTATCCCTAAAGCTAAGTATTAATTTTTTTTATTTTTTTATAATTTTTTACTAGATGCAGATATTTATTTTATAAATCACAAACTTTTAAGCCTTGTCGTTTTTCTAATATTTGAATAAACTCCGCGCAATGAAAAATATTTTCATAACTACCTAAATCAAACCAAGCAGTTCCTCTGCCAATATTGACATAATTTAAACAATTTTTGTTTAACAAAGCATTATTAACAGATGTAATTTCTAGTTCATTTCGTTGCGAAGGCTTTATTTGGTCCAAAACTTTTAAAACATTTTTATTGTAAATATATAATCCTGTCACTGCAAGATTGCTTTTAGGATTATTAGGTTTTTCAACAATTTTAATTAATTTATCTTGCTTAAAGTAAGCCACTCCATAATCTTTTGGATTGGTTACTGTTGATACAAATATATAAGACTTATTGGTTTTTTTAATTAAATAGTCATTGATTAACTTAGGAAATAATCGTCCGTAAAAAAAGTTATCACCTAAAATAAAAACTATCTTATCGGCCTCCCTTATAAAATCTTGACTAATAATTAAACCTTCAGCAATGCCCGCGCCTGTATTTTTTTGTATTTGGTAATAAATTTGAATTTTATATTTTTTTATAATTTCTTTAAGAATTTGACTGAAAAAATTTTCATCTCCCTCATTACAAATAATTAAAATCTCTCTGATCCCAGCATAAATTAAAGTAGACAAAGAATAATAAATCATAGGTTTATTATAAATCGGTAGTAAATGTTTATTTATAACTTTAGTTAATGGTTCCAAACGACTACCTCGGCCTCCAGCCATAACAATTCCTCTAAATTTCATAGAATTTATTGCTGTTAAACGTAAAAGTTTATTTATATAATTTATATAACAATACTTAATAATGAAGTTACTGCTAACATAAATTATTTCAATATAAAGATACTTATTTATATCATTGCAATATTATCTTCTAAATAAATGTTTAAAAATAGAGTTGTTATTACAGGGGGGTTGGGTTTTATTGGAACTAATTTAATTTTAAACTTAATTAAGTCAAAATATAAGATTTTAAATTTAGATAAAAATAGCGATTCATCAAATAAAAAATTAATTAATTATTATCATAATAATTATCTATATAAAAAAATTGATCTATCTAAATCAGGCAATGAACATCAAATATTAAAAATTATAGAAAAATTTAAACCACAGATAATTATTAATTTAGCTGCTGAGACACATGTAGACAAATCAATAGATAATCCGAAAAAAATTTATACTTCTAATGTTAATTGCACTTTAAATTTATTATTAGCAATTAATAAAAGTATTTTAAAAAAGAAAATTAAATTAATTCATTTTGGTACAGATGAAATTTATGGAGATGTAAGTCTACATTCTAAAAAAAAATTTACAGAAAATTCAAGATATTTTACTAATAACCCATATTCTGCGAGCAAAGCTGCTCAGATAAATCTGATCCAGTCATTTATAAGAACTTACAATATAAATGCTATTATTATAAATCCTTGTAACAATTATGGTTTTTATCAGTATCCTGAAAAATTAATACCTAGATCGATTAGATTAATTTTATCAAACAAACCAGTAGAATTATATGGAAACGGAAAAAATAGAAGAGAGTGGACATTTATAGATGATACTGTTGAAGCAATTAAAATTATCATTAAAAAAGGAAAAATTGGCCATATTTATAATCTTTCTACTGAAAAGTGGGGAGGCAATATTTCTAATTCACTATTAATTAAAAAAATCTTTAAAATTTTAAGACAATTAAACAAAAATTATTTTTTAAAAATTAATTATGTCAAAGATAGACCGGGTCATGATTTGCAATATTCTACTAGTGGAAAAAAAATTATTGCCCTTGGATGGAAGCCTAAATATAGTTTAGAAAAAGGAATAAAGAAAACATTGTTATGGTACTTAAATGAAGAAAATGCCGCTCTTTTTAAAAAAAAACTTTTTTTAAAAAGATTCGGTCTAATAAATAAAAAATGAGTAAATTTAAATTTCTTCAGTCTATTAAATCTTTTAACAATACAGTCAAACTCTCTATTTTAATTTTATTTACACTTATAACTTTTTATACATCTATAATTTTTTTCAATTTAGACCCTTTAAAATTAATTATTGCATCTTTACTATTTTTAGTCGTATTAATATTTGCTATATTAATTTTTGATACATCTTATTTCAAATATAAAGGTTTCGATTTAAAAGATTTAGTCTTAGCGATAATTACAGTTGCATTTTTTCTTTTGTTTTTTGTTTTACCACCTAAATTAAAAGTTTATTTTCCAACGTTCCCACTATTAATGTTAGATACGGATGCATTTTTACATTACGATACAGCTTTTCATGTTTCGATAATAAATTCTATACTAAATTTCGGATATCCTAGTATAGGTCAGCATAATTCACCTTTTCTTTTTTACCATGTGTTGAGCCATTATATTGATGCGCTAATAATTTTTTTTTCAGGATTAGATGCGTTAGAATCTTATGGGTTATTTTATTATTTTAAATTTATTTCAATATTTAGTGGTGTTTTATTTTTGATAAGTCAAATTTTAAAAGTAAATCAAATTTATAAATATTTATTATCTTTAATTATTTTTACCCAACTTATATTTGGTGATTTTCATATTATAGCTTCGCACTCTCTTTGGTTTACATCTGTAATTATGTTATTTTCCTTTAGTAATGTTATTAATATTATTAAAAATGACGAAAATAAGAAAAAAGATTATTTATTTCTTATTTTATTAATCACAATAGTAACACTAGGAAAGATTAATTATGGCATTATTTTTGCTATTTTTATTGTGTCCTTTTTATTTTTTAAAAATCTAAAAAAAAATTTTGTCGAGTGTTTATCGCTGTTAGTTTTAATTTTTTTTTTAATGTTCACATTTTTCCTTATTTTGTACTATAATAATAATCTTTATAATATTTCAAATTTCCTACAATTTAATACAAAATTAGACGTTAATTTTCTTATTTTAGTTTTTTTCAAAGTTTTTTTTTTATCATTTTTAAATTATATTTATAAAAGTAACTTTATTAAGTTTTCACTAGCCTCAACATTATTCTGCGCTTGTATTGTAACTTTTATAAAAATTTTTTTTACAAAAAATTTTAGTCTTTATTTTGTGCTAGCTTTTGATTTTATATTAACTGTTATTTTTTTTTATATTTTTGTGCATGAAATGGAAGTAAAAAATAAAAATATTTTTACAGTAAGAAAAGAAGTAAATAACATTTTAATTTTTGTTATATTTTTATTTAATAAATTAACATTTAGTTTATTTATTTTTTTTATAAATTTCAAAAAAAAAATTTTTAATTTTATTTTAGTAATTTTTTATTTTAGTATTGCTAATATTTATAATGATAAAAATTTTAACATGATTTCTTTTGAGCCCTCAATTGATATCTTAAATAAAATATCTTATTATAACAATTCACCCTATTCACAAATTATAGAAAAAGATTATATATTTGATAATCGCTCGTTTAATATTTTTTCAATCAATGAACTTAATAATTTATATTACAATTATTTTCCAATAAATTATTTTTTATATGAAAACGATAAATTAAGTTTCTTAAGAATTTTAAAATACGGAAAACAACATTCAAATCTAATTAAAAAAAAAGTTGACGGTAATTTTTATCAATTTAGAAAAAATTTGAATTTTTTCGTAATAGACAATAATTATAAAAAGAAAGATTTATTATTATTTGTGCCTAAAGAAAAATTAGAGAGTATTTTTTCTAATTCAGAGTTAATGAAATTAAGAGATAATAGATGGTCTTTCGGGCTTTATTTATATAGCGTTACTGGCATTCCACTAGTTTATGGTGTTAATAAACTTTATTATTATTATGGATATGGTAATTACGACGTGTCTTCACTCTCATTATATTCTTACGAGATTAATATAAGTGATATTTGTAAATTTAACAAAGATATTATCAAAGTTGAAAGCTTTTTAGATTCAAAATTTTCAATTATAAAATGTTTAAGTTAGTGAAATAATTATAATTAATTTGACAATTTTTATCTAATCATGAAAAAAAGAATTTTAATTTGCGTTGCTCATCCAGACGATGAGACTATTGGATGTGGAGGTGCAATAGCACATCATGTAAAAAATAAAGATAAAGTTTATTGTATTTACATGACTGATGGAGTTGGAGCTAGGCATTCAAAAACTAAAGACAGTTTAATACATCAAAGAAAGAAAAACTCTCTAATAGCTTCAAAAATTTTAGGCTTCAAGTGGCTATGGGATTATTGTGGTAACTTTCCAGACAATGGAATGGATAAAGTAAAATTATTGGAAGTGGTTAAGAAAATTGAAGAAGCTAAAAAAAAAATTGTACCACATATTATTTATACTCATAACCCGCATGATCTAAACGTTGATCACAGAATTGTGGCCGAAGCAACATTAACAGCTTTTAGGCCTCAGGCAAAAGAGATTTGGGAAAAAATCTTAGCTTTTGAAATTCCTTCCTCAACCGATTATGCTTATTTTAAAAAGAATAAAATTTTTCAACCTAATTATTTTTTAGATATTAAAAAATATTGGAATAAAAAAAAAGAGGCGTTACAGGCCTACAAAACAGAAATAAAGAAATTTCCAAATAGCAGATCGTTAAAGGGAATTGAAATATTATCTAAATATAGAGGTACCCAAAATGGATTGTTGCAAGCTGAAGGTTTTCAAATATTAAAAGAAATTAATAGATGAATAGATATATAATTGCTTCAGTTACAGATTATTTTAAAAATAAAATAAAAAAAAAAAACTTTCATTTTATTAATAAAAAAAAAAAATTAAATTTAAAGAATATTAAAAGAATAAATCCAAAAATAATTTTTTTTCCTCATTGGAATTGGAAAATTAAAGATAGCATATTAAATCGTTATTTATGCATAGGTTTTCACTCTACTCCTCTACCTTACGGAAGAGGAGGTTCGCCCATTCAGAATATGATTGTAAGAGGCTATAAACTTTCAACTGTGTGTGCAATAAAGTTAGAAAATAAATTAGATAGCGGACCAATTTATTTAAAAAAAAATTTTAAGTTAAGTGGGAGAGCAGAAATTATTTTTGAAAAAATTTATAAAATAATATTTTCCATGATTGTCATTCTTATAAAAAAGATACCTAAGCCAAAAATGCAACTGGGCAAATCTTATTACTTTAATAGAAGAAAACCAGATGAAAGCAATATCGGCGCTCTCAATTCATTAAATAAAGTTTATGACTACATTAGAATGCTAGATACTAATGTAAAAAATTTTCCATTAGCATTTGTTTCAACATCAAATTTAAACATTCAGTTTAAATACGCAAAAAAAGAAAAAAATTTTGTTATTGCTAAAGCTATCATCAGAATAAAAAATTAAATAATTTTCATTAATGTTAAATCGTTATCATTCTTAATAATCTTAAATTTGTTTTTTTTAAAAATTTTTACGGATGCTATATTTTTATTTTTTATTCTTGAAATAATAATGAGTTTTTTTTTTAAAAATTTTTCTGATTTTTTTATAATTTTTGATCCATAACCGAGATTTCTAAATTTTTTTGAAATATTAATAGATATATTTGTAAATATTTTAACTGTTTCGTATCGGATAGTCCCAATTTTTTTGGAATCACCAATTAGAGCAACCAAAAAAATTACATTTTTTTTTTTTAATTTATTTTTGTACCATTTAAAATGGTCATTATATTTTATATTTTTTGTGTTAAAAAAATTTTTTCTTACTCCTTTTTCGTTTCTTAGTTCATAAAAAAACCTAGCATCTTTTACTGATGCTTTTCTTATTTGAATCTTCATTTTACAAAAGTTTTTTTACTAAAGAGCTTATTTTTTGGTCATCAAGATAAATTTTTGACATAACTTTAGCAGTTGCTTTGGGACTATATTTAAATGCAATACGAAGTATATTCATCCAATTTGAATTGTTTTTTTTTCTTATATTTTCAATTTTAGAAATAATTTTTAAATAATTTTTACTTTTCTTTATTTTTTTCATATACTTTTTTTCATTAATATTTTATTCTAGAATAAGATTAGAAAGTATAGCTTGATATCCAAAAATCCATTAAAAAAGATACCTTTTTTTATTGCAGAAATATCTGCAAATCATAATGGATCGTTACTCCATGCTAAAAAACTAATTAAAATAGCAAAAAAATATGGAGCTAACGCCGTAAAATTACAAACCTATAATCCCAGCTCAATGACTATAGATAGTAATAAACTAGATTTTAAAATTAGAGGAGGTTTATGGAATGGAAAATACTTATGGGATTTATATGAAAAAGCACAAACACCATTTGAATGGCATGATGAATTATTTGATTATGCAAAAAAATTAAAAATTATTTGCTTTAGTACACCATTTGATGAAACTGCAGTTGATCTTTTAGAAAGCCTTAAGTGTCCGTTTTATAAAGTTGCTTCTTTTGAAATGAATCATATTCCTTTAATTAAAAAAATAGCCCGGACCAAAAAACCAATAATTATTTCAACTGGCATGGCAAATCTTAAGGAAATTGATTTGGCTTATAAAACAGCTAAAAAAAATGGAGCAAAAGAAATTATACTTTTATATTGTGTTAGTAATTATCCTTCAAAGATTTCAGATTTTAATTTTAGTAATATTAGAATTTTAAAAGAAAGATACAATTGTAAAGTTGGTTTTTCTGATCACTCAATAGATAATAAAGTTGTTGCCGCAGCGATTGCGGCAGGAGCAGAAGTTATTGAAAAACATATAGCTTTAGAAGGTCAAAAAAAAGGTTTTGATCTTGCATTTTCCTTAAAGGGAAAAGAAATTAAACATTATGCACAAGTTATTAAAGATACATCTTTAATGATGGGGAAAAAATATTTTTTTAGAAATAAGAGTGAGCTTAACAGCAGACAGTTTAGAAGATCTATATACGCAGTGAAGGACATAAAAAAAAATGAGAAATTCACTAAAGATAATATTAAAGTTATAAGACCTGGATATGGCATTGACCCATATTTTTATGAAAAAATAATTAATAGATTATCACCAGTAAATATAAACAAGCAAACGCCTCTTAAAAAAAGAATGCTAAATAAATTACGAATTAAAATATCAAAATCATGAAAAAAATTCCATATGGCAGACAATATATAAATAATGATGATATTGAATTAGTTTCGAATTCTTTAAAAAAAGATCTCATTACAACAGGCAATTATGTAAAAAAATTCGAAACTAATGTTAAAAATAAATTAGGATCAAAATTTGCTTTAACTTGCAGTAATGCTACCTCTGGACTGCATTTAGCTTTTAAAGCAATAGATTTAAAGAAGAACGACATCATAGTAATGCCAGGTATAAATTTCATTGCTGCTTATAATATGAGCAAAGTTATAGGGGCCAAAATATTTTTAGCTGATGTTGACAAATTCACAGGTCAAATGACCCCAGAAACTTTGTTAGCGTGTATAAAAAAAAATAAATTAAAAAAGATTAAAGCTATATTAGTGATGTATATGGGTGGGTACCCTGAAAATGTATTTGAATTTTATAAAATTAAAAAAAAATATAGAAGTTTTTTAGTTGAAGACGCATGTCATGCATTAGGCGCCAAATATGAACATAATTCTAAAGATATTTATATAGGCTCATGCAAACATTCAGACATTGCAGTTTTTTCTTTGCATCCAGTTAAAACTATTACCGCAGGCGAAGGTGGTTTAATCACAACAAATAATAATTTTTTTTATCAGAGAATATTAGAACTTAGATCTCATGGTATAATTAAGGATAAAAATAATTATCATTGGAAATATAATATTTACGAACCAGGCTTTAATTATAGATTAAGTGATATAAATTGCGCATTAGGTATAAGCCAATTAAAAAGAATTAATTTATTTATAAGTTATAGACGCAAAGTTTTTAAATTTTATAATGAGAATTTTAAAAAAATAAAAAATATTATTCTTCCAAATTACAATATTAAAAATAAACCATCATATCATTTATTTTTAGCTTCTATTAATTTTAAACAAGAAATAAAGAACGAATTACTAAAATTTTTCAAGAAAAATAATATAATTCTTCAGTATCATTATATTCCTATTTATAAATTTTCTTTTTTTAAAAAAAAAATAAAACTGCCCAATTGCGAATATTATTATAAAAATACTTTGAGCTTTCCAATATATTATAATTTATCTAATCAATCTTTGAAAAAAATTATAAATTTATTAAAAATATTTTTAGGAAAAATAAAATAGAAAGTATTTATTTTATGAATAATTTTTTAGCTAGCATTAGATCTTCCGCAGTATTGATATCTACATGAGAATATTTTTTTAGTATAAAAAACCCTGTTTTTTCTAAAAAGAGTTTTCTTTCCTTCAAAAATTTATCTGTTTTAAAAAAATAAAAGCAGCCAGCATCATGAAATTCTTTCTCAGAATCTTGAGACCTTTGATTTATGTACTTTTTGTTTTTGAAATAAATATATTTATTTTTTATTTTTATTAATCTTGTGGTTGGGTGAGAAAACTCCATAATTGAAATTAAGCTGTCAAAATTATTATTCTTAAAATATTTAAATGCTTTAGCAATTGTTTTACAATTAATCGAAGGAGTCGCTGGATAAATACAACAATGATATTTATAGTTAAAAGTTTTAAAGTTTAATATCCCGTTATACAAAACATCACTAGTACTGGTTAAATCATCAGAAATATTTTTTTTCCTCAAAAAAGGAACTGTTGCCCCATATTTTTCAGCTATATTTGCTATCTTTTTACTATCAGTAGAAATAAATATCTTTTTAAAAATTTTAGTCTTTTGTGCTGCTATAATTGGATAGGCAATAATGGGTTTTCCATAAAAATTAATAATATTTTTATTTTTAATTCTTCTGCTGCCAGCTCTAGCTGGTATAATGCAGATTACTTCCTTAATTTTTTCCATAATTAATATATAGTTTATACTATAAATTATTATTTATTCATCAAATGAATTTAAAATCAAAATTTGGAATCTTTTTTTATTTAGTTTTGCAAAACAGAGTTGTTTGGTCGCTTTTATCTAGTTTTGAAAAAGAAAAAATTAAAAAGAATAATTTTTATTTTAACAATTACAGAACTGACTATAATCCAAAAAATTATCAAAACAGTATGTCTTGGGATAGATTTAATAAACAAGAGGATAAGGATTATAGACAATGGTTGGAGTTTTTAGATAAACATTTAAAAAAAAGAAATTTATCTATTTTGGAAATAGGTCCTGGCTCTGGTTATTATAGTAATTTTTTATGCAATCATAAAAATGTCTCTAGTTATACTTTTTATGAAATAAATAAGAGTTTTAGAAATTATCTAACTTATAAACTTAATAAATTATCCAAAAAAAATTTTCAATTTTATTCAATTAATAAAAATTTTCTTAAATATAAAAATTATAAAAAATTTGATTTAATAATTTTTCTTTCTTCATTTCATCATATACCCGATAGAAAAGAGTATTTTGATGCTTGTTATAATTTATTAAAAAATAATTCAGGCAAGATTATATTTATAGAACCAACTCACTATTTTTTTAGAATAATAGCAATATTAAAAAAATTTTTTAAATATTATATTTATGAAGATGTGAATAAATTATATAAAAATTTGGGTACTCATCATTTTTGCACGGAAGCTGAATTTATTAACTTATCAAGAAAGAAAAATTTAGATATTAAAATTGAATATAAAGTTTTTAGTAAAAAAGTTAATTTTCTCTTAGAAACTTTTAATTTAAAATTTTTATCAAAAATAATTAAAAAATATTTTTCTGGAGAATTGTATTTAGTTTGTGAAAAAAATCTAATGATTAATAAATGAAGTATTGTAAGAATTGTTTAATACCCGAAATACGTCCAGATCAATTCCTGATAAATGGCACTTGTAACGCCTGTTTATCTTTTGAGAATAAAAAAAACATTAACTGGAATGCGAAAAGAAAGAAATTATTAGAAATAATCAGTAATTTAAATTTGAAAAAAGATGGTTGGAATTGCATTATCCCTTCAAGCGGAGGAAAGGACAGTACTTATCAAGCGATAAGAGCTAGAGAATTAGGATTGAACCCATTAATCGTTACGGCAACAACTTGTCACTTATCTGAAATTGGAAAAAGAAATATCGAGAATTTGAAAAGAATTGGTTTTGATACAATAGAGTTTAGCTCTAATTATGAAGTAAGAAAAAAACTGAATAAAATATGCTTAAAAGAAATAGGTGATATTTCTTGGCCAGAACATGTCTCAATTTTTACCATACCTATTAAAATTGCATGTAATTTTAAGATACCACTTATTATTTATGGAGAAAATCCACAAATGGAATATGGAGGACCAACTGATAGTTTAGAGAATTTTTATTTAGATAGAAAATGGATGGAGGAATTTGGAGGCTTAATAGGACTTAGAGTTTCCGATTTGTACAATCATTATGATTTTAAAAAAAAAGATTTAGAGTTTTTAGAATATCCTAGTGAAGATGAGCTTAAAAAGAACAGAATACAGAGCATTTTTTTAGGATATTTTGAGGAGTGGGATAGTTTAAGAAATTTTGAAATCTCAAAAGAAAATGGCTTTGAACCCTTTTCTCAAATTGTTGAAAATTGTTATTTTAATTTTGAAAAATTAGATAATTATCAACATGGGATTCATGATTATTTTAAATTTTTAAAATATGGCTTTGGAAGAGCCTCAGATCAAGTTAGTCTACTAATTAGAAAAAAAATTATTTCTCGAGAAGAAGGAATTGAAATTGTAAGAAAATACGAGGGTTTGTTTCCTAACTCTTATCTAGGAAAAAGTATAAAAGAAATTTTAGATAATATAGATTTATCTTTAGAAGAATTTATAAAGATATGCGACAAATTTACGAACAAAAAAATATTTAAATGCAATCAGGCTGGAGAATTAACTAAAGATGATTTAGGTAATTTAGCAAAAATTTATGAAAATTTTAATAGTTAATTATGGTTCTGGAAATATATATTCAGTTTTTAAATCAGTAATTGACACGGGGTTTAATCCGGAAGTTATCACTAACCCTAAAGGCTTAGATCTTGCTGATAAAATAATTCTACCAGGCGTAGGCTCTTTTTATGAATGTATGATGTTATTGAAAAGAGGAAATTGGGTTGATAAATTAACATTTTTAGTAAAAGAAAAAAAAATTCCAATTTTGGGCATTTGTTTGGGAATGCAACTGTTTGCCAAAAGTAGTTATGAAGATCAATTTTCAAATGGTTTAAATTTTATTGACTGTGATGTACGCTCATTAAAAGAGCTCGGATGCGATAAAGTTATTCCACATATGGGCTGGAACGCTATTAATTTTGATAGTCAAGATATATTATTTAAAAATATTAAAAATAATTCTGATTTTTATTTTGCCCATAGTTATGTTTGCTCAAATTTTAATAAAAAATATATCACTAGTTATTGTGATTATGGAGTGAATTTTACATCTACTATTTCTCATGAAAATATTTTTGGTACACAATTTCATCCTGAAAAAAGTTCTAAAAATGGTAAAATAATTTTGAAAAATTTTTTAGAGCTTTAATTTTTATGTTAAAAACTAGAATAATACCTGTTTTATTGTGGAATAATAATTCTTTGATAAAAGGAAAGAATTTTAATAGTTGGAGAAGAGTTAGCTCATTAATTCCTTCAGTAAAGATTTATAACTCCAGAGATGTTGATGAATTAATTTTTTTAGATATATCAGCCACAAAAAATAACAGGCTTCCTGATGAATATTTGATTAAACAATTAGCGTCAGAATGTTCGGTGCCATTAACGGTTGGCGGCGGTATAACCGAGCTGCATCAAGTTGAGCATTTATTAGCTTCTGGAGCAGATAAAATATCAATTAACACATCTGCATTTTATAAAAAAAACCTAGTTAGTAAAATTGCAAAAAAATTTGGCTCCCAATGCGTTGTTGTAAGTATTGATGTTAGAAAGATTGAAAATAGATATTTTTGCTTCAGCAATAGTGGAGATAAAAGACAATCTATAGAGCCTGTTCAGTGGGCGAGAGATGTACAAGATATGGGTTGTGGAGAAATTTTATTAACCTCTATTGATAAGGAAGGTGAAATGAAAGGTTATGATTTAGATATAATTAATCAAGTTTCTAGTGCTATTAATATTCCTGTTATAGCATGTGGGGGAGCAGGAAATTATGAACATATGTTCGATGTCATTTCAATGACAAAGGTATCTGCCGTAGCAGCCTCTAGTATTTTTCATTTTACTGAACTTACCACAACTGGAGCCAAAGAATATTTAATGAAAAAAGGAATAAATGTTAGAAAATAGTTTTACTAATTTTTTTTATTCAGTAAAAAAAGCTTTTCCTAATAGAGGTTTAATATAAGAAACTTCATTAGATAATTTATATATTTTAATTTTGTTGTTTTGAATTTTAATTTTTATTTTGTTATCAGAATAAAGTTCTAGGTATTTTTTTAAAAAAAATGCTGTATCTTCTTTTTTGTATGTGAGAAAATTTTTTCTTGGTCTATGAATGCAATCAGAAAACCATTTTTTAAAACCTAGAGATTTTGGCAATATTCCCCAGATGAATTCTAATGGAGTTCCAACGAAGGGGTAATTTAGTACTTTGTTAATTTTTATATATTTTAGTTTATGATTTAATTTAGTTAAATATTTATTAGAAAATATATGCTGGCATCCATTAACATAAAAAAAAGGAGATGGTTCTATATGCGCCATTACATTACCAAATTTATATTCTTCTTTAAAAAATAACTTCCTAGGTAATAAGTATCTGAAAGTTCCCTCGTTATAAAATATTAAATCAGAAAATGGATTGTAAAAATTTCTTTCAAATAAAATATACTTAATAAATAATTTCATTTTAATATAAAAAGAAAAATATTTTTTATTGGGAAAATTAAAAACTAAATCTAAATTTTTTTCATTATTTTTATTAAAAATATTTATATTTTTCCAATTTGAATAAATTTTATTAAAATTTTTAAATTTACAAAAATTTTTAAATGTTTTTGTAATTATTTCTTGATGATAGGCATTAAATTCATTTGAATTGTCTGCCAAAGCATAATTAAGCAGTCTTTTTTTAGTTGTAAATACTTTTTCAGAGCCAAGCATAACTACGTCAGGCTTTTTTTCTTCGAGAAATTTCAAAATATTAATTAAGGTATTATTGGTTTTAAAAATAAATCCTTCCATTAAAAAAAAATTATAATCATACTTTTTCCAAATTTTTTTATTTATAAATTTATACCAAGCTCCAGAATCTAGAGCATGGTCATTATTAAATATGTGTATTTTTTTAACTTTTTTAAAATTTTTTACAATTGTAATGATTTCTTTAGAACTATTTGAAAGCTTAGAATTTTTTTTAAATTTTTTTGATAACCTATCATATTTTGGATATTTTTTTTCAGACCCATCTCCTTTTATAAAAATAATATGCAAGTCATAGTCATTAAATTTTTGCAAAGCTAATGAAATGAGAGATGCCATTATAAAGTATGGCTTATGATGAGTAACAACACAAACACTGGTTTTCATTTTGTAAAATTTTATTTTATTTTTTTCCAGTAACAGAAATAATATTTGTTTTAGAAATAATTTTTAAATAATTTTTCTTAAACCACATTTCTATTTCGCTTAAAGAATATGAACGCAGATAAGTCGTTGTTAAACCTTCGTAGGATATATTTCTAATTCCAAGTATGTCGTATTTTCCAAGAAAAATAAAAATTTTTTTAATATTAATTATAACATTTTTGCTGCTTGCAAAGCCAAAACTTTTGCAAAAAGATTTAATTTTTTTTCTATCAATTTTAAGAGTTATTGGGCGAATTAAATTCTGTAGAAAAGATAGCGAATTTTTTTTATAAATATAAATTGAGATAAGGCCGTTTTTTTTAATTAAATTTACTAGTTTATCAAAAGTTTTCTCCGGAGATAAGTTGTGATGAATTACTCCAAAGCTAAATATAAAATCGAATTTATTTTTTCTGAATGGTAAATTATTTAAATCTGCTCTAATTATTATTATATTATTGTTTAGTGGCATTAAGTTGCGTTGAGTTTGAACAATAGCTTCTTTTGAAAAATCAACACTAAATAATAATTTAGGACTAAATTTTTTTATTAAATACGAGAATCTTCCAGCACCAGAGCCAGCATCTAAAACAATTTTATTTTTAAAATAGTACTCCAAATTTTTTGGTAATTGAGCATATTCATTAAATTTATATTCAAGTTTTTTTAAATTATTTTTAAAAATTGAACCTTTTTGCAGTTTCCATATTTCATTATAAATTTTTTGCTCATTATTATGCTTGTGTACAAAATCTATGATCGAATTTTGGAAATAAAATTTATGGTTATTTTCGCAAAAAAGAGTTCCGTCAACATTTTTTTTATCTTTTTTTTTGAATGATAGTTTTTTATTGTTTGCACATAATGGACACAGTAAAATATCTAATATAACTTTGATCATGGTTTATTTTTTATAATTCTGAAAATTTTTTCATTAAAATTACTCTTTCCAATAAATTTGTTTCTATATCTAGCAAAGTCATTTTGAGATTTTGGACTATTAATAATTTTAAAATTATCAGGATTTAAAGAAGTTAGAATTTTTTTATAATTACGGAAAAAAATATTATTATAGCCCCAATATTTAAAGTGTTTTGCATCTAACCAATCATCTACATGTGTTTTAATATTAATAACATTCACTTTATAAAGATTTGCTAAAAAATTAACATTAGAAGAATAAGAAACACACATGTCTGATATCTGCATAAGCTTATCTAATAATGATGGAAAATGATAATTTTGTTTATCTGAGTAGATCTTGTTTGCGCTGTTATATAAATTATCATTCATTGGGAATTTTTCTCTTCCTTTGACAATTAAATAATAATTATTTTTATTACAAAAATCTCTTATTTTATTAATAATAAAACTTTCTTTTTTTTTATTAAAAAAATATAATTTTTCAGGGTAAAAAAGTAATATTTTAATTATAAAAAATGTTTTTTTTATAAAGTTTAGAAGATTATTTAAGACCGGGTTTTTTACTTCTCTAAAATGATTAACGCTAAATCCACAAAAAAAAAATTTCCATATTTTTTTCTTGAAAGTAGTGACGTTGTTCTCGTCATAAGCGTAAGGTATATATAAAATTATTTTTTTTTGTATTGGAATATTAAGTTCTTTCTTTATTTTTTGTCTTACTTTTTTATCATTAGAATAAATTCTATAACAATGTCCAGATGCGAAAATATTGCAATTATTATTTTTAATTAACTTGTAGGATTGTAAATCATATTCTTTTAGATATTGTATAATTTTTTTTTTGAAAAATTCACTCCAGCAAAAAATTTTTATATTGGAATCCGGGTAATACTTTATTTTTTCAACTTGATCATAAATGTCTATTGAGTCCATTATTATATTAAATTTATTATTTATTTTATCTAAAAATTTTTTGTTCAAATCTTTAATTGGAAGTGTTCTGCTAAAAATTTGATCAAAATTACATTTATTGATTCTATTAATTAAATTTTTTTCAAAATCTAATTTAAGCACTTTTATTTTTTTATAAAAAGGTGATTTTTTTACATCAGGAAAAAGATATTTTTTATTTGTATTTTTGTTAGAACTATAATTATGAAAACATATGACCTCGTGTCTCTTTTTAATCGCATAATCAATTATATTAGATAATCCAACATATTCGTTGTTCCTATTAATTAAAAATATTAGCTTCATAATTGTTTATTAACTATTTTATTATATAACTTTTATATTATTTAATGTATTTACTGTGTGTTTAATTTAATCCATTTACTCTTATAATTATATAATTTACTCTTATAATTATATAATAAGACTAGTTATAAATATTTCTAAATAATCTAATTATGAAAAATTTTTTAAGTTCACAAACCCTTTTAATTACAGGAGGAACTGGATCTTTTGGTTCTAAATTTCTATTTTATTTATTGAAACAATTTCAATTAAAAAAGATAATTATATTTAGCAGAGATGAATTTAAGCAATATCAACTTGCTAAGTTAATAAAGAAAAATGATTTAAGTCGTGTAAGATTTTTTATTGGAGATGTCAGGGATAAGGAGAGACTCGCAATTGCAATGCAGGGTGTCGATTTTGTTGTTCATGCAGCTGCTTTAAAACAAGTTCCAACAATAGAATACAATCCTATAGAAGCAATTAAAACAAATGTAATAGGCGCTCAAAATATAATAGAAGTTTGCGCAACGAATGATGTCAAAAAAGTAATTACTTTAAGTTCCGATAAAGCCGCAGCGCCAGTAAACTTATATGGAGCAACTAAACTGTTATCTGATAAATTGTTTATTTCAGCTAATTATATGTTTGGAAAAAATAAAACTAAATTTTCAGTAGTAAGATATGGAAATGTAATGGGTAGCAGGGGGTCAGTAATTCCTTTGTTCTTAGAACAAGCTAGTTTGCCAAGATTTACAATCACACATGATAAGATGACAAGATTTAACATAACATTAGAAGAAGGTGTAAAATTTGTAACTAAATGTTTAGAAAGAATGTGGGGAGGCGAAATTTTTGTACCCAAGTTATATTCATATAATATTCTAGACATCGCAAAAGCTATAAAGAATAATTTCAAGTATATCAAAACTGGAATAAGAGCTGGTGAAAAATTGCATGAAGAAATGATCACAAAGGATGATTCTAGAAACACATATGAGTATAAAGATCATTATATAATATTTCCTGAACAGAAATTTGTTACATGGCAAATAAAAAAATTCTTAAAAAAATATCCAGGAACAAAGTGTCCAGAAAATTTTTCTTACAATAGTTTAGAAAATAAAAAATATTTAACTGTGAGTGAGTTAAAAAAATTGATTGTTTCCATCAAAAACTAGAAACTTAAAAATTATTTTTTTAATTTATTTAAAATTAAAAATTTATTATTTAAACTAAAGTATAAAAAAATAAGATTATTTTGAATGATTAAATAATGTTAGACTTAATAAAAAAATATTGCGCTCCAAATTCTAAAGAAATTTTTTTTTTAGTTTTCTTTTCATTGCTGTCTTCTTTTTTTTTAATTTTATTACCACTTTTTTTTTCTTTAATTCTAGGTTTAATCAGAGATAATTTTAATGTAGATTTAGCCTATAATGAGATTTCAATTAGCGATAAATCTATATTCAATTTAAACTATTTATATTTTTATTTAAATAATTTATTTAATAATTATTTTATTGATATTAGTTTTGCTAAAAAAATATTTTTAATTTTAATTTTTTTTCTTATCATATCTTTTTTAGCTTCGCTTTTTAGATATATTTCAATTTATTTTACTCAAGTTAGCGAATTAAAAACTAAGTATAAAATTAGATTGGAGTTAAAAGAAAAAATATTCAATTTTGATTATTCATACTTTAAAAAATTAAGTAGCGGTTCACTTTCCTCAGTTTTTATGAAAGATGTTGATGATATATCTATAATCTCAGGATCGTATATGCGAGCTTTTGCAACTCACATTTCCTTAATTGTATTGACACTTATTTTTTTATTTAAGACTAATATTTTGTTAAGCTTGATTTTATTTTTTATTTTTGGACTGCATTATTGTTATAATTTGATTTTCAATAAACCAATTTTTTTCTCTACCAAAGAATTTTATTTAAAAGTGGGTGAACTTACAGGAAAATTACAAGATTTATTTAATAATTTTAAATTAATAAAAATATTTTTTGCAGAAAATAAAAAAAAACAACTAACTAAAACGTTTAATGATTTGAATAGTAAAGAGTTAAAAGTAAAATTATTATCTTCTTTGCAGGAACCATCTCGAATGTTGATAGATAATTTTTCTGTTATACTTATTGTGTCTATTGTTGTGTTATTTATTTTTTTAAAAAAAATATCGCTCGAAGGTTCAATTCTCTTTTTATTATTTTCTAAATTTGCTCAGGCACCCATTAGCGGATTGTCTACAGCCCTCTTGTGGACTCCAACAATTAAAGCTTCTTACGAGAGAATAAAAAATATTTTATCTTATGAAAAGAAGATTATTTTTGGAACAAATGCAATCAATACATTTCATAAATCACTGCAATTTAAAAATGTTGATTTTGGATACGATGGTAATTTAATTTTAACCAATGTAAATTTTGAGATAATAAAAAATGTTCATTACATAATGGTAGGTAAAAATGGTTCAGGAAAATCAACAATTATCGATCTTATTTTAGGATTACAAGAACCTAGTCGTGGACAAATTTTAATAGACAATATTGATATTAGGAATTTTCAATATAGAGATTATTTAAATTTATTTTCATTAGTCACTCAAGATAGTTTTTTAATAAATGATACCATTGAAGAAAATATTTTAATTGGCTCACAAAAAAAAGATATTGTGAAAAAAGATCTCGAGGCTTTAATTATTAGTCTAAATGCAGATTTTATTTTTAATTTTCCAAAAGGATTAAAAACAATAATTGATGAGAGCGGAAGTTCATTGTCCGGAGGACAAAAACAGAAAATTTGCATTATAAGAGCATTAATTAACAATCCCGAAATTATAATTTTTGATGAAGTTTTAAGCAATCAGGACGAACAGTCAAAGAATGATATTAAGAATATGATTATTAGCTTATCAAAGTATAAAACTATAATTGAGATATCTCACGAAAAAAATTATAAAAAAAATGATAATATTTTATTTATAGACAATAAGCAGGTTAACAAATTAATTATATGAAAAAAATTATTGAGTTAATATTAGCTGTGATGGGATTTTATAATCTTTCATCTATTGTCGGAATTTTAAGAATTCCAAGAACTATTGTACTGAATGAAATTAATAATAAAAATTTAAAATATTTTTTATTTTTTAAAAAAAAATTTTTTTTAAAAAAAGATGTTTTTCATTTGAAAGAAAGAATTAATAAAAATTATATTTCCGACATAAAAGTCGATGATTTAAATTTTAAGATGTCTTTTTTGAATTATGATTTAAGTGATTTAGGAATCACAGAAAGAATTAATGGTATTAGAGAACCTAATACAGTTACAGCAATAAAATCATTAGTTAAAAATAATTCTAAAGTTTTAGTATTAGGAGCTTGTTATGGTTATTTTACAAACATAATGTCCAAAATGTGTGGGCAGAATGGTATTGTAGTATCAATAGAAGGCCTGCCACAAAATTATAATATTTTAGTAAATAATATTAAATTAAATAATTTAAATAATGTTAGAACATATAATTTTTTCGTTACAAATAAATTAATTAATAACAATGAGATGAGATTTAAAAAAAATAGCACAAACCCTTATTATGAAATTGAAAAATTAAATTCAAATTTTTTAGAAGATATAAAAAACGATTACGATGTAGTTCCTGTAGTTAAATTATCTAATTTTTTAAATCAAATAAATTTTAATCCAGATGTTATTTTTATGGATATAGAGGGCTTTGAAGTAGATGTTATAGAAGATTTAAATGAAAATTATTTTCATAAAAATAAACCAAATATAGTTTTTGAAGTCCATGAATATTTTTATAAGAATAATAAAAATTTAGAATATCTTAAGTCAATATTGCAATCAGCTAATTATAATATGCGTTTAGATAAAAATAACTTAATTTGTCTTCAAAATTAAATCATTTTAAAATATTAAAATGTTAACAAACTATGAACTTAAAAAAAATTTATTAAGATTTATTTATCCATTTGATCGCCTTAAGTCTAAGTATTGGTCAAAATTCTCAAGACTGATAATAAAAGGAGAAGGATCATCCTGGGTTCTAGATGAGCTTTGTAATGAGTTTAATAATTTTTTTCCATCCATTGATATACCGGTTATTAACGATAGATTTATATTTAATTCAAGAGATCAGCTATTGTTTTTATTATCAAAATATGAAGCTTTATATAATTTGAATAAGTTCAATCATAATATTTATTTCCCTTATTTTCATGGCAATCCAGAAAAAGACAATCAATTTAAATCTCTTTTTAAAATTATTGAAAATTCTCATAAAAAAATATCAGGTATACAAGTCACTAATTCTGTAATGGAAAATTTAATATTAAACACAGGAATTGCAAAAAATAAAGTTTTTAGAATACCTATTAGTATAGATATTAATAAATTTAGCGATATCCCATCTCTGGATAAAAATCTTTTAAGAAAGAAAATTGGAATACCAGAAAGTTCATTTGTAATCGGTTCGTTTCAAAAAGATGGCAGTGGATGGAACGAAGGCTTTGATCCAAAAATGATAAAGGGTCCAGATATATTTATTAATGTATTAAAAAAACTTAAATCAAATATTAAAGAAATCTTTGTTCTTTTAATTGGTCCATCAAGGGGTTACATAAAGAAAGAATTAGACAAAATTAACATTCCCTACAAACATTATATTTTAGACAGTTATGACGAAATATATAAATTTTATAAAATACTTGATTTGTATCTTATCACATCCAGAGAAGAGGGTGGTCCTAGAGCTCTATTTGAATCCATGATATGCTCAATACCTTGCGTTACTACTAACGTTGGTATGGCTATAGATTTAGTAGTACATAATAAAAATGGATGGAAGGTGGAACCAGAAGATATTGATGGACTAATTTATTGGTCAATTTATGTTTATCAGAACTTAAATTCAGTACAATCTGTAATAAGAGAAGCTAAATTGACGGTATTAAAAAATTCTTATGAATCACAAAAGAAATCATGGTTAGAGTTTTTTGGATTTAGTAAAAAATAAAATGAATATTTTGATAACAGGATGCGCAGGTTTTATTGGGTTTCACGTATGTAATAATTTATTAAATTCAAAAAAAAATAAAATAATAGGTATTGATAATATTAATAACTATTATGATGTAAATTTAAAACAGGAGAGATTGAAAATACTTAAAAAAAAAGAAAATTTTATTTTTTTTAAAGGCGATATATCAAATCTTAAATTTTTAAAAAAAATATTCAATTATCAAAAAATAACACATGTTGTTAATCTTGCAGCACAAGCAGGGGTAAGATACTCAATTAAAAATCCAGATGCCTATTACAACTCAAACATCAAAGGTTTTTTTAATTTAATTAATATTTCTAAAGAATTTAAAATTAAACATTTTGTTTATGCATCCACAAGTTCAGTTTACGGAAATAAAAAAAAATTTCCAATAACTGAGGAAATGAATAGCGATTTACCACTATCATTTTATGCGGCTACAAAAAAATGTAATGAAATAATAGCCCATTCTTATAGTTATATTTATAATTTGCCTACTACAGGGTTAAGATTTTTTACAGTGTATGGTCCTTATGGCAGACCAGATATGGCAATATTTAAATTTACTAAAAATATTATAAATAATAAAAAAATTAATTTATTTAACCATGGAAAACATACTCGTGATTTTACCTTTATAAATTATGTTGCTGAATCAGTTGTAAAAATTATTGATAAATCTCCTTCGAAAAAAATTCCTTACGAAATTTATAATATTGGCGGCTCTAAACCTGTTTCTTTAATAAATTTTATAAATATTTTAGAAAAAAATTTAGGAAAAAAAGCAAAGATAAAATATCTTAAATTACAAAAAGGAGATGTTAAGAAAACCCACGCAAGTAATGCTAAATTAATTAAAAAGATAAATTTTAAATCGAAGCCACTAGATGTTAAAGTTGGAATTAAATTATTTACGGAATGGTACAAAAATTTTTATGATACAAAGATTTTTTAAAGCAAAAATAATCGATTTGATTGATTTTTTATATCTAAGATCATATAATTTTTATTCCTTTGGTAAGAAATTCAATAGAGATTCACAATATTATAAAAATTTATTTTTAGAAATTAAAGATAATACTTACAAAGAAGTAGATGATCTTGAAGATAAACTTGGATACAAATTACAAAAGATTTGGTTAGATAAACTTGCTTTTGCAACACAAATTGTAAAAAAAAATTCTAAGATAAATTATTCGCATGGTAGGTTAATTTATTCTATTTTGAGAAACTATTTTAGTAAAAATATTAATCCTAATTATACAGTTCTTGAAACCGGAACTGCTAGGGGCTTTTCCTCAATTTGTATGTCCAGAGCTATAATAGATCACAATGTAAAAGGGAAAATTATTACAGTTGATGTTATTGGGCATGATGAAAAAATTTATTGGAATTGTTTTAAAGATGAACTGGGAAAAATCACAAGATCAGAGTTAATTAAAGAGTGGGACAATGAATTAGATAATATTATTTTCTTAAAAGGAAGAACTTCTGTTATTTTAAAAACTTTAGGATTGAATAGAATAAATTTTGCTTTTTTAGATGGTCAACATGATAGATTAAGTGTTCAACAGGAGTTTACTTATGTATCTAATAGGCAAAAAAAAGGTGATCTAATATTTTTTGATGATGTTACACCCGATAAATATAAAGAAGTTTATAAATTTGTTAATGAAATAAAAGAAAGCAAAAAATATAGTGTAGAGCTAATTTCAATTTCGGTTGAAAGAGGCTATGCAATCGCCACAAAAAATTAAAATACATAGTGAATAAAAAAAAAATTTGCATTATTGGTCTTGGTTATGTTGGGTTGCCTTTGTTCGTTTCTTTTAAGAAAAAATATTTTAACGTTTGCGGATATGATGTTGATAAAAAAAGAGTATTAGAATTATCCAAAGGTTACGACTGTAACAATGAAATTAGAAAAAAAGATTTATTACTGAATAATAAAAGTTTTTTAACATCTAGTATTAAAGATATAGAGGAACAAAATATTTACATTTTTGCCTTACCAACTCCAATTAATAATAAAAAAATTCCAGATATTAAGATTTTAATTGATGCCACAAAGAAAGTATCAAGTATTTTAAAAGCAGGAGATGTAATTATTTATGAATCTACAGTTTATCCGGGTTTAACTGATGAAGTTCTTATCCCGATAATAGAAAAAAATTCTGGATTAAAATTAAATAAAGATTTTTTTTGTGGCTATTCTCCAGAGAGAATAAATCCTGGAGACAAAAAACATACTTTAGAAAATATATCTAAAATAGTATCGGGCTCGAATAAAGTTACTACTAATTTAATTTTTGAGATTTATCGAAAGATTATAAAAGCAAAGGTTTACAAGGCGAGCACAATTAAACATGCGGAAGCAGCAAAAGTTATTGAAAATGTCCAGAGAGACATAAATATATCTTTTGTAAACGAGCTATCAATTTTATTTAATAAATTAAATATTAATACAAGAGAAGTTTTGGATCTAGCGTCAACTAAATGGAATTTTATTAAATTTCAACCGGGTTTAGTTGGGGGTCACTGTATTGGAGTCGATCCTTATTATCTAACTTATAAAGCAAAACAACATAAATATTTTCCAAGAACAATATTATCCGGAAGAAAAGTTAATGATAATATGTCTAATTATGTTTCTAATTTTTTTTACAATTCTTTAAAAAAAAAAAATAAATATGTTTTAAACTTAAAAGTGCTAATTCTTGGTTTTTCTTTTAAAGAAAATTGCTCTGATTTTAGAAATACCCAGGTAATAAAAGTTTATAAAAATTTACGTAAAAAAAAAATAAAGGTAGATATTTACGATCCTCTCGTTGAAA
>Ga0209087_1000393_pt1 | contig 28214 bp, 27 predicted proteins | sample S_130805_EF_Meta_FD_187321 | JGI IMG/M metagenome (GOLD analysis project Ga0209087, IMG submission 187321) | Freshwater microbial communities from Lake Simoncouche, Canada to study carbon cycling - S_130805_EF_MetaG (SPAdes) (version 2) | ecosystem: Environmental > Aquatic > Freshwater > Lake ... | reverse complement strand
CGGTGAAGCAAGGTCAACCGAGGTGACGTTCGTCATCTCGCCGACGTAGCCCGTTGCGATCATCAAGAACGCATAGAGCACGTTTCGCTTGATCAGGGTGCTCTCAAGCTTCTTGTCGAGCTTGAGTACGAGCACGAGCTCAGCAACGAGGAGTGGCACCGTCAGGAGCCAGTCCACGTATCGATACGCCTCGTTGAACGGAACTGCTCCGCCCGAGGTGCCGAAGGCAACCCACGAGTCGAAGATTCGGATGTAGTGGTAGAACGCGATCAGCACAACCGTGGCCGAAAGCGTGACCGCCATCCGGTTCCCCTCCTTCAGTGCTCCGCGTGCGGAGACGAAGAAGAAGAAGCTTGCGCCCATCGCCGCGATGGCGAGGGACATGAAGTTATAGACCAATTGATATGCGTCCTGCGGACTCATCAATGGACCTCCCCTTTTGCTTCTGCGACCTCTTCGGGTCGCTGTGGATAAGTATCCCAAATTTTGGGAAAGATGTTGCGATACCGCAATATTCCGCAACTGTTTCCTTTTTCTGTAACAAATGAGACTTTCCACGGGCCCGTGAGAGGCGCTAGGCTGCGGGGGAGGGAAAGGGGGAGCCATGCCAGCGATTTCAGAGCTCACGCGCATCGAGCCGGTCCACCTCGCGCGCCTCGAGGCGCAGGGGATCTTCACCACGGGCCTGCTCTTGGAGCGCACCGAGACCCCCACCCGTCGCCAGACCTTGGCGGATCAGACCGACGCCTCGACCGCCGACGTTGCCGAGTGGCGTGATGAGGCGCTCCTGCTCAATCTGGCCTTCCTGGGGCCCGCCGAGCACGAGCTCCTGGCCCAGGCGGGCTATGGCGGCGTTGAAACCCTCGCGGCGGCCCCATGGGAGCTGTTCCAGGTTGGGGTGGTGACGACCGCACAGACACTCGGCTTGCCAATCCCTGACCCGCTCTCCCTCCGCTCGTGGTGGGAGCAGGGACAGGTCCTCGCCGACGCGTGAAGCCCCTCCGCCGCCTCTTGCGGCGGGCGCTCCTCGCCCTCGCCGCTGCAGCCCTGACGATTGCGGCAACGACGGCCATCTTCCTCACACCTCCAGTCGTGCACCTCTTGTTGCGGGTGAGCGACGCCCCAGCGGTGCTTGGGGTGGAGCCAGCCGTGGCCGACGCCCTCTCAGACGCACTAGTGGGTGACCTGCTGACCGACGGGGCCTTCGATGCCCCACTCGGCGATGCCCCCCTCCTCTCTGCAGGAGAGCGTTCGCACCTTGTTGACGTTGGTGGGCTCCTTCGCTCCGTTCTGGTGGGCGGGCTGGGCGGCCTGATCGTCCTGACCCTGGCTCGCCTCCGCCGCCGTGCCTGGCTACGGGTGGCGATCCGCGACGGGGCGGCACTCATTGTTGGCAGTGCCCTGCTTGCCGCCGCCGCCTTCACGATCGCCTTTGATGCAACGTTCACCTTCTTCCACGGGCTCTTCTTCGCCAGTGGAACGTGGACGTTCAATCCCGCAACAGATCGACTGGTGCAGCTCTATCCGGAGTCCTTCTGGATCCTCGCCGCCCTCCTCTTCTGTCTTGCGCTCGCGGCACTCTCGCTCATCGCGTATCGGATCACGGCACGCACACGGTGATGGGCGCCGCCTACCTCGCTCTCATCGGGCTCTCGGCGATCGGGGTGCGTGGCCTCGTCAAACGCTTCAAGCTGCCAGTGACACGCCAGGTGCTCCTCCCGGTGGCCGCCGTTACCACCGTGGCATTTCTGCTGGTGGATGCCGTTGGTATTTGGCGCGGCTGGTTCGCGACGCCACTCTCGTCAACGCTGTTGATGCTTCCCGGCCACGGTGCGCTTGATGCAGGGCTACCGATTGAGGAGGCCCCACTTCTGGCGGCACTAGCTGCACTTCTCGTGGTACTCACGAGCATCGGCGAGCCTCGCGGCGGAGTTCGGGAGCAGAAACTCTCAGCACGTCGGATCGGCGTGGCACTCCTTCTTGCGCTCTTTGTATCGGGAGGAGCGCTCATCGCGGACATTGGCGGCGAATACACGGCGGCGACCGCAGGGCTCGTGGCGGGAGCGCTGCTCCTTGCTGCACCACTCCTTGCACGCAGCCAGGGGAGTCGCTGGAGCGTCGCTGTATTCCTCGGGCTGACGCTGATCTTCGACAACATCATGTGCGCCGCAGGCCTGTTTGATTATCCGAGTGCGCCGCGTTCGGGGGTGATGCTCGGGTTTGCCCCCGTTGAAGATCTGCTCTACGCGGCAGCGTTTTCGCTGTTCGCGGTGCAGCTAACCGCATCAGCACGTGCAGCGAAGGATCGCTGGTGGCGGCTGCTCCTGGCTTCGCGGCCGGTTTCGTGGATTAACACCGCACTCCCGTTTGCGGGCGGCGCGCTGGCCGCTGGAGCAGGGGAGGCGGTTGGTGCATGGTTCTTGCCGCTGGTGATCTGGTGGGGCGTCGCCTACAACCTCTATCTCTATGGGATCAACGATCTCTATGACTTAGCAACTGACCGAAAGAACCCGCGCAAGGGCGGCGCTGAAGGTGCGCTACTCCAGAACGGCGATCTAGCAACGCTGCGACGCCTCCTCCTCTTCGCAGCTGGAACCGCCGCGCTCTTCCTACTCACGGGCACCGCCACCGTTCCAATCTGGTCCCTACTCGGCATCGTCTTCGCCACGGCGTACAGCGCACCGTGGTTCGTGCGCGCTCGTGGCGTACCGATCTTGGATGCGGTGATCTCCGCCACGCACTTTGTGATCCCTGCGGTTGCTGGCCTCGCACTCGGTGGTGCGTTCCAACAGGCTTGGATTGCGCCGCTGGCGGCCTTCTTCGTCTGGAACATGGGGAGCCATGTGGTGGGAGCGCTGCAGGATGTTGATGCGGATCGACGGAGCCGGATCGCGACGGTCGGAACGCTACTTGGCGTTCGTGGCGGCGGGTGGTTCGCCATCGCGCTCTACGCCGTGGCGGGGCTGCTGCTCTTCATGCAAGGCGAACCGCTACAGCGGATTGCGGCGATTCTGCCGCTGGCGAGCATCCTTTCGCTTCTGCCGCTAGTTGCAGGCCGCCCAACGCATCAGGCGGCGCGTGCCGCATGGCGCCGATTCATGTTGCTGAACCTCTTCCTAGGCGCGGGGGCTGCGATGCTGATCATTCGCGGCCTCGTTGGCGCTGCGTAGCAGTAGTATGCGCAGATGAGTGATACTCCGCGATCAATTCTGGTGCTCACGGTCAGCGATTCGATTCATGCTGGCGAACGAGAAGACAAGGCGGGCACGCTTGCCGCAGCGGCCCTTGTCGCCCACGGCTGGGAGGTGCAGCGCGCACAGGCTCCTGACGAGCTCGATGCCATCCGCTCTTCCCTGGAGCAGTACATCGGCACCGTCGACGTCATCTTGACCGCTGGCGGAACGGGGTTGAGCTCGCGCGATGTCACCCCAGACGCAACCGCGCCGCTCCTCGAGCGGCTGATTCCAGGGATCCCTGACGCCATACGCATGCTGGGGCGCTCCCAGACCCCTGCGGCAATCCTCTCCCGCGGCCTTGCGGGCGTGGCGAAGGGGACCCTCATCGTGAACCTTCCTGGCGGGAGTGGTGCGGTGCGCGACGGGCTGGCCATTCTGCTCCCCGTGCTTGAGCACGCCAGCGACGCAATTGGAGAGCGCGACCGCTCCTAGCCCCACGCGACGCGGCTTCGCACACAAGATCGTGTGTAGACTCTCCCAGAGACCGCAACCTGCGGTGGTTCCGCGCATAGCTGCGCGAAGGTGAGGAGGAGCGAGGGTGCGTTGCCCATCGTGTAAGGAGCCGGATACGCGCGTCGTTGATTCGCGCGACCTTGATGACGGCTCCGTGATTCGTCGTCGCCGTGCCTGCCGCATCTGCGGCACACGCGTCACCACCTATGAGCGCGCCGAACTCGCCAAGCTCTACGTGATCAAGCGTTCAGGCGAACGTCAGGAGTACGACTCACAGAAGCTCCTCGAAGGGCTGCGCCGTGCGCTCACTCGTCGCCCGGTGCCCGTCGATGCCCCAGAGCGCGCCGTTGAGGCGATCGAGGCACAGATTCGCGCTAGCGGCGCCACCGAGCTCTCCTCTGCGCGCATAGGTGCACTAACAATGGCGGCGCTCCGTGAGATTGATCAGATCGCCTACATCCGCTTCGCGAGCGTCTATCAGTCGTTTGAAGACCTCGAAACGCTCAAGCGTGAAGTCGACGAGCTGCTCACTGAGAAGAGTGCAGGGAAGGGGAAGCGTCGCATCCGCGCCGTGGAGGCCGAGGTATGAGCGTGCTCTCTGACCGCGACATCTTGACCGCGATATCGGCAGGTGAGATCGGGATTGCACCATTTGACGCGGTGGATGTGCAACCGGCCTCGGTCGACCTCCACCTTGACGGTACGTTCCGCGTCTTTCGCAACAACCGGTACGGCTTCATTGATCCGCGCGTAGAGCAGCCCGACCTCACCGAGATCGAGCGCGTTGCTGATGGCGAGCAGTTCATGCTGCATCCAGGTGAGTTTGTGCTTGGCCAAACACGCGAAAAGATTTCGTTGGGAAACTCGCTGCTCGGTCGCCTTGATGGCAAGTCGTCACTCGGGCGACTCGGTCTACTGATTCACTCCACGGCTGGCTACGTTGATCCAGGCTGGGTGGGGAACCTCACCTTGGAGCTCGGCAACGTTGCCCGTCTGCCGATCGCGCTTTACCCAGGGATGCGTATCGGGCAGATCTCGTTCCACCGCATGTCATCAGAGGTTGAGCGACCGTATGGGAGTAGTGAGCTGCGCAGCCGATACCAGGGCCAAACAGAGCCAACAGCATCCGCAGCGCACGTTGGATTTGATGGCGAGCAGCAGGCGCATGACGGAGCGAGGGTTGCCAAGCCTCGTGACTGAACGACGCAGCATTGATCTCGGTGGGATCACCGTCAACCTGCTCCGCATCGGAACCTTCTGGAGCGATGCAGGGGCGATCTTCGGCCCAGTGCCCCAGGAGACCTGGGCGCCGATGGTCGCCAACGAACTTGATGCGCGATCCCGCCTCTTGCAGGCGCTCAATATTCTGCACATCAGCGATGCCAGCGGTGGGGTGCTTCTAGAAACTGGAGCAGTGCCAGCAGGCGCGTACGTGAGCGATACGGATACCGATTCACGCTCTGCTCGTGAGGCGTTGGTCAGCGTTGGAATCGATGTGGAGCGCATCGCCAGCATTGTGCCGAGCCACCTGCACCGCGATCATGCCGGCGGGCTTGTTGACCAGCACGGCGACGCTGCGTTTCCCATGGCCCAGATCGTCGCCCCCGATCGCGAGATCGCGGCCGTGGCGAGCGGCTCACTGCGTGCCCGCGCCGCCTATGACGTTGCTGGCCTCACGCGCCTCTTTGGCGCTACGGCACCCCGCTCATTTGACGGCATGCTGGAGTTGACTCCAACGATCACGCTGCGTCGACTTGGCGGGCACACGCCAGGCTCCCAGGCCACCATCGTGCGCGGTCGTGAGCGCACGCTCCTCTTTTTGGGTGATCTCTTCATGCGCCCGTGGCAGGCGAACCCGCGCTGGGTGACGGCGTACGACGACGAGGCGTGGGTCTCTGTTGACGCGAAGGCTTCCATCTTTGCTGAGGCGGCGGCGGGTGAGTGGCTGGTGGCCATGAGTCACGAGGTGCAGGCACCAATTGGCCGGATCGTGGCTGACCGCGACCGCTTCCGGTTCGTTAGCGAGTAGGGAGCAGCTCCTCGACCAGTGCGGCGGCCGCCTCGCGCGTTAGTGGCCCCGTAACCACGCGAAGGACGCGCCCATCAGCATCGAGAATCAGTTTGGTTGGGATCCCACCAGCTCCAGCGGCGCGGAATAGCTCACTGTTCACGTCGACCAGGAGTAGGTAGCCGAGCTGGTAGCGCTCGGCATACGCCGCAACGGTGGACGAGAGTTCGCCGACCGAGATGCCAATCACCTGAAGACCGCGATCACCGTACGTCGCAGCGAGCGAGCGCAGCACGGGGGTCTCCTGCTGGCAGGGCGGGCACCAGGTGGCAAATAGGTCAACGATCACCAGTCGTGGGGCGGGGAGTGCCGCCTGTGCGTCTGCAAAGACACCTCCACCCGCGACCGGCTGCTCTGCAGGGATCCTAAAAGTTGCGCCAACCTCAATCCCCGCGGCGTTTGGATCAACGATGTAGAGGTCGCTCGGTGTTGTGGCGCCTGCTGGGATATTCGTTCGTGACAGCAGCAGGAGGAGTGCCAGTAGCACGGCTGCCACTCCGATCGTTCCGATGCTGCGTCGCGAAAACGGCCCGATCACAGTCCGGGGAGCCCTGGGAGTAGTCGTGAAAGCACCGTGAGTCCGCCAGTCGCAATCAGCACGCCAATCGCCGCAACGAGCAGTCCACCAACGATGCCCGCGAGGCGTGTGCCGCCACGGAGTCGGCTCAGGAGTCGCTGCAGTGCCGCAGGGCTGCGATCCGCGACGGCGGCGAGGGCCAAGAAGGGGAGTGCGAGTCCGAGGCTGTAGAGGGCCAGCAGGAGCGCCGCGCCAGCAGGGTTGCTCCCAGCGGCCGCGATGCCGAGAATCGCACCAAGGACAACACCAATGCAGGGCGTCCAGGCGATCGCGAAGGCGGCGCCGAGCAGGAAGCTACCGAGGTAGCCACCGCGCAGAATCGGTGCGGGGGCACGCATGCGGTCGAGTTGCGGAATACGCAGGAGGCCAGCCAGGTGCAGGCCGCCAATGGTCACGGCAACACCCACGGGAATCTGCAGGATGGGGAGGAGTCGTCCGGCTGCGCCGCCAACGTATCCGGCGCTGATCCCGAGGGCGATGAAGATCGCACTAAACCCACAGGTGAAGAGGAGGGCGTGACGCATGCGTGATGTGCCGGCGCTTAGTGCAGCGAGTCGACCGAGATAGGCGGGGACGATTGGGAGGACGCAGGGCGAGAGGAAGCTCAGCGCGCCAGCAAAGAGTGCCGTGAGGGCGTTAACGCTCTCCATCGACCTGACCTAGGGCACTGCGCAGATGTGCTTCGATCTGCATCGGGCTGAGGGCGAGCGGTAGGAACTTGCCTGCAATCTCAAGTGCGGGGATCTGTTCAAAAAGCCGCGCATGCACCGCTGGGTCCTCCTCGATGTTCACCATGCTGAGCGTAAGGCGTGAGCCACCCTTGCTGATGAGTTCGCGCACGATCGCCTCTGTTCTCTCGCAGAGTTCGCATCCTGGGCGACCGTAGAGCGTGATGAGGGGCTGCTCCATGCGGGTATTCTCCCACGCCGCGTTCAGATACCCTACGGGGGGCCCCTGTAGCTCAGTGGATAGAGCGCCGCCGTCCTAAGGCGGGCGTCGTCGGTTCGATTCCGGCCGGGGGCACCATGAGACGAGCGGAAGAGGAGGGCACGATGGGCGAAGCATCACGGATGCAGAAGGAGATCCCTGATTTCCAGCAGCCGCCCGATGTCGGGGTGCTGCGTAATGGGGCGTTCCTGCGCCTCTGGATCGCCCAGCTCTTCACCCAGATTGGTGGCAACGTCGTGCTCTACGGGCTCACGGTGCTCGTTGCGGAGCGAAGTGGTTTCACCTCAACGCTCAGCGCACTCTTCCTCAGCTTCCTCGTTCCCGCTGTGCTCCTCTCACCAATCGCTGGCGTGTGGGTCGACCGACTCGACAAGCGGCTGGTGCTGATTGTCGCCAACCTGACCCGTGCCGGCGCATTCTTTCTGATGCTCGGCAGCGTCGATTCTCTCGGCGTTGTGCTGCTGCTGAACATCTTGGCGAGCATCATGACGACCCTCTTCGCCCCCGCCGAGCTGGCGATGATTCCACTTCTTGTTCGTCGGGAACAGCTCACCTCTGCGAATGGGCTGTTCACCTTCACCTTGAATGCGGCATTCGCCTTGGGATTTGCACTCTTGGGCCCAGCGGTTGTGCGCATTGCGGGTCCAGAGGCGTCCATCACGCTCGTCGCCGTTCTCTTCCTGTTGGCAGGACTTCTCTGCCTCGGACTCCCAGCAGCACCGCCTCCAAAACTTGCCGGCAACATTCGATCCAATACGACACAAGCCACGCGAACAACCACGAGCGAGCTGATCGAAGGACTCCGCTTCATGTGGCGTCACAGCTCGGTCCTCTGGTCTCTGGCCTACCTCTCGATCGCCGCCAGCGTTGTGGGGGTGATGGGAGTCCTCGGTCCCGACTACGTGCATGACTCCCTCGGTCTTGATGCTCGCGACTTCTGGTTGGTCGTTTTGCCGATTGGCCTCGGTGTCGTGACTGGCATTCTGGCGCTCAACAGTTGGGGCTCCAACCTGCCACGCCGTCGGCTCATTGAAGGCGGACTCATCGGCGTCGGCGCTGGCTTGGCGCTGCTCGCCTTAGCGGTACCGATCAGCCTCGCAATTTCAGATGGCGCGCAGCTTCTAGGAGAACTTCCGCTCGATGCTGGCGCTTCGACCCTCGCGACGGTGATCTTCGTCGCCTATTTCGCCGGAGTCTCGTATGGACTTGTCGCAATTCCCGCGCAAACTGCGCTCCAGGAGGAGCTACCAGAGGAGGTGCGTGGACGCGTCTTTGGCGTATTGAACATGCTCGTCAGCCTCGGCAGCTTTGTGCCAATCATTGCCGTCGGGCCAATTGCTGATGCGGTTGGGGCAACCAACACACTCCTTGGCGTCGGTGTCGTCATTGTGGCCGTAGCGATCGCGTCGATCGTGCGTGGGCCGCGGCGCGTAGCTCGCCCTGACCTCGAATAGCCCTTAGCCGTGGAGCAGGGCGACGGCGATCTCGCCAGCGAGGCGGGCGTTGCACTCCGCCAGTGCGAGATTAGCGGGAATTGACCGCGAATCTGTAGCGGCGGCGATTGCCGCCAAGATCTTTGGTGTGGCCTTCGGACCAATTGCTCCAGCCCGCTCGGCCTCAGCAAGTCCAGTGGCAATGGCGTCGGCGATCTCTGCCGCCGGGATCTCAGCGTCAGCTGGGATCGGGTTTGCTACCAGCATGCCGCCACGCCAACCGAGTTCGGCGTTCGCCTGTGCAATCGCGGCAATCTCCGTTGCGCTCTCAACGCGATGGCTCAGCGCGAGGCCGCTACTCCGACTCCAGAAGGCGGGGAAGTAGTTCGTCTGGTAGCCGATCACGGGAACACTGAGCGTCTCAAGCACCTCCAGCGTCTTCGGTAGATCGAGGAACGCCTTGGCGCCCGCGCTCACCACGATGACCTGATGGCGCGACATCGCACCGAGATCCGATGACACATCAAAGCTCAGCTCGGCGCCGCGATGCACACCGCCGATGCCACCCGTTGCAAAGACACGAATGCCTGCGAGGCCTGCGATCGTGACCGTTGCAGAAACAGTGGTAACGCCAGTTCGCTTCGCCGCCATCGCGACAGGGAGATCGCGCTCGGCGAGCTTCTCTTCGGCGGCGAGGACGAGCGCTTCGTGGTGTGGCTCGATGCCCGCCCAGAGTTCGCCATCGATGACGGCGGTGACGGCAGGGATTGCACCAGCCGCACGAATCGCCGCGTTAACACGATCAAAGCACGCACGGTTGTAGGGGGCGGGGAGGCCCATCTTCGAGGTGATGGTTGACTCCAGGGCCACAACGGGTGTGCCAGAGGCAAGTGCAGCGGCTACTTCAACAGACTGGCGGACGTTCACGAAGCCTCCCTCTGGTCGCTTTCGACCGCCTGTCGCTGCAGGTGACCCGCGGCAGCATCATGGCCAGCGGCAAGTGCATCCTCCCACGAATCGGCGCGTGCTCGCGCAACGAGGAGACCGCCGGCAAACGCGTCACCGGCACCCGTGCTGTCGATGCCCGCTGGGAGTGGATGCGCTGGGAGCGCTGCAATCTGCTCGCCGCTCGCAGCGCGCACCTCAGCGATCCCTGCACCATGTTTCGCAATGAGGATGGAGCCAGGGAGCGGGCGATCAATGAAGTCGAGATAGTCGCACTCCTCTTCGTTGGCAAACAAGAGCGTTGGGGCGAGCTCGGCAAAGCGGCGACGACTCTCCTCAGCCCCCCAAATACTGAGTGCACCAACCGACGAGGCATCGAGTGATGTCGGGATCCCTGCATCGCGTGCGTGGGCGAAGAGGCGGCGTGTGGTCTCCCCAAGCGGCTCGCCGAGGAGCGAATAGGCGGGGGCGTGGAGCCATGATCCGCCGCTCAGGGCGGCTGGGCCCGGGTCACGCAGCGAGAGGGCGGCGGCGCGGTCGGGGAGCATCGTCCGCTCGCCATCAGGCTCCACCACGACCACAATGCTGGCGCTACGGCCACCGCGCTGCAGGAGTGGCTCCACCCCAGCGCGCAGGAGGGCGGCCTCAAGGGCTTCGGCGGTGGCGTCTTCACCAACAGCGCCGATGAAGCGCGCTGCGCCCCCAGCGGCCACGGCGGCCACGGCAACGTTGGCGGCGCTCCCACCGCGCCGCCGCGTGATCTGGGCGGCGGCGTCGGAGCCTCGTCGCCACGGGGCGTCTAGCCGCACGGCGATCTCGTCAATCAGGTCGCCCACACAGACGATCAGTGGGGTTGAGGCGGCTGGGTTCACTCGGTCAATCATGCGGGGGAGTGTATCGGCTATTCTCTGGCTCCTTGGGCGGTTAGCTCAGTTGGTTAGAGCGCAGCCTTGACATGGCTGAGGTCACAGGTTCGAGTCCTGTACCGCCCACCAGTACCGAGAGGCGCGGAGAGGGGTCCAAGGGATGGCAGAAGAGGCAGCGGCAGCAGAGGTCGTCGAGATCGACGAGATCCTCGAGGCGCCCGCGCGCGGCTCTGCCGAAGAACTGCTCGATGCCGGTGCGAGCGACAATCTCAGCCGCATGCGGCACTCCGCCGCACACGTCATGGCCGAAGCGGTTATGCGCCTCTTTCCCGGCGCAAAGCTCGGCATCGGCCCGGCGATCACTGACGGCTTCTACTACGACTTTCTTCTAGAGCGCGCCCTCACCCCCGACGATCTCGCCGCGATTGAGGCCGAGATGGCGACGAGCATCGCCGCGAACCATACGTTCACGCTCGCCGAGCACACCTTTGACGATGAGCGTGCCGAACTGGTGCGCGCAGACCAGATCTTCAAGATTGAGATCATGGACGACCTCGCCAAGGCTGCCGCAGCTGAGGGGAAGCCTGCTCCGAGCGTCACGACCTATCAGCACGGCGAATTCCAAGACCTCTGTCGAGGACCGCATGTTGAGAGCACAGGAAAAATCGGTCCGTTCAAGTTGCTCTCGATTGCTGGAGCATATTGGCGCGGGAAGAACGATCGACCGATGCTGCAGCGCATCTATGGCACCGCGTGGGAGACGCAAGATCAGATTGACCAGTATCTGTGGCGCCGTGATGAGGCCCGCAAGCGCGATCATCGCAAGCTTGGCGTTGCGCTCGATCTCTTCTCGTTCCACGATGTCTCGCCAGGGAGTGCCTTCTGGCACCCGAAGGGGCAACGACTCTGGCGCACGCTCGAAGGGGTGATGCGCGAGATGCAGGAGCGACGCGGCTATCAGGAGATCTCCACGCCGATCGTCGTGAGCAAGCACCTCTGGGAGCAGTCAGGCCACTGGGACCTCTATCGCGACAACATGTTCATCATTGAGTCTGAGGGTGAAGAGTTCAGCCTCAAGCCGATGAACTGCCCTGAGAGCACCGTGATCTATCGCACGCGTACCCGCAGCTATCGCGATCTGCCACTCCGGCTCTCCGAATACGGACGACTCCATCGCAACGAACTCTCCGGAACGCTCAGCGGCCTCACACGCGTGCGCCACTTCATTCAAGACGATGGCCACATCTACGTGCGACCAGATCAGATTGAGTCCGAGGTTGCCGCGCTCCTCGAAGAGGTGCGTGAGGTCTACGCGTGGTTCGATTTGCCAGTGGAGTTTGTCTTCTCGACGAAGCCAGCCAAGGCTCTCGGCGATCCGAAGCTCTGGGAGAAGGCGGAGTCGATGATCGTGCAGGCGCTGCGCGACTCTGGCGCAAAGTGGCGCCTTAATGCGGGCGACGGTGCCTTCTATGCGCCGAAGATCGACATCATCGTGCGCGACGCCCTCGGGCGCGAGTGGCAGACGGCAACCGTGCAGGTTGACCTGGTGATGCTTCCGGAGCGATTCGATCTCACCTATACCGACGAGGCGGGGGAGCGCGTTCGCCCGATCGCCATTCACCGCGCGATCTATGGCTCGCTGGAGCGCTTCATCGGCATCTTGGTCGAGCACTATGCGGGCGCCTTCCCGTTCTGGCTGGCCCCTGAACAGGTCGTCATCATCCCGATTGCTGACCGCCACCTTGAATTCGTAACGGCGGGTGCCGCAGTGCTGCGCGCGGCCGGCATTCGCGTCAGCATCGATGACTCGTCCAACCGCATGCAGAACAAGATCCGCTTGGCTCAGGAGCAGAAGGTGCCGCTCATGCTCGTCGTGGGCGATAAGGAGATTGAGGCCGGTGGGGCAGCGCCCCGTTGGCGCGATGGCACCCAGGAGCCTGCAACCAGCTGGGAGGCCCTCGCCGCCGCCCTCGCCGCGCGCGCTGCCGCTCGTACCGCCTGAGGGTGCTACGCTCGGTATCCCCGCAAGGACGCTGTCCTCGGGTCCAAGGCTGATGATCGTGAGGGTCTGACCGATTAAGGATCTACGCATCAATACCCAGATCCGCGTCCCGCAGGTGCGCGTTCTGGATGAAGAGGGGAACCAGCTCGGTGTCCTCGCTACCCCCGAAGCCCTGCGCCAGGCACAGGAGCGCGGCCTAGACCTTGTAGAGATCGCCCCAACCTCGGCGCCCCCTGTCTGCAAGTACCTCGACTACGGCAAGTTCAAGTATGAGGCCCAGAAGAAGGAGCAGGACGCCCGCAAGCGTCAGAAGACCGCCGACCTGAAGGAGCTTCGCTGCACCCCCAAGATCGGGGATGCCGACCTGCAGACCAAGATCCGCCAGGCCCATAAGTTCCTCTCCGGGGGCGACCGGGTGAAATTCTCGGTCAAGTTCCGTGGCCGCGAGATGACCCACCCAGAGATTGGCCGGGCCATTTTGGACCGAGTTGTGCAGGGATTGGCCGATGTGGCCCAGCTCGAGCGCCCCTCCCTCCTCGAAGGACGCTTCCTCTCGATCCAACTGGTAGCATTACCCCGACAGAAGGGTCAGACGACCCCGGCACCCGGCACCGATGAGCCGGCCGTACCAGCCCTCGAAGGGGAGTAACCATGCCAAAGATGAAGACACACAAGGGCGCGCAGAAGCGCATCGGATTCACTGGCTCAGGGAAGCCGATCCGCGTGAAGTCGTGGCGTGGCCACCACCTTGAAATCAAGTCGTCCCGACGCATCCGCCGCTACGCGGGCAAGGCCGTTCTCGGCGTCACCCACAAGAATCAGATTTCCCGCCTGCTGCCGTACGGCGGCTGAGCGACAGCGAGAGGAGTAGAAGATGGCACGAGTTAAGCGCGGAGTTGCCGGACACAAGCGCCATAAGCGCCTGCTTCAGGCTGCTGAGGGGCGACGTGGCTCACGCCACAAGCTCATTCGTCCAGCGCGCGAGGCCCTGCTTCACGCACTTGCCTACGCAACGCGAGACCGACAGCAGCGCAAGCGCCAGATGCGTGAGTTGTGGATCCACCGCGTCAACGCGGCGGCACGCCTCAACGGCATCTCCTATTCGCAGTTCATCGCCGGCCTCAAGCGCAACAACATTGCGATTGACCGCAAGATGTTGGCCGACCTCGCTGTTCGCGATGCCGCGGCATTCACGGCGGTCGCGGTCGCAGCGAAGCGCGCCTAGCCCCTTCGGTCCGCGGTAGTGGACCTCGCAGCGCTCGAGAAACAACTCCGCACACTGCAGACTGACGCCGCAACGCGCATTGCTGCCGCCGCGTCTACCGCCGAACTCGACGAGCTTGGTTCGTCGCTCCTGGGGAAGCGGGGCGCAATCACCGAAGTCCTCCGTGGGATTGGCGCCCTTCCAGCCGATGACCGCCCCAAGATCGGCGTCGTTGCCAATGAGGTACGCGCCGCGATCGATGCATCCGTCAGCGCCCGACGTGTCGCCCTCTCGGCCGGTGAGCTTCTGGAGCGCATTGAGCGGGAGCGCGTAGATGCCACGACACCAGGTCCAGCCCCGCGCCTCGGCTCACTGCATCCAATCCCAGAGACGATCGCGGCAATTGCCGAGATCATGGCTTCGTTCGGCTTCGTTGTTGCCGAAGGGCAAGAGATTGAAGACGACGTCACGAATTTCCAGTTGCTGAACATTCCAGAGGATCACCCGTCGCGCGATCTTTGGGACACCCTCTACCTGCAGGAGCCAGGACGACTACTGCGCACACATACATCGCCAGGACAGATCCGCACGATGCAGGCCGGTGGCCCGCCGATTCGCGTCATTCTTCCGGGGCGCTGCTTCCGCTACGAGGCGGTTGATGCGAGCCACGGCTTTGAATTCCATCAGGTTGAAGGGCTACTTGTTGATCGCGGTGCGACGCTCGCCGATCTAAAGGGAATCCTCGACGAGTTGGCGAAGGGCCTCTTCGGTTCTGCCGCGCGTACACGGTTCCGGCCAGGGTACTACCCATTCACGGAGCCATCTGTTGCCGTCGACGTCTCGTGGCCGGGGAGCAAAGACGGCTGGATGACGATCCTTGGCGCTGGGATGGTGCACCCTGTAGTACTCGAAAATGGCGGCATTGATCCAGAGACGTATCAAGGGTTCGCATTCGGTCTCGGCGTTGAGCGCATTGCGATGTTGCGACACGGTATCCCTGATCTCCGCGCCTTCCTTGAGAACGACCTCCGATTCTTGGTGGGCTTCCGATGAAGATTCCGCTCTCCTGGCTTCGCGAGTTCACCGACGTCCAGCTCACCGCTGAGCAGTTGGCCGACGCGCTCACGTTGCGTGGCCTTGAGGTTCGCGGGGTGGAGCGCTGGGGTGCGAACTGGAACAAGATGGTCATTGGCGAGTTGCTCGAGGTCGGACCGCATCCAAAAGCTGATCGCCTTCAGCTGACGAAGGTCCGCATTGGCGATGGCCCAATCCTCAACATTGTCTGCGGCGCTCGCAATATTGCCGCTGGACAGCGCATCCCGGTGGCGCTTGTTGGCGCGGAGATGCCCGACGGTCGACGCATTGAGCGCGCTGAGAAGATGGGGATCGCCTCAGAGGGGATGCTCTGCTCCGGCCAAGAGCTCGACGCAACCGATGACGGTGACGGCATCCTGATCCTTGATCCATCGGCCCCACTTGGAACCCCTCTCGTTGATTACCTCGGCGAAGATGTCATCGATGTCGACGTCAAGCCGAACCGTGGCGATCTCCTCTCAATTTTGGGGCTCGCCCGCGAGGTTGGGGCGATCACGGGTGCACCGGTGGCCTACGCAGCGCGAGCGCTGAAAGAGGGGGCCGATGCCGTCGGTGCAGGGCTGGCCCTGCGCGTTGCCGATGAGACCTTGGCACCACATGTGGTGCTGCGTGTCATCGACGGTGTCAAGGTTGCCGCATCGCCCAATCGCGTGCAGATGCGTTTAAAGGCGGCAGGGCTCCGCTCGATCTCAAACGTCGTTGATGCGACCAACTACATCATGTTGGAGCTCGGTAAGCCAACGCATGCATTTGATCGCGCCATGGTGGGCGATACCGTACAGATTCGCCTAGCCACGAAAGGCGAGAGCCTTGAAACGCTTGACCACGAGGTACGCACCCTCGATGTGACCGATCTCGTGGTGGCCGACGAACGTGCAGCACTCGCCCTTGCCGGTGTGATGGGGGGTGCAAGCAGCGAGGTTGCACCGTCCACCACGAGCGTCATTATCGAGAGCGCCATCTTTGCCCCAACCTCAGTACGTCGCTCTGCGCAGCGACACAGCCTGCGCTCTGAGGCCTCTCATCGCTTTGAGCGCGGCCAGGAGCGCCGCCTCGCCGCCCTCGGCGCTGATCAAGTCGCTGCGCTCCTCACAGAGTGGGCTGGCGGCGTAGCCCGGGCGGGGCGGCTTATGAGCGGCACTGCAGATCTGCCCGTAGCAACGTTGAACTTCCGCCCGTCGCGTGTCCGCTCCCTACTCGGTGTCGCTCTCACTGACGATGAGCAGGTTGCGCTTCTCGGCTCTATCGGCATTAGTGCAGATGCCGCGGCGGATGCAACGAAGATCGTCGTCACGCCGAAGCGTTCTATCTCCGCCGAGAAGGGGAGCGCGCGGGCCGTGCGCGTGCCAAGTTGGCGTAGCGATCTTGAGATTGAAGCTGATCTTGCCGAAGAGGTTGCGCGCCTGTACGGCTATGAGCGGATCCCAACCTCAATCCCAAGCGCCGACCATCCGTCGCATCGACCAAGCCCAACGCTGCTCCGTGATCGGGTGCGCCGTCTCCTTGCGGATGCAGGGCTGCACGAAGTTGTCACCCATGCGCTCGTGTCGACCGCACAGGCTGAGCTCTGGAGCGAGCCCGCCACACTGGTTACCGGGCCGCTGGCTGCATCCGAGGGCGCCGCAGGTGGTGCAGTAATCGTCTTGCAGAATCCGCTCTCTGCGGATCACGACCGACTCCGTCAGTCCCTCCTGCCGAGTTTGCTCGATCGTGTGGATGCCAATCTTCGCTACGGAGCAAACTCGGGTGCGATCTTTGAAGTTGGGCGTGGCTACGGCAGCGCCAAGGGTGCCCCGTCAGAGTGGACCCGCCTGGCGATTGCGGTATGGGGGGAGCGTGAGCAGGGTGCGCCAAGCGCAGGTGCAACGGCGTGGAACCTCGACGAACTGAAGCGCCTTCTCGCACAGGTTGCGCGCCTTGTCGGCGAACGACCAGCGTATGGAGAGTCGATCGAATCACCTGTGCTTCATCCTGGTATCAACGCTGTCATCACCGGTGAACGAATTGCCGGTCTTCTAGGGGAGCTCCATCCAGCTTCGCCGATCTGGCGTGATGCGCCACGTATCCTGCTTGCTGAGGTGGCGATCGCGGGCCTTCGATCTGGGCGCCTTGAGGTCGCACAGGTGGTGCTGCCACCGACAACGCCACCGGTGACGCGCGATCTTGCGCTCCTCATCCCCGCCGCGACCACGGTCGGTCAAGTGGTTGCTGTTGCGCGAAGTTCTGTTTCACGAGCCATCGCCGTTGAACTCTTTGACCTTTTTGCCGGGGCGCCTCTGGCTCCAGGCGAGCGATCTGCAGGGTTGCGCTTCACCTTCCAGCCATCCGCAACCGGCGCGGATGATGACACCATTACTGCCGAGCTTGCCGCCTTCGAGGGGGCTGTGCTCCGCACCTGCGGGGCACGAATTCGCGGCGTCGAGGGGCAATGAGCCCGACCGTACTGGTCGATCTCGTCGTGGTGGTGCTCCTCGTCCTAGCGGCGTGGAGTGGGGGACGAACGGGAGCGGCACGCAGCGCAGTCTCACTTCTGGCACTCGCCCTAGGCCTCATCATTAGCGCACAAGGGCAGAGTGCGATCACCGAATTCATCGCCCAGCTCCTCCCTGGTGTCGACACGCGCCTTATTGGGCTCGGCATCTTTATCGGCGGGATTTGGATCCTGTTGGCCATCGCCTCTTTTTTGATCGGTCGCCTCCTGCAGGCGTCACTGCGCGCGATCCACCTCGGGCCGGTCGATACCGCACTTGGGGCTCTCTTCGGAGTGCTGCAGTGGAGTGTGGCGCTTGCTGCCCTCATCTTCGTGCTTGACGCCGCGGTCTCGGCGAACTTCCCCCTGCCATCACCACTGAGTGGTATCGCATCAGCGATTACGGCTGCACAATCCTCCGAGGTGATTCGTGGCCTCATCTATCCGATCGCAGGCCAGCTGTTCGGCGGACTCCTTCCAGAAGGCCTGCGCACGCTGCTCGTTCCGTGAGGCGCACAGCGGGGCAGCCGTACGACGATCGTTCCCTAACGCGACTTGAGTGGTCGGCGCTCCTCGACATCCTGATCGAAGCCTGTGCCTTTGCCCCATCTCGCACACTCGCTACGGAACTCCGGCCTACCGCTGGCGGTGGCAGCCTACCAACTCTGCGAGCCCTCGGGCGTGAGATTGCGGAGCTGCGACGAGATGGGGGAGACCCGCATATTGGCGGTGCGAGCGACCTAGAACCAGCCGCAGATCGTGGCGCGAAAGGGGGCACACTCGACGGCGCAGCGCTCTTTGCGATCAGCGAGACGCTCCGCGTCGTGGAACGCATCGCAAGCGATCTAGTGGGGGCAGGCCCAACGCTCAGCGCCCTTGGCGCCGCCCTTGCCCCGCTTCGTCCACTGCGCAGTTCCATTGAGCGTGCGATCGCTCCCGATGGGTCGATTCTCGATGCGGCGTCACCGCTTCTTGGTGGACTACGCGCGCTCCATCGAACCAGCCTCGAGCGACTTCGTACCCGCCTTGAGACGCTGGCACATGCGAAGAACTACAGCCCCTACCTACAAGAGCCGATCGTGACTGTACGAAATGGTCGCTACGTGCTGCCAGTCCGCTCTGAGTGGAAGTCTCGTGTCCCAGGGATCGTGCACGATGCGAGTGCCACCGGCCAAACCGTCTGGATCGAACCACTAGAGGTCGTCGAACTCGGCAACGCCGTGAGGGAGGCGGAGGCGGGGGTCGCCACCGAAGAGGCACGGATCCTTGGAGCACTCTCCGGACTTGTTGGCGCAGATGCGGCGGCACTCCGTTCGAATGGTGAAGGACTCGCGCTCTTCGATGTGGCGCGCGCAGTTGCTGACGTTGCACGTGATCGGAACTGGCTCTATGCCGACGATGCGTCAGAGGGCGATCTGCTTTTGATAGAGGCGAGCCATCCGCTCCTCACGCCTCCGGTGGTACCGATGAGCCTGCACCTTGATGCGGAGCGCCGTGTGCTCGTGATCACTGGACCCAATACGGGTGGTAAGACGGTGGCGCTCAAGGCGGTGGGGCTACTTACGGCGATGCATCACGCGGGTCTACCAATTCCGAGCGGGTTTGGGTCGACGGTGCCCCCAACGGGGAACGTATGGGCCGACATTGGCGACGATCAATCCATCGCGCAGAGCCTCAGCACCTTCTCCGGCCACCTGACCTCGATTCAGCGCATCCTGCTCGGAGCCATCTCGGGCGACGTCGTGCTCCTTGACGAGGCAGGGGCGGGTACCGATCCGGCGGAGGGGGCTGCACTGGCGGCTGCAATCATCGACGAACTACGACTTCGAGGTTGTCGTGTGTTAGCCACGAGCCACTATGCGGAGCTCAAGCAGTATGCACATGTCACACCAGGTGTCGTGAACGGATCTGTATCGTTCGACTTGGCAACCCTTGCACCAACGTATCGCCTTGAGGTTGGTGTGCCAGGAGGTTCTCAGGCGTTCGCGATCGCGGCGCGCCTCGGCCTACCACAGCCGCTGCTCGATGCGGCACAGGCGCGTCGCAGCGACCAGGGAGCCACGTTGGATGCAGCGCTTGCGGCGGCGGCCGATGCCGAGCGAGCCGCGCGTGAAGCACGCCAGGTCGCAGAGGGGCTGCAAGAGCGCGCAGCAGACTCCCTTGCGCAAGCGGTGGAGCTGCGCCGTGCCACGGAACGAGGGGCTGCCGAAGCACGCCAAACGGCGACAGCCGAGGCACGAGAGGCCGCAGAAACGATCTTGCTCCGCGTTGAGCAGCTGCGAGCGGCACTCGAGTCGGGGAGTCTCACACCGGAGGCGCTCGCGATGGCGACGGATCTTCAGCAGGCCGTAACTGCTGGCGCATCCTCGTCGCTGAGCGAAGAGGAGGATACGAGTGGAGGACCATCCTCTTTGGCACTGGCAGCGGCCGTTGGGAGCGATGTGGTGCTGCGATCGGGGGCGCGTGGCACGCTGCTTGCGGTGGATGGCGCGAGCGCGACAGTTGCCCTCGGTCGGATGCACAGTTCACTGCCGGTTACGGAGATCAGCAAGATCCTCGCATCAACGAAGTCAACGCCACAATCCGCAGTTCGGCCGACAGGCTCCTTAGCTGCGGCGAAGCTCGATCTACGTGGTGCTCGCGTGGAAGATGCGCTGATAGCGCTTGAGGCGCGCATTAGTGCCGTGCTACTGGCGGGTGGCGATCAACTGGAGATCATTCATGGGGTTGGCACCGGTGCGCTGCGCGATGCGGTGCGCCGCAAGCTGCGAGAACTGCCTGAGGTTCGTGACGTGCGGTCGGCTGATGAGCCTGGTCGCGAAGGGGTCACCTTCGCCCTCTTCTAGGGGACTCTAGGGAGCTGGCGGGGTTGGCGACGGAGTCGGTGTAGGGCTTGCTGTCGCCGAGAGGCAGGAGAGTGTTGGGGCAATCGTGCCACCCCAGGTGGCGCCATTCGGCTGCCAGGAGGGTGCGTAGAAGTAGGCCGTCATTCCGCCTCGAACCCCACCAACAATCCCCGCACCGAGCCGAGCACGCTCAAGCCACTCGAGGTTTGCAGCCTGCCATTTCGGCCACTGCGATTCCAGCGTGCTTAGGTCTAGGTAGCTCGCCTCAATGCGTGTGCCTGCACAGCCATCAGCCCAGAGCAGCCCAGTGGCGCTATCAATGGCAAGGAGTCGTGTGGTGCTGCATGATGTTGTTGGAGCGGTACCGGGGAAGAAGTATTCGCTGGTGGTGAGCGTCGTGCACGCACCAGGAAGCTCGCCCGTGTGCGCATCAATCGTGACTTCCTCAAGCCCAGTTGGCTTGTCAAAGTTTGCGATTGGGAGCTTGGATGAGATCTCGGTGAAGTAGGACTGCCAGAGCCCACCGGCGGAATCGAGAGAGTAAACCGTGGCCGGTGTTGAGTCTGAGTTGCCCATCCAGACACCGGTGACGAGTTGCTGCGCGGTCGGATCGCTCGGTGCGGCGAGATATCCGAATGCGGCAAGGTCCTTGGTCTGATCGGTGGTTCCTGTCTTAAATGCTGCCGGGCGACGCTTGCCGCCGCTGGCAATGATCTTGCGCTTCGACCATGGGCGATTGACGGCTGGGTCGGTATTGCCAGCGATGATGTCGGTCATCAGCGCAGCGGTCTCCTTGGCAAACGCTTGGTTGGCACTCTCAACTGGGGCGGGAGCCTCCCAAATCACTGCTCCGTTGCGATCTTCAATACGCAGGATGTAGCGGCGATCGACCTTTGTCCCTTCGTTTGCGAGGGCACCGTAGGCGGAAAGTAGGTCAACATAACGAACTTCTAGGGTGCCGATTGCGAGTGAAGCGCCGGCAACGTTTTCGCTGTTGTTCTGGAACTTGAATCCGCTATCGCGCAGTTGGCGCCAGACACGATCTTGGCCGGCGCGAATGAGCGTCTTAATGGCAGGGACGTTGAGAGATCCTTGCAGCGCTTGGCGCATGCGGACGGGACCATGCTCGCTCCCCTCAGAGCTCGCCGGCGTCCAGCCCTGGCCGAAGTCAACAGGGACATCCATCAGTATCGTTGCTGGTGTGACCGCGCGGTCTTCCAGCGCGTAGGCATAGACGATCGGCTTGATCGAGCTACCAGGCTGCCGGTAGCCGCTCAGCACGTCATATTCAGGCTGGAACACGGTGCCGTCTGCCGCACCGTAATAGTCTGCGGAGCCGGCGTAGGCGAGGATGTCGCCTGTGCGCGCATCAAGCGTTGCGACGGCGGCATTGTTGATTTCGAGGCCGTGGATGGTCTTCAGCCAGTCTGTGGGTTTGATGCCGATGCTCTTCAAATAGGCCTGGTACTCCTTGATTTGCGTGGAGCGAACGGAGAGGACCCACTTCTCAGCAGCCTGCTGCATCCCCCAATCAAGCGAGGAGATGACCTTGTATCCGCCAGTGTCGAGCTGCTGCTGGCAACTCTCGGTGTCGGTGCAGAGGATCCCCACGAGGAAGTCATGCACGCGATTCACAAAGTGCGGCGCACTCATTTCGATCAGCGGGGAGGGGATCAGGATGATCTCTTCGGTCCGGGCAGCTTCGATCTCCGCGTCGGTGATGGTGGGAGTTTCCTGTGGGATACCGCTCGCTCGGGCAGACTTTAGGAGGTCCAGAACGACGCTCCGACGCTTGGCAACTGCAGAGTCGAGGGGGACGCGGATCACCCCGTCTTCGCCGACAACCGCATTTTGGCGTAGGTCGTACGTGCTCGGCGCTTGAGGGATAGCGGCGAGCAGGGCCGCCTCGCCGAGGGTGAGCTGGTCGAGAGTCTTACCGAAGTACTGCTGCGATGCGGTCAGAATGCCGTAGGAGCGCGAGCCGTAGTAGTTGTTATTGAGGTACTTGGCAATGACCTTCTCCTTGCCAACACGTCCAGGGAACTCTTTGGTGAGTCGGATGGCCTGGATGATCTCTTTGACCTTGCGCTCGTAGACGCTCCCTGCGAAGGCTGACTCAGGGAGTAGCACGCTGCGGACGAGCTGCTGGGTGATGGTCGAGCCGCCACGGCCAGAACCGCCCAAGGTGTCGAGCGCGGCGGCCACGAAGCCGAGCGGATCAAAGCCGGAGTTCTCCCAGTAGGTCTTGTCCTCGATGGCGGTGGTGGTGTCAAGAACAATGCCCGGGATGTTGACGAACGTCACTTCGGTGCGGCGATCGGAGCCAAATGCGGCAAGCTGGACCGTGCCCGTTCGGTCGTAAACCGTCGTGTTCTGGTTCAAGACAATGGTGTCGAGGTCCTTCGGGTCGGGGAGATCGGCAACGACGGAGCCATAGATGGCAATCGTGCCGCCATAGGCGATCGCGGCGATCAGCAGGCAGGCGCCAAGGAGGGCGACTGGCAGGAGGGCGAAGAGCCCCCCAAGAAGGCGTTTTCGGGGGCGACCGTTCCGCTGGGTTGAGTTTCCCGAGGCCATGTTCATCGCTGTGAAGGTAGCATAGGGCGCATGGTGAACCCTCTGGCCTCCGAGCTCCTCCGCGACTTCTCCGAGCGAGGTCTGGTTCATGATGTAACCGCGGGCCTCGATCAACGCCTCGTCGCTGACCCCGCGATCAGTGCCTACATCGGCTTCGATCCGAGCGCTGATTCGCTCCATGTTGGCCACCTGATGGGTGTCCTTGCGCTGCGACGACTCCAACTGCACGGCGGGCGCCCCGTCGCCCTGGTTGGCGGGGGTACCGGCATGATCGGCGACCCCTCGGGGCGATCGGCAGAGCGGAACCTCCTTGATCGGGCGACGCTTGACCACAATCGCGCCGCGATTGGTGCGCAACTCGCTACCCTCGTCGATTTCTCGGGAAAGGGTGGCGCCTTATTGCTAGATAACCTCAGTTGGCTTGGTGATCTTGGGCTCATCGATTTCCTGCGCGACACAGGGAAGCACCTCACGGTTGGCTACATGCTCGCCAAGGAGAGCGTAAAGACACGGCTTGAGGGCGGCCTCTCGTTCACCGAGTTCAGCTACATGCTGCTGCAGAGTTACGACTTCATGATGTTGCGGAAACTGCACGGCGTGGAGCTACAGATGGGCGGCTCAGACCAGTGGGGGAACATCACCGCCGGCACGGAGCTGATTCGGCGAACAGAGGACGAGAACGCCGACGGTGCGCCGCACGCATTTGGGCTCTGCTATCCACTGCTGCTCGCTAAGAGTGGCGCGAAGTTCGGCAAGACGGCAGAGGGTGCCGTCTGGTTGGATCCAGCCCGGACGAGTCCGTTTGCGTTCCGCCAGTTCTGGATGGAGCAAGACGACGAGCCAATCGCATCGCTCCTTCATCGCTTCACCCTCGACAGTGTTCCTGAGACCGCAGCGTTGATGGTGCGGCACGCTGAGAACCCTGCCGCCCGTCGAGCGCAGCGCCACCTTGCCCGAACGGTGACCGGCATGGTGCATGGGGCCGATGTGGAGGCTCGTGCCGCAGCCGTTGCCGACGCGCTCTTTGGTGACGGCGAGGGTGGCACCCCTGACCTGCGCGCGCTGTCGGCTGAGGCGCTGGCGATGCTGGCGGGCGAATTGCCAACAAGTGGCCTACCCACCGCCACCGACGCCACGCTCGTCGACCTTGTCATCGCTGCGGGCCTCGGCACCTCCAAGAGTGAGGCGCGTCGACTGATTGAGCAGGGGGGCGTGAGCGTCAACGGCGCCCCCGCACCAGACGGAGCCGCTGCGGCCTCCTCGTTCGCGCCGCTGGCTGACGGCTCGTTCTTGCTACGCAAGGGGCGCCGCGACTACCGTCTCCTCCGCCGCGCCTAGCGCCCAATCCCAAGGGGGAGTGCGCTCGCCTCGCCTATACTCCCCGCATGTCAGGACATTCAAAATGGTCAACGATCAAGCGCGCCAAGGGGGCGACCGACGCGAAGCGTGCCGCCCAATTTACGAAGGTGTCGCGCGAGATCACCATTGCCGCCCGCATTAGCGGCCCCGATCCAGCGGCGAACCCGCGTCTCCGCCTCGCGATCGACAAGGGGCGTGGGCTCAATATGCCGAACGACAACATCAAGCGTGCCATTGAGCGTGCCGCCGGCCTCGGCCAGAGCGACGCCTACGAAGAGATTGTCTACGAGGGGTATGGTCCCGGAGGTGTAGCCGTGCTCGTTGAGGCGGCAACCGACAACCGCAATCGCACGGCATCAGAGGTGCGCAGCCTCTTCACCAAGTCTGGTGGCGCACTGGCCAGCAGCGGCGCTGTCGCCTGGCAGTTCGAGGCGCGCGGTGTGATTGAGTGCATCGGCTCATTTGAGGCGGTAGGGGAGGCGGCAATTGAGGCGGGCGCCGCCGATGTTGAGGCCGACGAGGGCTCAGTCTTCGTCTACTCCGACCCGCAGGAGATCCACTCGGTGCAGAGTTCCCTTGAAGCGGCCGGCATCAAGGTGAAGAGTGCCGAGTCAGGAATCATCGCGAAATCCACGGTAGAAGTGTCGGCTGATGACGCCCGTAAGAACTTCAAGTTAATTGATGCGCTCGAAGAGCTTGATGACGTGCAGCGGGTGACGGCGAACTTTGAGGTCCCACCCGAGGTCTTCGCCGAGATCGCTGGATGAGCATGCGCGTCCTGGGACTCGACCCGGGAACTGCAACCTTCGGCTGGGGCGTTGTTGATGCTGGTGGCGCTCGTCCGGCACATGTGGCCCACGGTGCGCTGCGCACTGCAGCGACGCTGACACTTGGTGCTCGACTGAGCATCTTGCGAGATGGCGTCACGGCGCTCATTGAAGAGCATCGACCAGACCGCATCGCGATTGAGCGCATCTTCTCGCAATCAAACGTGCAAACAGCCGTAGCGATCGGCGCCGTTCGCGGGGTGGCGCTGCTGATTGCCGCCGACCATGCAATTGAGGTGGTTGAGGCCACCCCCTCCGAGATGAAGCGTGCCATTGCCGGTGAGGGTCGAGCGACCAAGGCCGCCGTGACGAAGGCAATTACCAAGCTACTTGCACTATCCACTGCGCCAACTCCAGACGACGCGGCTGACGCGCTTGCCCTTGCGCTCTGGGGCGCAGGCGCGCGCCAACTTGCGCATCGTTCTGGCTCATCCCGTTTTGATCGCTCCGCTTCGGCGGCGGCTGCGGCAGAGAGTGGATTTGATCGCGCGGTGCGTGCCGCTCTGCGCGCCGGGAGGCCCTAATCGTGTACGCCCACATTCACGGATCCGTGCTCTGGGTCGAAGATGACGCCGTGGTGATCAGCGCCAATGGGCTCGGCCTACGCATTCGCACGCTACCGGCAGTGCTGAGCACTGCGACGGAGGGGGCCGCGCTCGAGCTCTATCTGCACCACATCGTGCGCGAAGATAGCGAGATACTGGTTGGATTTCCGACACGTGATCAGGCACGTTTGTTTGCAACACTGCTGGATGTGAGTGGTGTGGGGCCAAAGGTAGCGATCGCTCTCCTCGCAACTCACGGACCGGATCTCCTCCGTCGCGCACTGGTTGACGGTGACGAAGCGCTCATCGCCAAGGCGCCCGGGGTGGGGAAGCGACTCGCAGCGCGCATCATCGTTGAGCTCGGTGACCGTATGAGCCGAAAGGCTTTGGCAGATGCTGAGGTTGGCGCAAAGGGCGATGCAGATCGCGACCTGCAGGGCGCACTCCGTAGCCTCGGCTTCCCAGCCAGGGAGGCGAAGGAGATGGCCGCGGCCGTTTCTGCCAACGCCGCACTTGCCGCTGCGCCGCTTGCAGATCGACTACGCGCAGCCCTCAAGGAGCGAGCATGAGTGGCGAATCGCGCACCGACGCCGCGGAGTTGAACGCCGAAACCACGCTGCGCCCGGCATCGCTCGGGGAGTACATCGGCCAAGCAGAGGCGAAGCGCTCGCTCACCACGCTGTTGCAGGCGGCACGCGAACGCGGGGAGGCTGCCGACCACCTCCTGCTGCACGGACCTCCCGGGCTGGGGAAGACCACCCTGGCAGCGATCGTCGCCAAGGAGCTGGGCGTTGAGATTCGCTTTACCTCGGGTCCAGCCATTGAGCACGGCGGACAGATGGCCGCGATCCTCACCGACCTCACGCCCCGGCAGGTGCTCTTCATTGATGAGATCCACCGCCTCGGCCGAGCGGTCGAAGAGGTCCTCTATCCCGCGATGGAAGATCGCTCCATTGACATTGTCATCGGCAACCGTGGATCGGCGCAATCACTTCGACTCGACATCGCACCATTCACCCTCATCGGTGCCACCACGCGTGTCGGCATGCTCTCTTCGCCGCTGCGCGATCGCTTTGGCGCTGTGCAGCGCCTCGACTTCTATGACGATGCCGATCTCGCTGCGATCGTGCGCCGCTCGGCGGGCATCCTCGGAATCGAAATTGCCGCTGATGCGGCCGCGTTGATTTCGGCCCGCAGCCGCGGCACGCCGCGCGTTGCGAATCGACTTCTGCGTCGCGTGCGCGATGAGGTCCAGGTTGCTGGCTCCGCCAATATCACCGTGGAGGCGGCGGCACAGGCGCTGCAGGGCTTGCAGATCGATGAGGCGGGCCTTGATGCGACCGATCGAAAGCTCCTCACCATCATGATTGAAAAGTTTAATGGGGGACCAGTCGGCGTTGCCGCGATGGCGGCGCTGCTCGGCGAGTCTGCCGACGCGTTGGAAGATGTCTTTGAGCCATACCTGCTGCGAATCGGCTTCATTGATCGCACCCCACAGGGTCGCGTCGTGACCGAAGCGGCCCGTGCCCATCTCGGCAAGGATTCGGCTTCACTCTGGGGGAAACGCTGAACCGGTCAGAACAGTTCGCTGCGCTCTCTGATCCAGCCACGCTGCCAGCGCGCGCCGGTGGCGCCGCACAGTTCACGATTACTGCGCAGGACAATGCGTCGCGCGCTCGAGCGGGCGAGTTGCGTTTAGGTCACGGCGTCGTACAGACGCCAGACTTCATGCCCGTCGGCACGAACGCCACCGTGAAGTCACTCGACCCTGAGGATCTGAAGGCGCTCGGTGCACAGATCATCCTCGCGAATACCTATCACCTCTACCTGCGCCCAGGACATGAACGGGTGCAGCGCTTTGGTGGTCTTCACGAGTTTATGCAGTGGGATCGACCGATCCTGACCGACTCGGGCGGATTTCAGGTCGTTTCTCTTGGCCCACTGATGCGCATCAACGAAGAGGGTGCGAAGTTCAGCAGTCATCTGGACGGTTCGATGCATCTCTTTACTCCTGAGCGATCAATAGAGGTGCAGCAGGCACTCGGACCAGACATTGCTGTGGCCTTTGATCAGCCGGTGATGCCAGAGGGGAGTACCGAGCGTGAGGTGCGACGAGCGATGGATCGCACGCATCGTTGGGCGGTTCGTTCGCTGCGAGCGCACAGCCGACCAGACCAGGCGCTCTTCGGCATTGCGCAGGGTGGGATCAACCCAGAACTGCGTGCCGAGTCAGCCACTTACATCCGCTCGCTCCCGTTCGACGGCATCAATCTCGGCGGTCTGGCGGGGGATGAAACCCCAGAGCAGCGCAACACAGCCATCGACGCGACGATTGCTGTGTTGGAAGGGGATACCCGTGTTCGCTACCTGATGGGCCTTGGCTCGCCGGTTGACCTGCTCGAGGCGGTCCTCCGTGGCGTCGACCTCTTCGACTCCGTCCTGCCCGCCCGTGTCGCCCGCAACGGGCAGGCTTGGGTTACTGGGGGGCGCCTTAATCTGCGCAACGCGCGCCATCTCGACGAGCAGGAGCCGGTCGATGCTCAGTGCGACTGCAGCACCTGCAGGCGCTTTAGCCGTGCCTACCTAGCGCACCTCTTCCGAGCGGAGGAGCTGCTGGCCTACCGCCTTCTCACGATCCATAACCTGCGCCATATGAGCGCCTTCATGGGGGAGGTTCGGAGAGCCATCGCGTCGGGTACACTCGCCGCTGAACTGCCGCGCCTTCGGGCTGCGGCTGGGGGGCCGGGGACCCCCCGACTTGGA
>Ga0209087_1000392_pt1 | contig 28244 bp, 16 predicted proteins | sample S_130805_EF_Meta_FD_187321 | JGI IMG/M metagenome (GOLD analysis project Ga0209087, IMG submission 187321) | Freshwater microbial communities from Lake Simoncouche, Canada to study carbon cycling - S_130805_EF_MetaG (SPAdes) (version 2) | ecosystem: Environmental > Aquatic > Freshwater > Lake ... | reverse complement strand
TTGTGTCTAATTTGTCATTTGCATTTGTCAGTTGTTCAACTAAATTATCCATTTCTTCGGTGTGTTGTGGGTGTTCTCCAATACCAACTGAACTTGTGAAATAAACATAAAGTCTTGCCTCAGCGTCTGCGATTTCTGCCTCATATTTTTTTATAAGGGCTTCTTTTAATTTTTCTGCGATAAATGGTTTCATAATTTCTTTTTTTAAAAATATAGACAAAAAAACGGGAACAATAAACTGCTCCCGTTACATTTTTTTTCTAATTAATTAGAATGGTAATTCTTCATCAACTTCCTCGTTAACCTGTGGGTCAGCAACTTCATTGATTGATTTTGGTGTTGGTTTTCCGCCCATAGAAACTTCAGATGTTTCATTGTTAGAATAAACATATCCACCTTTTTCAGAATCCCAACGTGGTGTTTCACCTCTAGCGATTGCTTCTAAATACTCAACAGGTTTTTTAGAATAAACATCTTCCCATGTCATTTCATCTGAAACCCACTCAGACATTTGAGTTTCGTTAGCCGAAATTGGTGATGGGTCGTCATACATAACAGTTTGGATTACTGTGTATGTCGCACCTTTACCTGTTTTTGCCTTTGTTAATTCAAGAATAAGGTCTCGACCAGTATCAGGGTCTGTGATATCACCCTTTGCTTTCCAAATTGGAATAATTTTATCAAGGATTCCTTCTTGTTTGTAGTTGTGTTTAAATCTCCAAAATTTAACTCCGTCTTGTTCGTTATCTCGATCGATAACTTTTACAATATAAAACTTACGAGCTTTATATTGTTTTGCCAATTCTTTATCAGCATCACGTCCTGTTGCCATAAGTTCTTCATAAACTTCATTCAAAGGTGAACGTTCATTATCATTTTTGGCTGGATCATAGAATTTTTGCCATTTACCATCAACTTGAACTTCGTGGAACCATACCTCTTTGAATGGGGATGATCCGTCTGTTGTTGGGAGAATTCGAACTCGTCTTTGTCCTTGTTTTTCATTGTCTTTCAAAAGAGCCGCGAAATATTTTTTCATTCGGTCTTCAGAAGACATTTTTGATGTAGAGCTTGAGCTACTTTGTGTGGATTTTTCGTACTGAGCCAGTACTGCATCTAATAGGTTTGTCGCCATGTGTGTAAAAAATTAAAAAAGTTTATATGTCAGAAATATAAAGGTAAAGTAATCAAATGTCAAATTAGTTGTAAAAAAAAAAGGTCACAATTTGTGACCTTATAAATTACTTATAATAAACTTCGGGATCGAATGGTTCAATACCCGTATCAAATGATTTTTCGACTTCAGATGGGTTGTAATTTTCAACCTCATCGGAAGTTAATACATATTCGTTTTTTCCTGATTTTTCCATTTCAGGTAATTTGTCTTCAAAAAAGTCAGAAAGTTTTTGTTTAAAAGGACCTGAATCTAAAGATCTTAATTCTAATTTTTCTTCAGGAGTTTTTGGTCTGAATTTATCAACTTTAATTTCAATGTTATTTAATTTTTGAACTAGCTGATCCATTTCACCCAATTTATTTTGTAATGTTTCTAATTGTGAAAATAAATTGTTGAAGTACTCTTCTTGTTTATCGGACATTGTTTTTTGAGTATCAACCAAATCAGTTATGTCAATTTCTTCTGTATCTCCTTCTTCACCTGTTACTTCCCCTTCAGCGCCAATTTCTTCAACATCAGGATCTGTTGTTGTATCAACAACTTGTGGTGCCGCTTCTGCAGGTGGTGCCGGAGGTGGTGGAGTTATAGCAGCGTCTGCCGGTGGAACTTCTCCTTCAGGTGCCGGTGGAACTTCTCCTTCAGGTGCTGGTGGAACTTGTTCCATGATATATTTGTTTATATCATTATATCTTCTTACTTCTTCTAATATCTTGTTACTAATACTCATTTTTTATCCGTTTAATAATGTTTTTATACCATGATTGGTTTCTACTTGGATCTTTTTAAAAGTCTTCATGGTGTTATCAACTCTTTCTATAAGACCATCTTTTATTCTTACGGTATAACAATCACCAGTATCCAAGTCACAAACTTGTTTTGTACCATTACCCATATCCTTTTCAGAAACTCTTGTATTTTTTCCAAGATAATTGTCTAAAATCAATTTTACGTTACTCATAGTTTTTTTATTATAAATATATGTTCGATTAAAAATGTTTTGTTAATTCAACGAATTATAAGTATTAAGTGCTCTTTGGAATTTTTCGATTAGTATATTTTTATCCGCTTGTGTCAAATCTGTCCAAATATTTAAATTTTTAGTGGTTGGGTAATATCTAACATAAGCCTCAGCTAACTCATTCGCTTGTGATCCTGCGGTAACTTCCCTTGACAACAATCCCGCAACTTTTGAAATTACAAAATCTAAAAATTTATTAAGGTCGATAAAACTAACAATTGGGTCGTTAATGTTTGTACCTCGATTAACACAATAGTATTTTCTATTAATATATTCAAAAAATGCATCCCCATAATATTGTTTCAAATCAATTGTACTATAGTTGTTTTCATAACTTTCGAATCCTTGTTGTGTTGAGGAATCAACATATAAAAACGTAAATAAAATTACCGAATATTGTTGTAATTGTGTTGTATAACCGTACTGACCTAATTTTTCAATTATGGTATTTTTCATTTGACCAAATGTAACTTTTGTTTTTGAAGGTGATTCAACCAATGTGAATCCTCTATAAAATTCTGTAATTGCCGAATTACAATCTTGATTTGCAGTAAGTGTCTGTTCAGCATTTATGTTAGACATTACTTTATTTTTTTCAGAAATAATGTTGTTAGGATCGCTAGCCTTTTTAGTCTCATTTTCTTGTATTTGTTCTTGAATACTAGTTAAAATCTTTTCGTTTAATGACTGAATAAAATTTTCTATTTTAGGCAAACTATAAAAAGGTTGTCTTATTCCTTCAAAAATCGTATCAAAACCATTTTCACTTATTCTATGTTTAACACTTGTTATCATGTATGGTCCCGAAAATAAAGGAATGTTTCTGATATTAAAATACATTGTTGGTTGTATCAACGCATTACCCATCATATCAATACTACATCGATAACTTCTATTCTTATATAGGTTATACAATGAAACACTTTGAGTTGAAGATCTTCTGTTTCTTGACAAATTTGCCATTTGATTCAAAACTTCCAAAGACTCGGCGGTTGGTTTTCCAGGGTCTTGAGCCACATCGAATTGTTTGAATATTTGTTGGCTCTGTAATGTCATATCAACATTAAAACCTACGACTTTGTTTGATCTCGCCCAATCTGTTTTATTTGCCTGATTCTCTAACAGTGGATTATCACTAGATCTTCTTAAATCAAAAGCGTCATCTCTGTAACGATAATCTATATTTTCATTCATCGCCAAGTGTTCGCTAGGTTTGTTTGCATAAACACAAACATATTTTGGGGAACTATTTCTATAATCAACATTTAAAAATGTACCAAACATAGAATTTGCAAACTCGTCACTTCCATCAGGTCTTGGTACAGGATTTTTTTCGGCATTTTGTACATTATAAAAATTAATATAAGATGGTAACATATAAGTTACAAAATTGTTATACTTTAACACACTTTCAACAATACCCAACATTGTATTTTTGTATAACGAACCTTCAAGTAGATCTTTAATTTCAAAAATATCAACAAGAATTTTATTTCCAACATCCCTTGATGCCCTATCCAATAATAAAACATCTTCAAACAAAGTCTTATCTGTGAAATCATAACCTGAAATCCAAGTATCATTTAATGTTTTGAATGTTTCCCATAACTCTGTTCTGGTTTGTTCTGTAAATCCAGCCTCTAAATTTGCCCTAACATTACCCTCTTGTGATGAAATTATTACTTGAGGTAATTGTCTTCTAACAGACGGCATTAAAATAGATAAAACATTATTGAGATAATTTTTACTTTCAATTAGGTACTCGTCCATTAATGTGTAAAACTCACTTGCTGTTAAATTTGGTTTTGCAATTTTTTGAGTTGCAAATATTTTAATGATTGGTGCAAAATCTTGAATGTTTTTTTCATTAAACCCTACGTTCATAGTAATAAAGAAGTCCGTTATATAAGATCCATTATTACCATATTTAAGTTTTGGTATTTCTGAAAATCCTACATATTTTCTTAATGTTTTCCAAGTATCAGGATTTTGAGTTTCTGATTGTAGTAAAGTTGTACCAGGTGCGATTCCGTCACCAGGTAATGAATTTGCAATATATGGATCAATAGATATTGGTTCTTCTATGAATTGTGATGAAAATGTGAAAAAACTTCTTCTGTCAAATCCTGATGGGTTACCGTATTTGAAAACGACATTGTAGTCCAAAAAGTTTTTGATTACCGTTTGAAATGTTTCGTTTTGACTATTTGTGATATTTTCAAATAATGTTTGTGGTGTAGTCCCCACTGGAGTTTGCACTTTCATTAATTCCCTCATCAATTGTTGGAAATTTTTATATGCCTTATCACTTGGTGTCTCGGTCGAGTTTAGTGTTGTTACATTTTCTTGAGTTAAGTCAGAAACATTAAAATTTAATGTTGGGGGGATTGTATCGGTATAATCATATACTGACTTACTAAAGTTTAAAAATTCTTTTTCAAAAAGATCTAAAGTATTTAAATCAAAGGCAGAAAACATTTCATCTATTTTAGAATATTGATTTTGGTCTCCTGTTATTCTAAAATTTTCTTGTCCCTCTGAACTATTATTTATATTTTTAAAGTATTGGTCGGGAGCACTTTTATCGACTTTATTGTCATTAAAGTATCCATACTGAGATGCGTTCCAATATAATCTTACCGACCCATTAAATACTGATTTATTTTGGGAAACTTCGGTCTTCATGATTCCATTTTTAAAACACTCAGAATAAGTTTGATTAATGTTAGCACCAAAAGAGGGGAATACAAAATAATCTTCACTCGTATTTCCTTTAACGGCCATAGACCAAGTGTTTAATCTTAATGTTCTTGTGATTTGAGTTGGGTCGAAACCTTGAGGTTCATATATTCCTGAGTCTGGGGTACTAAACATTACTAAAGTTCCATTGTTTATCAAACTTTGTATGTCTGAAGAACCAGGACCAGTTATTATTGTGTTTAATACATTAAATGTTGTTGTGTTTGCCGATTGTGATGGTGATATCGTATAAGTACCAATACCACCTGTTGTACCTGTTACTTGAGATATAATAGTAGTTGTACCCGAAATATTTGGACCTACAATTTGTGATCCTCCTGACAAAACATTATTACTAATAGAAATGACTTCCATTGTATTTCCTGTTATAGTACAAACACCTTGAACTATCGAACTTCCCGATAATAACTTAACTCCTTGAATGAACACGTTGTAATCATCCATGAGTTGCGGATAAAATCCGACATTCATATCTGTGAATGGTGCAACTCCAGTTGTCTGATCGCAAACAATATTTCTTTGAGTACCTCCAATTAATAATTGATATAGTTTTGTAACATCAGAATTTATTGGGTCATAATTTTTTGCATAATCAAAATCTTTCCATACGTCATCTAAAAAGTCAAAACCTGTATCAATCCAAGTTTTATATCTATGCCAAATGGCTCCATATTTTAAAATCCACGAATAAGGTAATTCATGTACTCCACCAAATTTTTTCAATGTCGATAAAATATAATCTAATGAAATTTCAGCACCATTCTCATAAGTTTTATATTTTTCTTTAGTTGTTGCCAAAGGCAAACTTTCTAAAAACAAATAAGCGGCAGCCTTGTATGGACTTTTTTCGTTTGGTCTATATCTAAATTTAAAAACACCATCTTGTATTGCATTAATAAAATATGGTGTATTCATCATTGACGTAGTTTGTTCTGCAATCAATTGACCATCATAATTAGTATATCTTAGATTACCTTCAGTTACAAATTGATTTGTATTTGTATTACTTTCATAGAAAAGTTTCAAATCAACAATATTTCTAGTATTAACTAAATTAAAATAGTTGAAGTTACTTATTGGTCTTTTTTCATTAGTTTGATCATCAAACTGAAAATTAGTTATTGTTTTTTGAATTTCATTATATTCGATAACGCTGTCAGTTTCAAAAGCCTCAGTTGCAAAATTCAGTGTGGATCCGTTTGCCAAATAATCTTTATCCCAATTTAAATTAGTTATGGGATAAATGTCTGTAAAATCAAATATATTACTTGCCGGTGTTTCAGAAACATAATTCTGTATATTAACTTTATTACTTGTAATAATTAAACTAACGTCTGGTTGTGATTTTGTATTATTTAAAATATCTTGATTGTACAATACCGATGGATTTTCCACCTCACTTTTGATATAAGGTGTAACAAAATTACCTCTTATGAAGTTTTGCCAACTTTCACCCTGACCTTCGTTGGATATATGTCGTAAAAATATTTCAAAATTAGTTTGATCTATTTGATATTCTTTTATTATTTTAGATAGATATGGATTTGTTTGTCCTAAACTTTCAATCATGTTGATTGATTCATTTTCGGCCACAACATTATAAACAGAAAAAGGATATCCCGAAATACGATTCAGTTTTGAATAATAAGCATTTAAAATAATCCTTTCGTATATTTCATAAAAATATTTGGATTGTTGTTTATTTTGAAATACTTGATTAGAAACAGGAAAGTCTATAGAGTTTAAAGATATTCTTCTTGGTCTATTGGCAACATTTGTCTGGTTTGAATCTAGTTTTGTAAAATCATTATCTCTGTAAGTATATCCTTTGATAAATTCTTCAACAAACTCAACCTCAGGCCATATCTCAGGAATATAAGCTCTATATTGTGTTGCAACATCACCAGCACCAGGATAAATTATTTCGAATTTTTCTTGATTATCTGCACCAATAGTTTCTTTAATAACTTGAGGCCATGGATAAATTGGTTCATTATTTTGAGTTGAGGTTTTAACATCGACACTTGGTGCGGTTGTTGATCCACCAAAAATTGCGGCCCGTCTGTAAGGGTTTTCTCTTTGATCCCAAGCTTTTGAATGAACATCATCTAATAGTCTAAGAAATGCTTCTCCCTGACAATAAAAAACTGCAAGTATATTTCTAATCGTAGGTGTAAATCCTAAACCATATTCTTTACTGTTGAATTGTACTTTAAGATTATTCATAATCTTTTCTTCGATTTCTTTTTTCTTAACCTCGGCGTCTTTCGACATTTTATTGATCTTTTCAATAAAAGAACCCGGTCCTTCGAAGTATAAAAAATTTGGAAAAGTTATATTTGTGGTACCAATAGTTTTGTTTATATTACCCAAACTATTTTCTTTATATGTTTTAAATTTAATATCGTCCTGATCAACGTAATTAACAGACGGATTAAAACTTTTATAACTTTTTACCCAATCAATATCTGTTTTTGGATTTATAGCTTTGACAAAAGTATTAGTCTGTATTGTATTATCAATAGATGATGAATAAGTGGTCTTGGCAATTGTGTATGAACCAGGATTTTTACCTAAAACTGAATTATCATTTAATTGTTTATTATACGTTAAAACAATACCTTCAAGTTCTTTGTACCATTTAGGTCTGTCTTCTAATTTTATATTTGGTAACCAAGTATATACAGTTTCTCCGTTTTTAGTGATATATGGATTTTTTGTATCCATGTATTTATTAAACCATGAAGTACCAGCACCAAAATAAACTTTTGTTTGATAATTAATTAAACTATTTTGGTAGTTACTTACATCGGTAAGTACTCCCATATTTTCTTTGGTGAATTGTTCTAAAATATTTTTTATAAACTCATCTAATCTATAACGTAATTGATTTAAAGTAATTTCAGGAAAATCATCATCAATTAACCCTTTTGATTTATAGTCAGAATAAATCTCTTTCATTTTTTCATAACCACGACTAACCAACGCAGGTTTTTGACCTGTTTCTTTAATGGACTGATTAGTCTCCGTTGTTTTTGTAACTGTAGTTACTAGATTATTATACATATGTGGTACGGCCATTAAAGCTCCAAAATTGACATATGATAATAGTGTGTATTTATAACCAAAGAATTTTAATCTTATTATAAAATTATGTGACGATGGGTCAAAATTTGATGTAAATGATTGTAACATCAACGTGTATTTTATCGCCTTACCATAATAACCTTTTAATGTTAAAGTAAATAAAGGGTATGGTAATTGGAAAAATGCCGCATATGGTGAATTGTTACCCGCCTCAAATAAAGTTCTACCCTTAACATCCTCCAATGTCATTTCAACAACAGGAAAAAAATCTAATCCCATTGAAATGTTGATGTCTTTAATACCTAATAGTCCTGTATCCACCGCTCCGGGAGTTCCGTTTGAATATGTACTTTGAGTGATATAATAGTCGTCAGATTTATTAGGATTCTTTACGGACTTTAAGGAAGGTTGATTAACACCTTTACCTTGTAAAGTATCTTTACCTGTTAGTTCATCAGACCACTTTGTGTCATAAAATGTTTTAAATCCAGGATTTAGAAAATTTATTTTACCTACGGATATTGTTCTTTGTTGATCATTTAATGCCGTACCTACCGCCAATTTTGTTCTTGGTAACACACTACATTCTAAATTGGCATAATAAACCAAATCTTCTTGCTTTACTAATCTTTCTTGAACATTACCTAAATTATCGACAACTCTATTTGGGTCAATTAAAGTAATATTATCGTAGTCGTACTCAACAAGTATATTTTCATTACTATCTACCATAATAGAAGAAGTGGTTATTCAAATTATTTTTATAATCTTGTAATGAAGCTACTAATGGAAATGGAATTGTCAATACTGCACCATCAGGAATGTTGGTTTCTAAACCACTGTATTGGGGGTTTGCCATCATTATTAACCAACCAAAAAAAGGAGAATTGTAATATTGTTGCGATATCTTATCGAGTCTGGATTGACTAACAATATAAATGTGAGACTTATCACTACTTTTTGATTGTAATGGTATATAAGGTACAACGGTTTGTTGTCCATTTATTAAAAAATCAGAATATCTATTAAAATATTGAAGTGCCATAATTTTAATTAAATGTTACTTTCCCGTTAAAGGTTTTATTATCGTTTAAGTTTTGACTTGCGTACAAGTCTTTTATCTTTTTAGTCTTAACCTCAACATCAACTGTTGGTGGTGTGGTATAAGTTACAAGGTTATTAATAGAAGGTAGTATATAACTTTTAATTGTAACGAATTGCTCACTTGTTTCTAAGGTTGAAAACAATTCTTTTTCCGCCGTATAGTAAGTTTTATACCTTGAGCTAATAGTATCGATGATTTCTCTAATAGCCTCAGTGACTCCTTCTTCTTGTTGGACATCAGGACCACTTGTTAAATCGTTAAATAATGTCTCTTTTTTAGTATCATCTGTGAATATTTGAGACATTGTTAAATAAAATCTATCGTCTTCCACACTAATAAATTTATTAGAACCGACATCACCTAAATCTTCATCAACATTTAACGTACTATTTTCCGTTTTAAAATCTTGAGGTAGGTTAATTTTAGAATCCATTAGTTTAGTAAATTCATCTAATATCTTGTAAAAACTAGCAACTCCACCTGATGGTGCTGAAGTATTCAAATATAAATAATTTATTGAGTCAGTTGAATTAGAGTCTAAGAAGAATGTATCACCACTTAAGTCATATATAATTGGATTGTTTGTGTCGATTAATAATCCATCCAATTTATCAACAACGACATCCATTTTTCTTAACGTAAAATTTAAATTTTGTTGAACTGGTACAAAATCATTGATCGTTAAATTAACAGAATTAGCAATAACACCATTTTGATCTTGTACTATTTTTTTTAATTTTTCCTCAACCTCTCTTAATGTTTTGTTTTTATAATTTGCCGAATCGTCGGCCAATGCACTCATGATAGGATCTTTTCTTTTATTTACATCATCTTTAACTCGACTTATTAAAGTGTCAATTAAAGCCTCAACATTATTTGGTTTTCCATAAATTTTTGCGTCGGTAGGTGTTGTATATTCCGCTAATTTACCAGTACTATAATTTACTTCTTTATTAACCATTTGTAGAATACCAAAATTATTTTGTTCTTCAATTTGTTTCATAAAGTTAAAGTAAGCATCGACATATGAGGTGGTGTTTGCTTGTAACTCATCGAATAATACTTTGTAATCCAAAGAATTTGCTCCCGTTATAGTGCCTATGGCCGATTGACCTTTTTTAGGTTGTGGTGTATTAACAATAGTTGAACTTACCGTTGGTAAGGTTAAATTAAGTTTTTCTATTACGTACTTATCATTTAATTCGGTACTCTCCTTATCTGTTGATGTAGCCCTTTCATCATAAATTTCGGTGTTAGCATAAAAATTAAATGATAACGCATTTTGTAATTCCTGTACAGGTTCTTTTAACCCCATACCACCTATGATATTAAACCCTAAACTTATTTTAGCAAACATTGGTTGAATCCCTATACCTTCAGGATTCATGTCTAATACCAATGGTTCATATTGTATTGTTAAATTGTTTGGAACTATCTTAGTATGATAAAAGTCACCAATTCTTAAAACCAAAATTGGTGGTGCTCCAAATGCGGTATTTAATGCGTCATTATATTTTGGTCTTCCATCGGGACCGATCACAGGTATTGTTTGTCCTGGTCTAACACATTGATTCAAAAATGTTAAACGGGCGTTTAACCCTTCAGGTGTCATTGAGTGAAACGCAGGATTAAAGTATTTTATTTTCTCCTTAATGGAGTCGAATATCATTGGGTTAGATTCTTTTATAACTTCAAAATAATCACACTCACTAAACAAACTTCTTAGAATCTTTTTAGAGATACCTTCTTTTATTTTTTGATCTATAGTTAATTCTGCCTGTGGTTTTATATTTCTAGTTAAACCTGTGGTTGGTGTAGATACATCTTTACTACTTCCAGGGTCATTAATACTTATTTCTAATGGTGGTGTTTCAAGTTGTATATCATCTTCAGGTGGTATTACCGCATTGATTTGTTTTAAAACCACTCTTCTACAAGCCATAGCGGGAACACTATACTTTTGAGCATTTTTTGTAGTTACTTGGACTCCATTTACTAATTGTTTGATATCAACATTACAATTAACTGATGAACCAATATTACTTTCAGCGTCATTCGCATTAACATCATTATCATCGTTTGCTTGTTTAATGATTGAAATTACTTCCCCTTCAGGTTCTTCAACAAAAGATATTTTACCTTCTGTTCTATATTGACCGAATTTTTTACCATCAGAAGTAGGTTGATCATCAAACCATTGTATAACACTACTTATTCTTCTTTCTGATAGATTAACATTATATTCTTCAGTATTAGGTGCTGATGCAGAACCTGTCAAAGTTATTGTGACAGTACCTTTCTTTTTAACGATTGCTTCATCGATTAATTTTAATAAATCACTTTGAATTTTTTGAAAATTTCCTTGAACTACCTTACTAAACATTTGTGGTATTCCAGATTTTTCAAACTCATCATTACCAACAAATACTTTTTCAGGTGCGTTATCAGCGTAATCAGTATTTTCAAGTGTTAAATATTGATTATACCAAACATTAAATGGTTGAGTTGCAACTGAAAGTCTTGTATTTGGGTCAGGCAAATCATTATGAAAATAAAATCCATAACCAACATACTTTTTAAAATCTTCGTTACTTAGTTGTTGATTAGATGTTGTAGTATTACTGCTAGATCCGTTTATATTTACATTAGTGTCGGAACCTGCAGAATTACCAGCATTATCCGATCCATTTGCATTAGATGGAATATTTTGTAAAGTCTGAACATATTCTTCTGTAGTAAGTCTTGGGTTGTTTAAAACTTGTTGGTATGTATATAGATCACTAGTTCTTACATTGTTGAATTTGGTCGCCAATTCATATAAATCATATTTGGTACATCCAGCATAAAATGAATCAATTATTGAATCGATTCTTTCTTTTGAAACGTTTTCTAATTGTTTCTCAATAATTGTATTCATCATTGATGGATTATCCACGATAATAGTCCAACTTAATGATCCTGATCTAGTTGTATTTTTATATGTGTATATTGGTTCAGGCCTACCCATAAATGAAGTTTCATTAAAATTAGGTTTTGAATCATCGTTAAACTTCAAATCATAAGGTGGGAACCACATTATTCTACCCCCGTTTGGTCCTTTTTCACAAACAGGTAAGTCATCATAAGTATATCCAGGTCTATCTGATGTTCTCCAAGCTAAATTTTCGATCGAGAACATATATTTTTTTACTTTACCATTAACAATATTTGTTGATCCTGGATCCCGTAAAGGTGCAATATTTAAATTATATGTATTATCGAATACTGAGTAAGTAAATTTTCTTCCTGAATTTACAATACCATCTGTCTTCTGTAAATCAGCGTACGTAAAGTATGGAGTGTCTTTTTGAAATAATCGACAATATTCAATTCCGGCCTCTTGTCCTGTTGCTTGGTCGGCATATGATAAGACTTGAGATCCTTTAGTTATTTCTTTATATCCATCATTAAAAACTTTAGATATTTGATTAATCGCATTCCCTACGTGTTTTAATCTTGTTTGACCTTGTACTTGATCAGCGGAGTCGACTAACCTTTGAGTTTTATCTAAAATTGACCCGGGTTTAAAATCAATATCTGTTGATCTGTATCTATTGTAATCGGCTTGAATTTCATTGAACTCTTCGTCAATAAATTTTGGGTTAGCACCTACACCTACTTTCCAACCCGCATTTGGATTATACTTGGGTGATGTCCATACTAATTGTCCTGTTATTCCACCGTCATTTGTATATGATTTACCCGCTAAACCAAATTGTAATTGACCAATGTTTCCTTCATACAGAATACCCAATTCTTGAGGTCCATATACTATAGATGCAACTTGTTGTCCAAATTCATTTACAGGTACTTGGTTTGGTGGTGAATCAATTAAATCAGGTTCAGAATTTGGGGATCCAACATAGTAACCACCTGAAGCAGGAGTATTTTGACTAACCAAATTTCCAAACACCGCAGATATCCCTTGTACAAGACCTATGTTATATGATGGTCTATATTTGTTATAATCTAATGATGCAAATAGTATTGATCTTGTACCTCCACCCGTATTAGCAACAAATATTTCAGAAGGATTTCTTGTTTTATTTAGTATTGGTGATAGTAATCCACCTGTTAAATTGTTTGCAACATTTAACGCATTACTTGTTTGTTGTGGATTTGTATATGGGTTTATTTCATCAAAATAATCACCAGGAATAAATGATGCCGGAAAATACGTACCTGTAAGTCTATTCGCTAAGTTTACTGCCGCTAATGCAGGATTTTCAGGTACTGTAATTTTCCAATTTTTTTCAAAAAATGGTTGTTGCCCTGTGGCTAATAACGATGCGGTAAATGGATCGGTAATTGTATCTAAATTAACAATACCAACAGTATTTTGAAGGATCTCCTGATCGATTCTAACTTTAAACAACTCTTTTAAATAAAGAGCCCCATTTTTCATTAGGGGGCTATCTTCAGATAAAGGTCCATTACTCCCTAAAGGATTGTCTTGGAAAACAACATTAAACGTCGAATATAAAGACCAATTCCAATATGGTGTAAATGAATAAGGTGAAAAATACTGACTTGGTAGTTGGAGATCTGTAATCACAACTAAATCTTTATACCCACCTTCAGGTCCCCAAGTATTTTTTAAGTAAGCAGCTTCGATATAAAATTCATTTACAATATCTAAAGCGGTGTCGTTAGGTGCGTATGGTCCTTGGTTAGTACCTTCAGGATTATTAGTAGATGCAATTGTGTTAATTCCGATCGGGTTACTAAATCCACCCTCAGGTCCATATTCGTTTAAAGGATAAAGATTTTCAGCAAAAACATTTGTAGAGACTAAATTATTTGGTGAATCAGTCACATTACTCACAGTAAGGTTAGTTTCATAATTAACCGCAGGTTGTGGTGGTGTATATGAACCCTCAATATTATATGGTGGTAAATTTCTAACTAATAATTGTTTTCTAAACAATTCAGAACCGGCAAATGAAAGTGTACTTTCTGACATCTTTTTATTTTATAAATACAAATAATGTATTTTTTATTGAGGTAACTGCTCAGAACCTAACGCAGCTTTTAATTTTTGTATTCCAACTGTAGAGTTGAAGAATGTTTCTAACATTGTTTGTAAATCTTCAATTTTAATATTTGGATTATTAGATTTTAAATCATAACTTAAATTGAGGTCTATTTCTTTTTTTCCTTGGTTTTGTGTTGTATTTATCTGATTTTTATATATTTTCATAATATCATTTAACGCCGTATTCATAGCATTTTCAGTAATTGTTTCAACATTACTTAAAGTCTTTTCTTCTATTGCAATCAATTTATCAATAGCCACTTTACCAGCATCCCCTAATGCTGTGATGTCACCTGTAGTTAAAGATTTTATAAGTCCTCCCTCAACCACACCTTCTATTCCAGATACTTCTCTTCTAACATCTTTTGTACCAACAGTCTTGTTTAATTCTACAGCCAATGATCTTGTAAGTGCATTTCCTGCAAGTTCCGCTCTCATTTGTTCGTTAGTCGTTATTGTACCCAATACGGTTTTACCGGCAGCGGCACCAACTTGAGCATTTAACATTTTTAATTGGTCTAATTGGTCTATGGCCAATTGTTCGATACTTTTAGAAGATTCTGCCTCTTGTTCTCTAAGTTTATCAACATCTTCAGGTGTTAATTGGTTGATTTCTCTTAACATTTCAACACCCCTTTCATCTTTAACCGCAACTACCGCTTTTCCGTCTTTCATTTGGGACATACCGGCGATTAACTCTTTAGTTTCTTTATCTGCGGCAAAACTTGGGAATTGTATTTTTTTCATTTTTTCGTCAAACTCAGCAGCCTTTATAGACATTTTAGTTAACTCACCAATAGGGATATTCATTTCTTGGGCAATTTCACGTAACCTTCTTTTTTCTCCTGGCATTATTTCAAATTGTTTAGTTTTTTCATTAAACTTAGTAAAAGTTTTGGTTAGATCGACTAACTGATTTTGTAATTCAGCAGGGTCATTTGCCGCTAAATCCATAGTTCTTAATGGATCTAATAAGTCACCGGCAGCAACTCCTAATCTTTGAAGTCCTGCAGCCATTTCGATAGCCCCTTCAGGGTTAAATACTTTTTCAGCAAAACTAAACACGGTCGACATTTCAACACCAAGTCTTGATGCTTGAGCCGCCATTTTTGTTAAACCATTAATTCCACCTTCAAAGTTATAGATGTTCATTTTATCTAAATTACTCACAACACCCTTAGACACTGCCTGAACAGATACACCAACACTTTTTGCGTAGTCAGTAACTTCTTCCATTCTACCACCAACGTCATAAATAGAAACACCAACATCTCTAAAATTTTGTGCTAATTCTGTAAATCCTAAACCTGTAACTTGAGATGCCGCTCCGATTTCTCTTAAAGCCTCTTGACCAACAACACCTGTAGTGCCTAAAGCATTTCCTAATTCAATAATTACTTTTGCCGCATCATCTTGTGTTAATCCGAACTGTACTAACTCAGGTGCTAAATCCGCAATTGATTGTTTGAATTCTCCAACTCTTTGTTTTGAAACTCCAAAAGCGTTTTGTATTGAAGTTGCATCCTCTTCTAAAAATTGCATGGCGTCAGCAAAATTCATGTTTGCCACGGTATTTTTAATTGCATTGTTTATTGAATCAAAACTAGGTAATATGCTTGATGTATAATCTTTGAAATATGACACACTCATATTAAAGTTACTTGAGGTTTCGGTAAATGCGGATTGTATTCTACCAAATTTATCGTTGGATGATTTTAATTGTGCCTCTAATTCAGCAATTCTTTCCTCTGGAGTTTTTGCCATTTTTCTTTTTTAAATAAATATTACTTGTTGAAATTTTGGTGAAGTTCGACAATTTTATTAATTAGATATTTTCTTTCATACGTAGGTATTGTCCAAAACTCTGAATATTGAATATTCAATTGTTTGTTTAATAGAAAAAATTCGTCAAGCAAGTGTATCTTATACTCCAAAGAAAGGCCGAAAAAATTCCACCCCAAAGGCTATCGAAAACGATACCTTTTCTCCGGACGGGGCGATTGTGTCTTTTATTAATTCTAATCTAGGTTCATTATCATTTAAGAATTTTCTAATATATTTAGAATCGGCAATTGGCATATTTTCACAAAATGTTGCAATTTTAACTCTGTCTTCACTACCATCTAATGAAACAATTTGTTTATTTAATTTTGTAGTTACAATTGGTGGAGTTCTTTCTGTTGGATATGAATCAATAATTCTATCAATATCCATACTATCCCTTAATGTTAAGGGTTTTAATTTAACTTTGTTTTTAGAGATTGGTAATTCAATTGTCCAAGTACCGTCTTCGTCAGGTTTAACATTTGTTTTTTTAATATTTAAAGAATCTAAAGCAAAGGTATGTGGAAATCTTTTATTTGTTATTGGGTCTTCTAATGATACACTGTATTCAGGTCCAAATGATGTATTTCTTAAAAATATCAAAATCGCCTCAATATCAGTTTCCAATAAATCTTCAGGTCTAATATCTTTTTCATATAACCTATTTCTCAATAATGGTAAAATAATCGAATCTTTCAAACTTTTTCTTGATTCAAAATTTGAAATGATGTTTTCGTCGGCTGCGGTTAAGTACCCAACTTTTACACTTTTCTTTTTTGAGTGATAAAAAATCCCACCAGATGGAAGTGATACAACATCGTGAGGTAAATTTAAATTTTGATGTGCTAGAGTATATTCGTCTTGATTTTGCATAATATTAATATTTTACTTAAAACTTAAAAAAAAACCGTACATAGTAAAGTGTACGGTCTTTAATAATAAGTAATAATAAATCTTAATATACTAAAACACAACGGTCCATTTGAATCTGACAAGTTACACCTGCAATTGCATCACTACTATAAGAAAGTGACCCCCCATCATATCCTAAAAGAAACGCTCCTTCTAAAATCCATTTTTCCACAACAACCCCTGTTGGATCTAACATCTCAAGATCGACATTTTTTTTGTAACCCGCAGCATAACCCATACGTCCTGTTACAGACTCAGCACACAAACGAATCCATTCCATAATTGCTTGAGAAGCCGAAGGACCAATAGGATCACGAAATTTAATAGATAGTGGATCCCATTTAAATCTACCTGCAACATAAGTTGAAGTATTTAAAAATTGGATTTCTGTAGATCCGATGGTCATTTTAGGTCGAGAGAATGTTTCAACATACCACTCATTAATACCTAAAGAAGACGGAAATCTTACTATCCATCTGTTCTCCCTTTTTGGTTCGTAAGGGATCGGCATTTTCATTAATAAATCAGCCATTTTTTTTTATTTTAATTTTTTTATTTTATTATAAATACTATGAAATAAAAATTTTTCTATTTACTTCAATAATTTTTCAAGTTATATCTTTTCTAGGCCTAGTTTTTTACTCAAATTTAGTTTTCTTTCCTCCTCCAGTATGATAAATTTCTAGTCCAGATTCATCATCAAAATGTTTCTTCATTGTTTCTACATTCTTTAAGTCGTCATCTGAAAATCCAATATAAGGTGTAAAGTAATTTGAAATTTTGTTTTTCATAAAAGCCTTCTCTTGTAATCTTTGAGATAAATTTTTAACATACTCCATAAATTGTTTCATTGCACTAACCTTTAATTCTTCGGGATTCGCAGCAGAACCCTCCCCAAAACTAACAGGATGCCATTTACACATTTCTAAATATGTTTTAATAAGTTCGTCGTCAGACAAATCTTCTTCATCTGCAATATCTCTATATTTTCTAAGATTTTTAACAAGTTCTTTTTTATTAAGTCCATGCATATTTCTTTGAATTAAGTTATACACCGCATTTCTTAACACACTCGGTGTATGACCTCTTGCGGTGATAATTGCAAAAATAGACCCATTATTAACCGCCTCAACAAAGTCGTCCCATGCCGGGCCTATTGGTGCTTTCATCGAATCAACTAAAAATTTTTTATCACCCGTCACTCTGAAATCTCTAAAAGAATCTTTGTCAAAACCTACTATAGTATGTCCCTCATAGTCAAAAGGTTCTTGTCCAATTTCGGTTCTATATTCTGCAAAATCTTCGGTGGACATACCAACAGTTTTTCCTTTATCATCTTTTAAATAAATTTTGGTTGGCATATACATAAGATTATCGTCCCAATCAAAAGCATAATACTTCATAGTTGGGGTCATTTGGTCTTGTATAATTTCAGATATAATCTGTCTAACTAAATTTTTGTAGTTCATAATAATAAATATTACATAAATAAAAAAAGGGGAACCATTTTGTCCCCCTTCTGTTTTTTGTTTTGTTATCTTTTAAATGTTCTCAAAAGACGCTCCTGTTGGAGTAATGTAGAATGTAATGTCGATGAACTCGAGTGATCTTGTTGGTTTAATGTAAATTTTACCAGTCAATTGATTTCTATCAATATCTTCAGGATCACTTGATACCGTAACTCTAAAGTCATACAAACCTCGGTCTCTTCTAATCGCATCTAAGATAGGATTAACAGCGTTTAGGAAGTCTTGTCTAACCTGTGCGTCGTTTTGTTCAAACAATAATCTTACAGATACTGCCGAAATCAATTTACGAGCTTGAAGTAACAATCTTCTTACGTTAATTCTGTCAAGTGCAGACTCTCTAATTTGTAAAGTTTTGTTACCCCAAATTACTGTACCAACATCAGAGAAGGTTGCAATTGGGTTAATTCTTCCACCATATAGAATGTCTCTATCTTCTTGAGTTAATTTTTTACGTGCTTTAATACAATTTACAATACCACGAGTATAACCTGCTGCTGCGAACCATGGGTAAGCTATGTTGTCAGTTAAAGCCAAGTTTCTTGTAACCTCAGCCGTTGGTGGAATATAAATTTGTGTATTATTCACCGTATCTCTTGTTAATACCCATGGGTAATAAGTTGCCGTATAGTTTGAATCGATTCCTGAATCTGATAGTAAATCAACCGCTTCTGTTGGGTAGATTAAGTTATCAACACCAGATGTAGTTGGTGAGAATAAGTTATAATCAGGACAAGTTGTTACATATAATGAATCTGCTCTATCGAATTCAATCATATTAATTGCCGACTCAACAAGATTTGAGTTGTTCATGAAATCAATTCCAGGTGTAACAAATACGTTAATGTTTGTTGCTTCAGGGTTTGCAAATGTTTGCTGACCTAACAAGTATGCGTAATAGTCAGTATTTGCAAAATCTTGAGTACCATCACCAACAGATATTTGTTTGAATGCTCCCCATCCAGTTGCGTTAGGGTATCTATCTGACGGACAAGCTCCTCTTAAGAACCCTGGTCTTCCTAATACAAATCTATCTGTGTTTGTTCTTGATTCTCTATAGATATCCCACCCGTCAAATCCACCTTGTACTAATAAAGTAAATTTACGTGCGAATAATCTATAGTAGTCATTTGCAGGATCTTGAGGATCATTGATGAATGGGAAACTACCACATACGAATCTTGGGTCACCACTTGTACTAAATCCTGCACCTATTGTAATACCTGAAGCGTTTTTATCCATGTGGAATCCTGCTGATCTGTAATTCCAATCAAATCCATCGATATCACAGGTATTTACAGGATTTCTTTTTCCTACATATTCAAAATATGAAGAATCCCATCCGTAGAAATTACCAATACCTAAATATGTTCTTCTGATATTATCACCATTACTTACAATGATATCATCAACTCCTGTACTTGTACCAAAAGGTGGATTCCAAATTGGTTCTCCAGGGAAGTTATATTTTGCCTTAATAATTGGGAATGGTGGTTGAGCTCCTTGATATAATCTAAAATTAAATCCGTTGAATCCACAAGGTAGTGCATCTATAGGTGCGTCCTCGTTAATTTCAACCATAATATATTTTGAGTTCAAAGCGTACTCACCATTTAATGTACCAATTTTAACACCAATGAAGTTGTTTTGTCCTGGATCCATTCCACAATTTGTGAATTTTTCTAAAACAACAGGATTAGAATCAACATCAAAATAATCTCTAACTAATACTGTAAATGTACCGTTTTGGAAAGATATGTCAGCAATTGATATTTTAACCAATGTATTTGCTCCATCGCCATCAGATACTGTGTAGAATCTAAATAGGTCATAAACCTTGTTACCTCTAAGTTCAGAAACTAACCAAGGAGAACTTGGGGTTTGCCATCTATCTAAATACCAACCAATAGAATCTGCAGCTCCGCTTTGAGCAGAATTCAATTCAATTAAGTTTGGATTTAAACCTCTAATGTATCCTTTTCTCCAAGAATAGTTTAACCATGATTGAAATCTTTCTTCACAGAATAATGGAACTTCTAATCTTGGTTTTTGGAAGTTAGTAACTCCGAATACTTTAGTAATATACTCAGGATCGTTTTGTAAGAAAGACGTTTTAAAAGTATAGTTTTGTCCATATCTGTTTTTTGCATTTACAACAAATGTTGCAAATGGGTTTTTCAGAACAGACGAATATTGTCCCGACATATTCAAAGACACATCTGTTGTTCCTGTAACTTCGTAAGTTGGGTTCTCATCATTAGTGTATAAAGAAACACCTCTTGAACGTAATGTACCGATAACAACATTATCATATTGTGTATAAGATGTACCTGTATAGTAATACATTTTAACAACCAAATTACCTGAGTAACAATTAACTGGTACTGGTGAAGGTGTTGGTGTAACATTCACTTGTGGTGAAGGTGTGATACAAGGATTTTGTGCCGATGGTGTTGGTGTCGGAGTAGAAGACACCATTATTGTCGGTGTAGGAGTTGGGATTGGATTGTAGTTTTGTAAATTTTGAACTAAACCAAAGAATGAGAATCCTGAATAACCAAATCCAATTTGTTCGTGATCAAACAATGAATAATACCATGGGTCATTAAAACCTGAAGATAAATTATTTTCAGTAAATGGAATTTCTGGAACTTGGAATACGTTTGTAGTTCCTGTAAAACCTGTAGCCAATAGATCATAGTAATCTTCATCGGCAACTGAACCAAAATAATAAATTGTTTCATCTTCCGCTAAAAATGGTGTAGGACTTGTTACCACGTCAAATACCAAATTTTGAAGTTGGGTTAATAATGTTGAGTTACCACCTTGAGGTGTTTCATAACTCTCGTTTAATTTAATCAATAATTCTTCAGGGAATGCTGATGATGACAAGAATGATACCGATGTTGGTGAATCTGTACATGCCGTAAAAGGAATTGAATAACTTTCCTCTCTTGGAATTATACAAATAGGATCACAAGGATCTTCAGGTGAAGTACCTCCGCTTAAACACCATACATCAATCGTCGTTGGATCAACGTTTGCTGTTGTTGTTATTGACCAAGATGGGCCTGCGTCATATCCCGATAAACCTAATATTCTTGTTACAAATAATTGGTTAGATTGTTGTAAATATGCTTTAGCAATATATGCCGCTTCATATTTAGGAATTTGTGTATTCACAAATTTTTCTGGTGAAGTACCTCCGAAGTATTGAGTAAATCCATCAAAATTAGTGATGAAGATAGGCTCAAATGCCGGACCAATAATAGTTTCACCAACTATACCCAATGTTGTAACACCGACGCTTTGAGCCACAAAACTCAAATCTACTTCTGATGTATAAACTCCGGGTGAAACAAATATTTTACTGTTAGTTGCCATAATTTATTTTTTCCGATTAATAATTTTATTTTCTTATAAATATTCATTTAATGAGCAAAAACTTTACAAAACAAAAAGTATTTATACTTTGGTAAGATTTTATTCTGCCTTTTTTCTACTATTATGTCTAAAGATGTTAAGAAAATAAAAAACCTTAAAATAGACATCTCAGTTCATGAGGTACTAAAAAAGTATTGTGATAAACGAGGAATTAAAATGTACAAGTTTTTAGAAAATTTAATTTTAGAAAAATGTACTGAGAAAAAAGATATCTACGGAGAATAATTATAAAAGGTCTTCGGAAAATTCTAAAACAGAAACTAAATTAACATCATTTTTTACTATAACTATTTTTAAAAGATCATTGGTATTAATTTGAATTTCAAACAAATCAGATCCGTAATAAAAGTCGTTGATGTATATATCATAAGAAGATACGTTTTCAGACTTTATTAAAGATAAATTACAAGTGTATTCAAATTCTTTACTTAATTCGATAACTCCTACCTCATAATTCAAAGTTGTTGATGGTGGAACATTCGGTATTGGTCTTCTTTGTTTTTTCTTTTTTGTTTTTAGATCAACTTCAAACATTGTGAATGTTCTTGAAATTGCTGGACTAACCTCAAAATCGTCTTCATCTAAAAGAAATCCCATCATTGTGAAGTCATACTTTTGAATATAATATTTTCTTTTATCAACATCCATAACAGATTCATCTGCCATACCATCATTTATTATTGGAATGTAATGACCTTTGATAACTTGGTATGCTTGTCTTGATGCAAATGTTTGATTTATAATCTGATTAAATTTATTTATTTCTCTCATTCTGTTACAAACAATTGCAACCGTAAATTTTATATCAATGGGTACGGGTTGAGGAATTTTATAAATATCCATACCATTTCTTTGACCATCCCATGTTGGAACTTGCATATAATAATATGTTCTTCTGTTTGGTATGTTGTACATAACAGAAGGGTTATTACCATATTTGACCTCAGGGTTTCTAATAACTGTTATAAAAGGCGGTTCTACGTTTTTATCTATGTTTTGAAAATCCCAAGTCTCTACAAACTGACTCCAATTTTGACTTGTGATTAAAATATCAACCACAGGTATTTTAGACCCCTCAACTATTGTTTCTAAAGATCCTTTTACAAAATCTAAAAACCCCCTATCCAAATCGGCATGTAATAAAGACTTTGGAAGATAGGTCCCATCATTTGATATCATATCAGCAATCTGATGTCTTCTTGCCAAAAGTGTCTTTGGATAAGTTAGTGGTAAATAAGGTTTAACTTGTTTTTTTGGTAACGCCATAACTATAATGCTCTAAACTCATCAGGTGTAACATATGACCCTATGATACTTCTAAAAAATGGTTTATATCCTTTATAAGTATGTTTTAAATCAGAATACACACGACCATCATCAACTACAGTGTAGTATCTAACAAAATTTTCTGAATCGTAATATCCCACATAATCACCCAAATTTATGTCTATGTCTAAATCATCTAATGTTTTTAAATAAACCGACATAGTAATATTACCTGGTTCATATTGTTGTATTTTTGTGGATCCAATTTTTTGATTTGTTGGCGCAACAATTTGCACATACGCATTAAATTCAACGGGGGGTAAAAACTTAATACCGTCTTGTAATACTTCACCATATACGTCATCTATTTTGATTTTGTTTTTATCAACTCGATAAAGAACGCATGTAAAATTCATATCCCCTATTAGCCATTCTTGACCCATATCAATTTCAAGATTGAAGTCTTCCTCTCCAAAGAATTTACCTAATCTTGTTATTGGAACATTTTTTGCCATTTTGATGTTTTATTGATAAATATTTATTTTATGATTATTTTTATTAAAAGGTAGTTTTGGAAAATACGCAAACCCTAATAGAACATAAGGCTCTCGAGTTACTCGACTCATATTCGGGTGCAAATAACTATATATTATATCTAAAACAAAAAAAAGACGCATCAAAAAAGTTTTTTCCAACAAGAACTCAATCAGATTATATTTTAACTTATTTTGAAACAAAACCAAAGGTTGCAAGAAAATGGGTTGAGTTAGACACTTATTTTGCTAAAAAGTTTGCCGAAGAAAGATATTTGATAGAAACACCCAAAGAAATCTATGTTGAGAAACTATTAGTTGAAAAAGAAAAATCTTATCATGTTTGGGGTAAGTTTTTTGAAAAAGATAACTTATCGGAGTTTTGGGTTCCTAAATCTGCATTAATAAAAACACATAATGTAAAAAGTGTTGATATTGATTATTCTAAGTATTCACATAGACCACCTTTAAATCATCAAAAAATTGCAATAGAAAAATTGGCAGGATCAAAAAGATTTATTTTGGCTGATGACATGGGTTTAGGTAAAGCGGAATTTGTTGAGAATAAAGTATTTACCCCATATGGTAGAAAAAGAATTGGGGATTTAAAAATTGGTGATGAAGTTATTGGTAGTGATGGTAAGAAATGTTTTGTTAAAGGTGTTTATCCTCAAGGTGTAAAAGATTTATATCGGGTAACATTTAACGATGGTGTGTCCGTTTTAGTTTGTAAAGAACATTTATTTTCTGTAAAATCAAGAAGTTTTGGGTTTAATACAAATAACCCTAGTAATAAAGAAGGTATTGTTTTATCAGTTGAGCAGATGTTAAACAATGACTTATTTTTAGAAATAAACGGTTCTAAAAATAATTTAAATAGAAAATATAAATTTAAAACTTATTATAAAGAAACCGGAGGTAATAACAAATGGCAAATACCAATAGTTAAACCTATTGAATTCAATTCTAACGAATTGGAATTAAACCCTTATTTATTAGGGTTGATTTTAGGTGATGGGGGTATAACACAAAAAGTAGTTTCTTTTACAACTGAGGATGTTGAAATTGTTAATTATATTAAACCTATTTTACCTGAAAATTCACAAATTATAGAAAATAAGAATTCAAAATATGGTTATAGATTAACAAAAAAAACAGGACATACTAATCCAATAATTCAAATTTTAAAAAAATTAGATTTGATGGGTTGTGGTTCACATAATAAATTTATTCCTGATATATATAAATACTCATCAATTAATGATAGATTAGAAATTTTAAAAGGTTTAATGGATACTGATGGGACTTGTTCTATTGGTAAAAAAGGAAATTTTGAAGGTAATGAATTTTCAACAGTATCTGAAAGATTATGTGATGATGTTATTGAAATTGTTCATAGTTTAGGTGGTATTGCCAGAAAAAAAAGTAGAACAACTAACTACACATATAAGGGTGAAAAAAAAGAAGGTAAAAAATCTTATAGAGTTAATATAAAATTACCATCAGGAATGAATCCGTTTAAACTTAAACGAAAATATGAATTATACAATACTCCTGAAAAATATAAGGTCGGTAGATATATTAAAGATATTAAATTTGAGGGTAATGGTGAGGCTATTTGTATTTCAGTTGATTCTTCAGATAAATTGTATGTTACTGAACACGCAATTGTTACTCATAATACAACATCAACAATTATCGCAGCCTTAGAAACAGGATCCAAAAAAATATTAATTGTTTGTCCGGCATCATTAAAAATAAATTGGCAAAGAGAAATTGAAAACTATTCAGACAGACCAGTTTTTATTTGTGAAGGAAAAAAATTTTCAACCGAACACGATTTTGTAATCATCAATTATGATATATTAAAAAACTTTCATGACCCAAAAAGTAAGGAACCAACCTTATTAGAACAATGCAATTTTGATTTGGTTATTTTGGATGAAGCACATATGATTTCAAACGCCCAAGCACAAAGAACAAAAATCATAAATAGTTTTGTTAAAAAGATTAATAGAGTATGGTTGTTAACAGGAACACCGATGACTTCACGACCTATGAATTATTACAATCTTTTGAGTATCATCGAAAGCCCTGTCGCACAGAATTGGATGGCTTACGCCATTCGATACTGTCAAGGGTATCAGTTTAAAGCGGGAAATAGAAAAGTATGGAATGTTTCAGGGGCTTCTAACCTTGAAGAACTAAGGGATCGAACTTCTAAACAAATTCTTAGACGATTGAAAGAAGAAGTTTTAGATTTACCTGACAAAATTATCACACCAGTTTATTTGAGATTAAAATCTTCTGAATATGAAAATCTTATGGGTGATTACTACGATTGGTATGATAAAAACCCCGAAGAGTCTTCATCACTCACAGTTCAGTTTTCAAAACTGATGAAAGTTCGAAAAGTAATCGCAAACGAAAAAACAAAACAAACTATTGAATTTGCTGAAAACATTTTAGAACAAGGAAAAAAAATTATTATTTTCACAAACTTTACGGATTCACTTCAAACAATATATAATCATTTTGGAAAACAAGCGGTGTATCTTGACGGTAGTTGTTCTAATTCTGTTCGACAACAAGCTGTGGATTCATTTCAGAACGACGAAAAAATTAGAGTTTTTGTTGGTAATTTAAAGGCTGCAGGTGTTGGTTTAACATTAACATCCGCTGAGGTTGTGATTATGAACGACTTATCATTTGTTCCTGCAGAACACGCACAGGCAGAAGATAGGGCGTATCGTTATGGTCAAAAATCAAATGTTTTAGTTTATTATCCTTTATTTGAAAATACCATAGAAGGTGCAATTTATGACATACTCAACAAAAAGAAAGAAATCATTAGAACAGTAATGGGTGATCAAATACCTGAAAATGTTGGTGATGTTGCCGAAGAAATATTAAATCTAATTAACAAACGGTGATATTTATTATAAAAATAAATTATGCCAACAAAATTAGATCAAAGTCAAATTGATGGATTAAGTGAAGATCTTAGTTCATTAGATTCTATTGACGAATCATTAGAAACTAAAATATCTACTGAAGATTCTATAAACGATCAAGTAGATATAAATCTACAAGGACAAATAGATGATTTAAAATCAACAGTATTAAGTTTGGTTTTTGGAAATTCATTATATGTGAATTTAGACCATGACACTTTTTATGCAATGACTCCAACCCAATTTCCAATTATGGTTACGTCTACAGTTTGGGAATGGTATTTGGAATCTGAAGTTATTTCTGAAGCAATTTACAGTAGTTACACAGCAACAGTTGAGGGTTATTATAAAGCTAAAGTTACATATACCACTCAATTAGGTATAAAAGTAATGGAGTCATATCCAATTTTCTTCACTCCAAGATAACATGAAAGTATTATTTAGTTACGAAAATAAAGATTTTAAAAAACACTCCGACTTTGTTAAAAATTTTGCAAAACTTCTGCAACGTGAATTTCCTTTAAAGAACGACTTAACAATATTTTTCTTAGACAAACAAAAAGGAAAAATGTCGACGGGTAGTAGAAGGTCTGATAACGTTATTAAAGTTTTGGTTGGTGATCGTATGAATCGAGATATTATGAGAACATTAGCACATGAATGGGTTCATGAACACCAAATGGATGTTTTAAAAAGAGAAAAAGGTCCTGATATCGGAGGTAGAAATGAGGACGAAGCAAATGCGTTTGCAGGGAGACTCGTTAAAATGTTTGAAAAAGAAAATCCTGATTACGAACCAAAAATGTATGAAAATAAAGGAATTCAAAAAAGATTAAACTTATTAACCGAATCTATCATTTTAACTGAAAAATATGAAATAGAAAAAAATTTAATAGTTGAAATGAAAAAAATAGGTATCGAAAAGTTACCTTATTCGTATTCGTCACTTTCTAGATTTATAGATTCAAAAACAATGGACGTACATTATAATAAACATTATAAAGGGTATGTCGATAAGTTAAATAAGGAGTTGAAAAACAAAAATGGTAACTTAGATCTTGAAGAAATAATAAAATCAATTAGTAAGTTTAACGACAAAGTTAGAAACAACGCAGGAGGTGCATTTAACCACGCAATGTTTTGGAAAATGTTGTCACCCAAAAAACAAAAACCAAGTGGTAATATTTTAAAACAAATTAACAAAGATTTTGGGAACATCAGAAAAATGAAAGATGAGTTTAATCAGGCCGCTAAAGATAGATTTGGTTCTGGTTGGGCTTGGTTATTTTTAAATAAAGATGGAAAATTAAAAATTACATCAACACCAAATCAAGATAATCCATTAATGGATATTGTTAAAAGTGGTGGATACCCAATTTTAGGTTTAGATGTTTGGGAACACGCTTATTATTTAAAATATCAAAATAAAAGAGACGAATATATTAAAAAGTTTTGGGACGTTGTTAATTGGAATTTTGTTGAGGAGTTATATAATATGAATAGTAAAAATAAAGAATTAAAAGAATCAACAAAACCATTTATTAGTGAATCAAAAAAAACAGAA
>Ga0209087_1000390_pt1 | contig 28364 bp, 43 predicted proteins | sample S_130805_EF_Meta_FD_187321 | JGI IMG/M metagenome (GOLD analysis project Ga0209087, IMG submission 187321) | Freshwater microbial communities from Lake Simoncouche, Canada to study carbon cycling - S_130805_EF_MetaG (SPAdes) (version 2) | ecosystem: Environmental > Aquatic > Freshwater > Lake ... | reverse complement strand
GTGATGATGTTTGGTTGATGATCGATGTGATCTCATTCATTGATAATGGTCGCTCGAAAGTGTAAAGCACATTCCTGATCGTATCAGTATCAACAGGCTGCAATATTGAAGGCTCGAAAGGCACACCGATTCCTGCAAATTCAGTAAAACGATCCACTCCATCGATGTTAAGCGTGTCAAGTATTACCTGATTCAATAATCCTCCTGCCGTTTGCTGCCGTCCAATTAAATCGCATCTTACCTGATCGCCTTGATTCAAAGCAAAGGTTGCATTCATAAAAACGTAAATAGGGTTGATGTTAAAATCACTAACGCCAGAACCTTCAAAACTTTGGTATAAATCACCTTGTGCATTAAACACTCTCAATACAGGAACAATGCTTCGCCTGCCTGTTGCTAATATATCAGCCAACACTGCGGTAAATGAAAAGCTATAAACTCCAGCATAAGGAGCAACATAAGATCTGCCATTTACGAAAGCCGTATTAGCATTTACAGCAGTTCCAAATACAATGTAATCACCAGTCCAATCAAAATAACTTGCAGCCACTTCATCATACTCCCAAGATTGAGTTGGTGAAGCATCCATCTTATAATCAAAGTCAGTGTCCAATGGATCAAAGCCCCCAATGTATTCAACAAGGCTGTTAGGATAACCACCCAACCAATTAGCACTTACTTGCTCGTTGGTAAACTCTGCATTGTAAACTGTCTGACCTATTAAAAGCGGATCGCCTTGCTTTGCCTGATACCTATCTGATCCAATAGTGGGAATCACGTTGCTATAAATCACCACAGGATTGATCATAAACTGATCCGAATTAAATCGGTAGATGTCCTCAATTACATTGGTATCGAATACCACTTCATTGCTCTGTAAATCTAATTGGGTTGAATTATTGCAAGTGCCTAACATTCCAAAGGTTTCATCTCTAAAGCCTCTGAATGGAACTTGTAAAAACGTGCAGGCTGTTTCGCCTCTATTGCATTCAAACTGCTCAAGATAGGGAGCGTTGCCAAATATGATTGATGAATACAATGTCGTAGTATCAACTGACATCTTAATGTTTGGTTGATCAATAAGACTTGCTGAATTAGTCGATTGGAAAAAGTATTCGGCTGTTTCGATTCTAAGCAATGGTCTGCCATTAGCTTGCTTTTCAAATCCTAAGCCTAACCTTGTCTTTTTGCTAAGTGCAACAAACAACTGCTCAAATGTTAAAAGCGTTTCGGTGTCATCCCGATTAAAGATAGCACGCCCGTTTGTAATCATTACCGTTTCCGATGGTGCTGGTGGTACTGTATAAAAGTCAGAAGCAAAATCAACTAAGTTGTCAGTCATACAACCAACTAAATGCTGGAAGGCTTGAAATACAGTTATGCCCTTTGGATTCTCAACCCCATACACTCCTGTTGGTGGATTAAACATTTCAATCTCTTTGGGAGTCGGAGGTGTAATGTCGAAAAGGTTTTTAGTCTTGGCTGATGCTGTGCTGAATGGGATTGATTTGTTGTTGTTAATCTTGGTGCTGAATGTTTCATCATACAACTTGGTTGTTACCCTGCACTTGTCAAGATCGAATACGCACTCAGATAATATAAACCATCCATCAACCAACGGCTGCAATCCCGTTGAGCAAGTGTAAAGAACCTTGACCTTAACCAGCGTGCAAGTGCCTTCGACAAATAGATCAAACAGATAGGAATAAACTGATCCATCAAAATTCAAGTCATTGTCAAACGACACAAGCCTTGCGTTAAGGTTGGTGTCCTCGTTTATCTTGAAGCCGAAATCATCTGCATTCAATGGCTGACCTCTATCAAGCCCATCAAGTAAGAACTTTAATTCCTTTGCCATTCGTATCTTGAATCTGATGAGTTAATGTTTACCACTGTTGGTTTGCCTTTCAAATCCTTCCGTAGCCCTTTGATCTCACGCTCCATCGACTTGCTGTTGAGCGATGCGTTAACAGTTACATTTGCGCCTCTGTTCTTGGCAGCAAAGTCCATCAATGCAGGGCGCACATATCTTTCATCAACATACTTCTTGAATGCTGCTGATGATCGGTTCATTGCATCAAGTGCATCTCGATGGCGAGCCACTGATGATCGGTTAACTACGAACTCGCCCTTCTCTGCTTCGATCATTGTGCCGCCTGCTTCGTGGCTTTGCCCTCCAACTATACCACCCTTTTTGAACTTAGGGATTGGCTTTGATGCGATGGCAGCAATTTGAACTGCCCCGACAATACCAGCAACCACTTGAAAAGGAATCGCAGCAGGATAACCAAGTTGCGCCCCCGTCTTTAAGATTGACACTGCCAAGTCAATACCAGCCTGAAACAATGCCTGCGCCTTATCTCGCTTGGCTTGCTTAGTCTTTTCTTCGTTGATCCTTTTGCTTGCCCTTAGTTCTGCTGCCTCTCTTTGCTTTTGCTTATCTCTTTCAGTATCTAATGTCTGATTGATTGCCTCAATCTCTACATTCTTGGTTGCAGTAATATCATTAATTCTGTTCTCTGATGCTTGCTTCTGTAAGTCAAGAATAGTGTTAATCACCGCAACAGTTTGATCGGCTATCTCAAGAGCATCATCAATAGTCTGCTGAGTTGTCTTTCTGCGTTCTTCTCTAATTGCTGCTTCGGTTTCTGCATTGATCAACTTAATGGCAGTAGCACTGCCTTGCGCTTCCTCAACTCTTTTCTTAGCCTCTAACTCAATCAACTTGATTCTGCGTTCAAGTGAACTTCCTTCAATAATCTCTAAGGTCTTTATGATATTGATCTCATCGTCTAAGCCAGCGAGGATTAGCTTGCTGCGTTCTTCTGCTGCTTTCTCAGCAGCCTGCGTGGCTTTTTCTTCTGCTTCCTTTTTCTTTGCAGCAGCATCATCAAGAGCCTTCTGATCTATAACGGCAATCTGCTTAATTGCATTTTCTTTAATTGCGGCGATGGAATCCGATAGCTTCTGTTCTTCGATCAGATTGCCAGCGAACCTTGCATCATCAAATGTCTTTTGAAGTTCTGCGATCTTGTTGTTGCTTTCATTCAAAACCTTCTCACGCTCATCGAGTTGCTCTTGGAAGATTTCAAGTTCTTGCTTTGCTAAGTTCTCACGTGCCTTTGCCACATCTTCGGCTGCTTTCTTTTGAGCCTCTGCTTGTTTCTTTGTTGCCTCTAATGCTTTCTCAGTTGACTCACGTTGTGCATTGTTTCTAATAACTTGGATCTTTGCGCTGGAATCTTTTACGGCATCAAGTGCAGCAGCATTTACTGCTTTAGCATTATCAACTTCTTCTTTGCTTAATGTGCTTATTGTTCCTGCCTTCTTCACATAGTCAGCAATTATTTTTCTGTTTGAATCAATAATTGCTTGCTCCTTTTGGATCTCTAAGGCAATGGTGTTACGTCCTGCTGCCTTCTCAATATCTATCTGCCTTTCAATTCTTTTAACAACTGCATCGGCTGCTGCTGTTTGACTCTTGGCAGCAGATTCAAAAGATGCAGCAGCCTTATCCGCTTCATCTGATGCTCCAACAAATTCTTTGATGGTATCGATCACACTGCCGATTGCATCGCTTACTTGCTTAAATCCTGGGATTGCGTTTGACAGTACCTTCTTAACTTTATCGAAGTTCTGAATCAATGCTATCACTCCGATAACCAACAAGCCGATCCCTGTGGCTGCTAATGCCAATCTAAAGACCTTTAACGCACCCGTTGTTGTTCCAACCACTAAACCATAGGCAGCCTGTGCGTTAGTCAATACAAGAGTCTTAATCTTACTTTCTTCAAGTAGTAGGTTAGAGATCTGCTGCACACCGTTGGCGATGGCTGTGGCTGCTTGAACTTTAAGTAAGTTCTTTTGTAACTCCTCTGATTCACTGCCGAACAATGCTGCTGCCCCTTGTGCTATCTCAAAGCCAGCAGCAAGACCTTGCGTGGCTTGAACTGCTGCATCAAACTTGAATGTATCTGATGCAAGGTTAGACACCCTCGCTCTGGTATCTCCGATCTGATCTTCGAGCCTTGCTGCTTCGAGAATCAACTTCTTAAACTCTTCAGTGCCACCCTTGCCCGCTGCTTCAAGTGCGTTGAGGTCATTACGCAATCCACGCAATACTCTTGTTAGTGGTACGCCTTTCTTATTTAGATCATCAAATGCTTTGTTCTGGTCGGCAAGTGCTTTCTTAACTTCGCTCCCTGAGAATGCTGCTGCAATACTTTTGCCTGCACTCTTGTAGGTATCGGCTACCTTCTTTGAACTCTCCTGCGCTGATGCAACAACAGCATCGTTGGCTTTATTAACTTCATTAACTGTTGCCTTCAGGCTCGTTGCCTCAGCTTCGTATATGATTTCAACCTTTGCTGCCATTGTTTTGAGCCTTTATTTGAGCCTCAAATTTAAGCAAATAAGTTAACACATCCGATCTCATTAACTCATTGAACTCGGAGATTGATCCGCCCGCCAATGCCATCACTTGCTCCCTAAAGATGTCGGTTGTTCTCTTAGCCCTGCTTTGCGGTGAGAACTCAGTTGGCGTAATGCCTCTTGTAGTTTGCGAACTTCGTGCGTGTTGTACTCCCAGAGCGTTTGAAATTCGTCCGCTGAAATATTGAATAAGGGCATCAGCGGCTCGATACCCAGATTGTAAAAAAAATCGTGCGCCCCTCCATTGCTCAATTCCTCAAACAAGGTTAGTTTCTGTTGATGGATGTCGGGGTTGATCTCGGCAGGATTCTCATCTGATCTAATGATCCAAGTCGCTGCGATGTTTAACAACAGATCCCGATGTATCACAGTGTTCTGCCGTTCTCTAATAACGTGAATGTATGCTCCCATCAATGCTGCCGTCTTAGGGTTAGCCAAGCCTGCTGATAGTGCCTTCTCCATTTCGTTGAGGATCTTATCCATCTCGCCACCACTTAACCCACTGCTCAACCTTTCCATTAGGCTCATCGACATTGCGAACCTCTCTAATGGCATATTCACTTCTTTTGGGAATCGGTAGTAGGTGTGCTGCCCTTTCTTAAATACCTCAACCAAGTTGTATGTTGACTTGTTATTGTTACTGTGCAAAAATATTGATTGCAGTCGACCTGCGAATCCTTTGAATAATCTCATCAAGTGAATTATTTGTTTTGATCTCTGAATTATCTTTTAGAATCAATATCGCTCCTGAATCATCCTCCTCCTGAAAGCAATGGCTGATAAAATCAACATTGACAATCGTATCGGCTAACTTGCCATTGACACGCAGAACCTCATCGATCTCGTTATTATGAAAATAAGCCTGAACGATGATGAAGCCCGTCATCTCATCTACCATCTTAGCACTGGACATTCGGCATCAGGCACTCTTGTCTTGGCAGGCAGGAAGCATCCGCACTCTTTGCAAGTATTGGTTAGCTTCTGATGATATGGGCAAACTAAGCACTCCTTCATCCGCTTTTCTGATAGCTTTCTGCTTTCCTTAGTATCGAAGCACCACAGCATCCAGCCGTTAAGGATCATCTTGATCTTCTTTAACATTCGATGCAGTCTAATAGGTTAATAACTCCAACATCTTCAGCATCGGCATTGCTGTTTACTACCGAGAAGCTAATGCAAGTGTATTCAACCTCGCAGATAGTAAACACATCACAACCTCTCAGGCTGATCGTATAACCTTGCAGTGGATCGATCTTCGCTCCGACAATGACTATCATTCCATCGGCATCTGATTCGCTGCCGTAGAAGGTCTGAATCTTGCCCGTTGCGTTATGCTTAATGTCGACCACATAGTTAGAACCAGCAGGAACTACTCCGAAGGTGATGCCCTCGTTACAGTAGTCAACTGTGATGCCTGAATCAAAGCAAGTTGAACATACGCTCATAAGTATCTCTTTAAGATTGCGTTTACAAAGTAACGAAAACAATCTAAAAAGTCGGCTCGCTCTGCGATGTTTTTACGATTGCTTTTTATGATGCCACCATTGGCATCGCATTGCACTTGCTTGGCATCGAACACAAAGCCCTTGCACCGCTTGGAGTTGGCACGAATGTCTAATCTTCTGAGTGCTGCGTTGCAATCGATCCTGCTGTTGTAGTGGGTAGGGTTGGCAGGTATCATAAACTGACTATCTGATAACCTCAACCTACGTTTTATCTGAGTGTAGGCTGATGAGTTATCTCGCTGCTGCACTGTGCCACCTTTGCCCATTGCATCGCCTGTGATCCTGATCAAGCCCATCGGAATACTTAACGCTTCCACTGCATCACAGAACGCATCCACGCTGCCCTTGTCGATCTTGATCTCATCCACCACTATCGCACCCCTGCCAACTTGCTGAATGACTAAAGCACAAAGAGGGTTGATGTTGAAGTCGACTGACACGAACACTGGCAAGTTAGGGTTGAGTGCAATGCTGTCGTCTATGTGCCTATCATCGTTCCACTCATACAAGAACGGGTTGGCAACATCATCAGCAATATCCCAATCGCCCTCAACGAATCTTTGGTATTGGATCGGAGGTAGTTCCTTAAGCGATTCAAGGTACTCGATAGGGATGTATGGATTGTCAGTGATCTTCGATGGAATGTAACTCCATCGGTCTGGCAAGGTGTTGCTGCGATACTTCTCGTAGATGATTGTCTTAACCCAATTATTAGATGGATTGCAAGTAGCCAAGCAAACGATTGGTGGCTTGCCTTGTGCCTTATTCCAACTGCCGATTCGTTCCTGCACCTTGTAGAATGTTGGTTCTTGCAGTTCGTTAACCTCATCCAAGCCTGCACCATTAACTTCCAAGCCCCTAAATCGATTGAGTTCTTTGTCATCATCATAGCTTTCAGCCATAAAGATCAACTCGCTCCCGTTGTTAAATGTTACTACGTTGGTATCTCGATTCCAACTTTTGATGTAGGCATTTAATCCATCATTAATCAATGCTGTAAAACTTACAAAGGTAGTTCGCTTTAAGTCAGCCAAACTTTTGCGGATGATTACCCACCGACTGCCTGAATAATTAAGAGCAAGGAATGAAAGTGAAACAAGAAGCCAAACTGTTTTACCACCACGTATACCGCCCCCGAACACAATAACTCTGTACTCGCCATTGATGGCTTGATCAAAGGCTACTGTCTGCGTTTCGGTTAGTCGGTAACTCATTCACTGCTTCGCTCTGTGCGGATGATCACCAATGGCTCGGTGGTTGTGATGTTTGTTTCTGTGGTTTGCTTGGCTTTGCCGTATGCTCGATCAAGCAGAACTTCAGCAGCACGTACATCGCCTTTAGTAGCCTTTGCCCTAAGTGCTTTCAAGATCGCCTCTCCTGCCGTAATGCCGTCCTTCTCCTCGCCTAATACATCGGCAAGTAGCTTATCCAATTCGGGTAGCTTACGAGGTCTGCCGTTGGGGTTGCCTGACTGACCTTTCTTGAATGGTTTGCTGTTAGGTATAGGATTGCTCATTACGACTGTTTTACGGCTGTTTTCTTAAACACATTCCAATTAACCAAATGGTGATGCCTGTTAAATCTTATAACAGTTTTAGCATATTGCGGCCATACAGATTCGAGCATCTTTGCTTTTAGTAAATTCTTAATTGGAGCATTTCCTTGATAAAGTTCAGTTTGATTGCCTCCCTTCATCTTTACTGATGTGCTTATCTTATTTGCCATATAATAAACACAACTCGCTGTTGATCCTCCATTGTGCAATACCTGCAAGCAAAGATCCACATCTTCGTTATACTTTAACCTCCAACGATACGGAATGTTATTTTTTATTAGCATAGCACTATAAACGTGGCAATTATTCTTAAATGGCTTTTTAGGTGGCGTTACACAAAAGTTGTACTCCTCAAATCCTGAAACATCTACATTATTTCTTAACGCATAATTTTCAACGTAGATCAATGCAGTATTGTAATCTTTTATTATTTCTCTTTTTTGATTAATCCATTTTCTAAATTCTGTAATGTTATCATCAAAAATCCAATGATGACTATATCCTTTTGATTTAGCATCCTCCCAACAGAAATTTCTTGCTGGATAACTACCTAGACCAAGATTTGAAAATGGCAATTTCAATACTTTATCTTTTCCTAGTTTTTTACAATATAGATCATATTCTTGTGGCTCAACTGCTATAAGATATTGAACCCCGTATGAATCAAATCTATCTGCTGTTAGAGTTTTCTCATATCTGCCTTTTGATATTATGTACACTGGAAATCTATTTACCATAAGTTTTAGATAAATTAACCTGCCATTGCTTGCCTTGACCTCCACCAAACTTTTTATAGTCTAACCCTTTAATTCTTTGATCAAAATATTGTCCTGCCTCTAATTCATTATCGAATATAAAAATTACTTTGTGAAGATCTGTAGAACTTCCTATTGGATCAAACTCATCTTCTAAGGCAACATCATCATCAGTCATATTGTTAACATCTAATCCTGCCAAATAATTAGGCACATCTAAGCCCCATTCACTTAACTGTTGAGAATCCCAATCCTGCAGTAAAGCCCAATCCCATTCACCACCGCTTACGTTGTCCTTAATCAGGAACTCGCGCTGCTGATCTTCGGTTAGATTGTCTGCTATGATTATCGGCACTTGCTTCAATCCTGCTTCCTTGCAAGCCCTTAGTCGCATATTGCCACCAAGCACTACCATATCACTATTTACCACGATTGGGCGAATGTCAAGCATCTGAGGCAAGTCTTTAATCGACTGCACCAACTTGGCAAACTTATCATCCTTGATCAATCTCGGATTGTTTGGATTGATCTTGACATCACCTATCTTAACAATTTTGGTTTTCATCATTTGCTTCTTGCTTTGCGATACTTGTCTGCTTCCGCATAGGCGATGGCAACTGCTTGATCTTGATTGTAGCCTTCGCTTATTAGCTTGCGGATGTTCATCTGAATTATCTGCTCTGTATCTCCCTGAAATAATGGCATAGCTTTATTGTTATTGACCTACAAAGATATTAAAGAATCCACAAACTCTGATTCTCTTAGCTTGTTGATGTTCTGCCCTATGTCAACCATCTTCTTGTACTGCGATGGATAGATCACCAACTTCCTTAACTTACCTTCGATGTATGCCATTGTCGTGTAGATTTCGTTGCCATCACGATCTTCTGCATTAATCAAGATGCCGAAGTTATATTGAGGCTGATCTGTTGGTAGGATGATCTTATTGTTCTTGATAAACATTTTGAGATCCTTATGCGTTACCGCCACCGCTACATCATACTCCCAACTTGCTCGGCTGAGGTAACCGAAGTAGAAGTAGTTACCTTCCATCATTGCATCAACGAAGATGCCTGCCCTGATTCTGATTGTCATCTTCAAACAAGATATTTAACTGATCTGAATGCCATCACATTGCTCTGATTGTAAAGGTCGATGCAGTATTCAATCACTGCCGTTATGCTCATCATAAATGCCTCCTCTGGAGTATCTGCACCGTAGGCTTCATCCTTCGGCAGCCAAGTGTTATCTGATACTACTTCGCCTTCCCTGATGAAGATGCCATTGAGCAGAGTGCTGTTGCCTAAGTATGGCTCTGTGGTAAATTCAAGATCGAACTCCTCACGCAGGAATGCTCGTAGGCAATCCTTGCCATTATAGCCGATCTCTTTAAGTTTGCTCATCTCGTCATCGGTGAGCAGTAGATTAAGTTGGTTGCTGTTTAACTGTTTCATTGTTTAGGTTGATCGGTGAATGTATAAGTGTAGTATTGTTCTCCAAGTTCAAGTCCATCAACTGCGCCTTCGTTAAATGTTTCTATTATCTGCTGCCGTTCCATTGCTTTGGCTTGTTCAAACAAGTCCAAAAAGTATGGACTAATTTCACTGCTTAGTTTTTTGCTGATGGCTTCTTGCAACCATTGAACGGCTGTTAGTTTACTTTCCATAGGTTTCGTTGTAGTATTTTTCGTGTTCGTCAATAGGATGCCCACCTTCGTAGTTATATCCAGCAAAGAAAGAAATCTCACTGTTTACCTTTTCAATTGCTTTGGCTTGGTTAATATCAAAAGAATCTATTTTACCTGTTTGTAAGTATATTTTTACCAACCACTCAACTGCTGTTTGCTTTTTCATTTTGTTAGAATTGTGAATAGGTGTCGATGCGCTTCTTAACGGTGTCGATGAATCGCTCCATCATTGCCGAATAGTAACTATTAAAATCTGAATGCCCTTCCTTGTTAGCCTCAAACAGCACGTACAATGCTGCTCTTAATCTTTGGCTCGGTGTCTTGCTGCCCATCTCCGCTGCATCGATCTTCATTGCTTCAAGCAATTGCTCATCGTTGTAGTTGAACTGCTCGCCCTTGAATGCCATCACTCCCACACCACCCATCCAATGATTCATAAGTTCGGTCATCTGCTCTGGTGAAAGTTCCTGAGTGCCGATGCTGATCTTGATGGTCTTATCTCGCCTCGTTGCCACCGATTCGATGGCGCAAGGTATGGTCATTAACTTTGTCATTGTGCTGTTGCTGTATTACGTTCATTAGGTATTTCTTGACTATCTCCCTGATGGCTTGTTTATGGCTGGCAGGCACTCTAAATGTGATGTTCTCGGTCTGCTCTCCATACTTCGACTTCGTGCCTGCATTCGCCCTGTATCCACCCCTTGCTTTTTTACTGACTTCCATTTCACAAAGATAGTGATTATTGATTGTGTATTGCAAGTTGGTTAAAGTCCTGATATTTTATATGAAAAAAGTTGATTAGCTTTTGATCTATTATAGCCGAATACATTAGCATAATACTTTTCGGCTTCTTTGAATGATTCAAAGCGGTTAGTCGTTACGTGAATCAACCCATAGCGACCAACCTTGTAGAGATTAAATAAAGCCATCAGACAAACCTTGTTTTAATTCTTGAATCTTTGACTTATAAAGTTCGATCTTGTGAGTATATCTAAGATCTTCGGAGATATTCATTTCTCTTGCAATAAGATTTTCAAACTGAGCGATTGAAGATTGAATTTCGATTGCGATTTCTGGAGTGATTGTGATTGAGATCATAACTTGAATAGGTTTGAATTGTGAATTATTGTTCAGCAAATATAGAAACCTTTTTTGATTCCGCAATACATAATCAAATTATTTTTGATTTATTTTTTTGGATGTGATCCCAAACAAGTAAACGTGCATAGATCGCTTTGCGCCTCGATAACGCATCCTGTGGCACTATACCACCCATAATCGCCTCAACTGCTGCGTTCATCTTCTTCAGCGTGGCAAAGTCTTTCTCTGCTGATGCCTTGCTGCGATCTTGCTCATACTGCTTCAAGGTTAAATCTGCCGACTGCTTCCAAAGATCAGGACGATTGCCCTGCACAGTGCCAGAGTCGATCAACTCTTGGCAGATGCCCAGCGATAACTCGCTCCATTGCCTAACAGATTTGATCTTTAGTTCATTGGTGAGCCAATCTTTGCAGTATTGAGTGAACTGCTGCTTCTTGCTTTCCAATTCCGCAGCCTCATCCACCTCGTTAATTTTGTCGATGTTGTCGATGGCTGCGATGATCTTGCTGCGCTTCTGCTTCCAAGCATACATTATCTCGCTGAACATATTGACTGTGTACATACCATAGAACGCTTTTAAGGCATTCTTAGATGATTCTGCGTGTGCTTCTCTGACCTCTTCAATGCTGATGCTGCCACAGTCTTTTATCATCCTATCAAAGCACTCATTGAAAACTGAATCGGGCGTGTTCTTGTCAGCACCAAAATAGACTTGAATGATAACGGTAAGCACCTCGTAAAACTTTCGCCTCGCTAACTGTGCCTCCATCTTCTTGATCGGAAAATTACGATGATACTGAAGCATTGCCACCTGATGAGGCTGTGCCTCGATGCCCATTCGGTTAGCCTCCAATATGATTTCTTGTAAGCCGCTCAACCCTGTCGAGGATGGCTTGGTCGTTGTGATGGAGTTGATGACCTGTTGCTGTGGTAAAAGTTCGCTTGTATTCGGCAGGATTTCGCTTAACCCAATTTTGGGCTGCGCTGATCCAATTGGCGTAGGTATATTTTGAGGAGGCATCTGATGATGTTTTTAAGGTTGTGTAAACTTTTAGAGGATCGGTGTCTGGGTAGGTTCTTGCTGTTTCGGTTTGATTCCAATGCTCAATGAATAGATCGGGATCATCGGCATAGATCGAATCTGCGAAGCGGTGATCTTTCTTTTTTTGCGGAACTTTTTTCTTTTCAAGGGTAGGAGTGTATAGTTGGATTGAATCAGGTTGGATCGTTACAGGGTTCGATTCGATAGAATCGGAAAATCTATAACTAACATTATCATTTACATTTTCACTTACACTTGCATTAACACTACCACTTACACTAACACTTACACTTACAGGTTCTTTGGGTTTTGAAATAACCGACTGGGTTTCTTGGGTTTCTTGATAACCATCTTGGTTTTCTTTTGGTCTGCCTCCTTTAGTTCCATTAGTTCTCGCTCTATCAGCACGTTGCTCCCATTTCTCATTATCTCGATCCATAGAAGAACGAATAAAACCGAAAGGAATAAATAGCGGATCGGTAACTTCTGGTGTTGATCCGTCTATCTGATAATTAAACAATAGTCGGGTAAGTTTTCCAAGTTGATCATCTGATAAATGCTGAAGCACCTCAAACGAATCAATGTAAAGAATAAAAGATTTTCTCATACCAAAACAAAAAGCCCCATACAAGCTGCGGTCAGAGCGGATCAACAGAATCAACTGCCTTTCCTCGCAGCCCGTATAGGGCGATAAATTTCTTTTCATTCAGGCTCTGACCTCTGAACTACCACAAAGATAAAAAATTAATAGCAGTTAACCGTAGTTTTCACAGTTACTTTTTTGCCATTTAATGTTGTACTTGTCGTGCCTTCCATCCCTACCTTAAATGCATTAACATCTCGGTTAGTCATTCCGCACTTTTCGATTCTGGTCATTTGCGTTTGCGATTCAAAGCCAGTGGTCGTTGTTGTTACCCTGCAATCGTAGCACTTTCTACAACTTGATAGAGAGGCAAGCAGGATGAGAATTGATAGGGTTGTTTTCATATTGATTGAGTTTCTTTTTTAATTCTCTTTGATTTTTTTGCCAAATTATCAATGAAATTATCCATTGTTTTATCAGAGATATAGTGATGATCTCTATACTTAAATACTCCTTGTAAATTAAGGTTTTTTCTTAAATCAATAAACTGACTATAAAAGCCACGATCAAACTCATCCATTTCATTAAAATAAAATTCATCATCAGAGTTTCTATGAATGACTTTTTTTAATTCATCCCAATATTTTAAGGCGTTGTGTAATTTAGTTTCAACACAATAACACCTTCCAAAATTCCCATAATATTGAAATTCATAAAAATATTCATCTTTAGAAAAATTAAAAGAATTTTTCAATGATGTTTCTTTTAAGCAAAGAATACTTCTTTTTTCAAGATTTAATCTATCACAAACTAAATCAATTATTTGCTGATATATTTCACGAGTAAAAAGATTTTCAATAATTCTGGGTTGTTTAGAATTAGAAATAAATTCATTTTTACCAGTTGATATATTAAACCAAGAACTTTTTGATTCAATAAAATCGTATTTAAACACAACTGAAATTGGAATTAAATCAATAGTAAAATACATTTGATAACTCTGTTCACCTTCACCGCAAGTGAATATCTGCTGATTTTTAATTTCCATTAGTCAAAGTTTTTACCTTCTGCTTCTCTAAATTCAACATCATTGCCAGTGTTCATTTTGTGCTCTGCAATTTTCATTAATGTCGTTGCTCTCTCAAGTTCATACTTCAATGAGTTGTTTGCTTGCTTGGCTAAGTTAGCCTGTGCCTTTGCTTGATCAACTGAGATGTCATTCTTGTCCAACTTTTCCATCTGATCAAAAATAAAATGCAATAGTGATTTATTGTTTACGGGTGTCATACTGTTCGTTTTTAGTGGTTGAATTAAAGTTCTTTTTTTATGTACTTGTCAATGATCATTAAACTCTCGTGAATGCCGATTGCGAAGGTCGCATAGTAGCCAGCAGCGGAAAGCATCTTCAATATCTTCTGCTGCCGTTCAAGGTGTTCATCCATCATCAGGCTGCCATCCTTCTTAAACACCTTCTTGCCTTCCAACTTGATCTCTAAATACAACCCTGAATACTTGCCGTTTGGATAGGCGATGAATAAATCAGGATAGCCTACAAAGCCATTCATCGACTTGTGCAGCCTGCCCTGCCCGATGGTCATCTTCATCCCTGCTGCGAAGTCGAAGCGATAAACGATGTTAGGATGTTGTAGTGCCATCAACTTAGAAATGCTGATGTAGATGTCGGACTCTCGCCTTTTGCGAATTTTCATTTGCTTGCTTTTTTAAGTCCTTTATTCCAAGCCCGTTGCCCTGCCTTGAATCTTGTCGGGATGCCTGCCTGCATCAGTCGATTGCCGTAAGTATCTCGCTTGTACTTAAGATCCTTTTTAACGCCTCTAAGATTTGCGATCTGATAAACAGCACAGCAAGTCAATCCTAATGCGTTAGCGATCTCCTTAGTGGGCATATTGGCATAGTGAGTCAACACAAAGCTAACAACAGCATCACAGTGCTTGGCTCTCATCGTCTGGAATAATCACCATCGAACTGTTCGATGAAATTAATGATCAACTCCTTTGCACTGTCGATCTCGTCTTGATTGTGGCGGTAAAGAAATAGATCAGCAAACTTGCCAGACTTCTTGACCTTTGGAGTAACCCCAATGTAGTAGAAGCATTTAGGATCTGTTCCCATCAGAAGCGAATACCAAACCGCCTGAATATGATTAGCGTGCTTGATCATATCGGCAGCAAATGCCTCAATGCTCTTGGCTGATGTAGTCTTGATGTCAGCAAGAATCTTCTGCTGATCCCAATTCATATCGATTGCACACTTGCCTTGAACGGTCTTGCCTCCAATCACCACATCAGCAACCACCACTTGTTCCTTAATGGACTCCTCAAACATCGTTGCCAGAAGTGGCACTTCTTGGAAAGCATCATACACATTCTTTGCAGCCCCGTTCATCTGATCGACTTCGGTTTCTAAAAGATCGAAGTGAAAGTTTGCCCCCTTGTCGAGGGCATTCTTTGCATAGCTAATATCGCCTGTGTAAAATCGTTTGATTCTGCTGGCTGAGATTGCAGGATACTTGATAAATTCTTCTCGTGTCATCAGATCTCCTCCCACCCTTCTGTTCTTCTCATCACCTTGTAGCCTGCTGCTTTTATCTTGGTGATCATCTGCTCGATGCTCATTACTCCGTAGATCGGCTTCTCGATCTTCGTTGGTGCTTCGATCTTTTCGGGCTGTTGCTTATCAAGATCAATTTGAAGTTGTGCCATTTTAGAAATTACGGTTTTAGCTAATGCAGCGAATGATTCCTTGCTAAATCTTTGAAGCCTGTTTGATAGATTGCTAAACAAACTATTACTGTAACCCGCCTGAGTTGATAGTTTTTCTTTGCTAAGCCCCGTTGTTAATCTTCTTGTTTCAATAAATTCCACTAATTGATCGTGCTTTAGTGGTGTCCAATCGTAGCGATCATCGAACTCGCTGTTTGAATTTGCTGTCATTTTTTTTAAGATATTAAACTGTTTGAGTTTTAATTGCTACTACATTGATTCCTGCGATCTGCTTCAATCCTACGATCTCCATCGCCTTCGGCAAGTGCCTGAGAAGATCCTCTTGGCGCAAGTGGTTTGTGGCAAACAAGACATTGATGATCTTTAGCCAATCAACATCGCCATCGACTTCTGCCTTGTAGACTGTTCTGATATTCTTGGTCTTGGGCATATCGACTGATGATACATACAGATCATCCACCATATTCGCCAGAGCATCCATTTCCTTGAAGTGGCTCTTTAATGACATCGATTCCTGAATGATCTTTTCCTGTGCTTGCTTATGCTCCTGCTCAACTTGCTCGTGGTACTCCAGCATCTTGGCTTTAGCCGATACAATGAATTGGCTCAGTGGATCTGTGGTTTGCTTTTCAAGGCTGATCAATTCCTTCTTGAAGTGATCAACGGGCGCAGTGATTTCCTTGCGTGCTGATTCCACAATCTTGATGGCATCATTCACTTGCTTGATGGCTGCTGCCATACTGTTGTACTCGCTCACGTTCTTAACGCTGTTGGCTTCTCCTGCCACGCTGTTGCGCTCAATGAGTGCCTGTGCGTTTAATATCTCGGTTGAGTTTATCGATTGGTATATCTTCTCAACGGGAATGCTTATCTTTGCAATGCTGTTCATGTTTATTTAGGTTAGGAATCGGCAGGGAGTTCGTTCACCCTGCCGATTTGTTGTTTAATTAAAAAGGGAATTTCTCTTTAGAGGTGTTGAATAGATCATCAAGATCATCTGCGCCATCATCAAACGGTGAAGCCTGCTGTGGCTTTGTCCACTTGGTTGATTCCTGACTGATCCTCTGCAACCACTCATCTGATTTTTTGATGTCCTCTTGCATAAAGTCAGGCAGCAATGAAAACACCATCTCATCATGCTCGGTAGTGTCGTAACACATTGCAGTATTGATCGCTGGAGGGCATTGCATTCCTTTCGGCATCGGTGCGATGCTCATAATGTTTGCATAGGTGCGATCTTCTTTGCCATTGTGAACGATGTTGAGCATACAAGGCATAGAGATAAGATTGAAGATGTCGAAGTCGGCTGCTTGCTTGTCTGTCATCTTCTTGCCGAACCACGACTCAATGAACTTTCTAAGCGATGACTTCTCACCCATAGTTAGGTTAAACACTGTCTTTACATAGAATGGCTGCTCGCCTTTCTCCTCGTTGAACACTGCCAACTCCATCGGCAGTTCAAACATAAATTGAATCTTGCGCTTGCGGTTCTGCCACTTCTCATCGAAGGTCGTGCCTTTGTCGATAATCTGATAGCATCTCCCGATGTGAGTGCCTTCGGGTGCAAGTTGTTTCTGTGCGGATGATCCGCTGTTAATTGGTGCTTTCATTTCTGAAATATTAAAGGGTTAAAAGTTACGCTTGTAAAGATTCAATTACCGATTCGTGCATAGTGTCAACTGCTGCACAGTAGGCTTGATGATACTCCTCAATCGAGCAAGATTCAAAGAGCCTTAGATCGGCAGGCACGCCATAGGTTAACTCCTTGTGGAATTGTCTTGGCAGTGCTGATGCGTTGCTGTCGCATCTGGTCATAAGACCTTTTCTGCATCCGTCATTGATTACGATTGTGAGCATCCCTGCTAAGTGATCGTAGTGGAAGAACTCGGTTGATTCGATGTTGCGAAATAGTGTTTTTGCTGTCATTGTTTTAAGTTGTTAAGGTGGGAAAAAATGGCTGTCTTTCCAGCCTGTCAACCCTGTACGAATACTGTGGGATTTTTATCTTTAGCCTCTAACGCCTCCGTTATAGCATCTTACTACTTTGTAATATGCAGAGCCAATTTCTTTCTGCATCTGTTTGGCTATCTTGCAGGCATCTTTGATATTGCTTGCAGTAATGTAAATTTTAGACGGTTTGCCGTTACTATAAATTACATTGTAGGTGTTTTGTTGAATTGCTGTGATCATGGCTTGAATAGGTGAATGGTGAGAAAATATGGGCGGTAGTTAGCCGCCCGATTGATTATGAAAATATTGGAGCCATTGAGTAAGATCCTAAAGCCATAACGTACTCATTACCGTTGTAGCCTACTTTTACTTTTTTGCGTACAATGTCTTTGTAGCCTTCAATTTTAAGAGTTACAAAATCACCTTTACGGCTTAATACTTCTGCCTTAAAAATGCAGTTAGAATCACAAACACTTACCGCTGTAATTACTGATCCTGATTTAATTGTTGAGTTGCTCATGGTTTGAATAGGTGTGAATTGTTCGTTTTGGTTTGACAAATGTAGAACCTTATTTTGATTCTGCAATACACAAACAAAGAAAATAACAAACTACCAGCGTTAAAAAGTATAACTCGCTGATAATCAATTCAATTAATTTCAATCTATTTTTATGGGGTTGCCAATTTAACTGCCGTAATTCCGAGCAATGCTCCGAATCCGATCTTGGCTGCTGTGGTTTGATACCACTTTTTATCTTGCCTAACAACTACGTTACGCATTCCCGTTAAGTTGATGTTTGGGTTATCTACCCCAATCCGAACTACGGGATCTGTTCTTTTTAGAATCTTTGAAATAAAGCCCTCTCGCAGCGTATCTCCTATTGCGACAGTATAAGATGCAGGAATGATTAAAGAATCGATCTGAAGGAAGCCTAATCGGTTTATTCGCCCTCCTATCTCTAACCATCTTTCTATCTTATGGAATGTTCTTGGAATCTTAAGATGCGGAAAGCTATCGACATACACCACATCGCCCACCTTAAACTCTGTTTTGTACACTGTCTTGGTTTTGTATTCAATGGCTTGGTTGACTTCTGCCATCTCCATCTTTTCCTTCAGCGCATCAATGGCTCTCTCAGATTGATTGATCTGCAATGCCTGAGTGAAGATGATCAGCGAATCATCGGTGATCCTTTTGCTAAAGATTTGATTCTCCTCAATTAGATATTGCTTATCGCCCTTTAGTTCTTTGATGGTGCTACAACTGCGCCCCAACATCATGACCAGAATAGTGATGATTGAAAGCGATACGATCAGGTGAGTGTTAGATGGCTTCATTGTGCAGGAGTTGAATGATTTGATTTAATCGCATAAAACTATTTGACTTATCCCGAAGATTGTCATTTAGAATATTGACAACAACATAGAATGGCATCTCTTTCTCCCTTACATAACTGGCTAACACCTTAACAAGTCTATCATCACATTCCTGATCACTTAGAGGCAAAGTATTAACTGAGTCAAGCATCCCCAAATGTAGTTAAATTTGACGAGTCAACTTCTTGACAAGCAACCTTATTGATTCATCAAGCCTCTTAACGCTGTCGGCAATCATCTCCATTATGGCAGAGCGTTCTGATTCAGTTGCCTCCTTATGCTCCATTAACATATCAACTAAGCCACCGATGGAAGTCAATGGCTGGCGTAGTTCGTGCGAGATCATAAAGCGAAATTCCTCAATCAGCACCTTCTGCCTTTCGTGTTCGTGTGCAGTTATGCTCGTAACATCTACACAAGGTATGCCGATGAAGTGAAGTGAATCTAAGATGTAGTATACGTTCCACATATTGTAACGCTCCGAGCCGATCTTCTGCTTGGAACGCACATAAACCCGTTGAGGATCAGGTGGCTTTTGTTTGGATCTGTTAATAGTTGCCAAGAAATCATCCCTATCGCTGTCATTCGATGCGATGTCAAGGATGTTCTTAGGCTTGATGTGGCTGCTGTACTCTTTGAAAAGGTCATTACTCGTAAGTATTAACCCTTCAGAATCGGCAATTAAGTAGAATAAATCTATTGAAGATTCAAGAATATGCAGAGATGCCATACTGCAAATTTACGGCATATCGATTAATTATGCCATCTCCTTGCGGATATTATCCACCAAAGACTTCCAAGCAGCACCACAGTTCACCAAGTAAACAACGGTAACATACATCGTGAAAGCCAGCACCACTCCGCTGATAGGTATATCGTAGTTCATCGGCAATTCTTTTTCTTCGTTAATTCTTACACCCTGTATTTTCAAAGGTACATAATCAGCACCACTAAGCAAAGCCTGATCACAAGGTTGGATCGTATCGAATGCAGTTAGCTGTGGCTTGTCAATTATTGGCAAGTCAATCTTTGGCACTTCAACAACAGCAACAACCTCAACAGCCGAATCAACAACTGATCCAGTAGTTACCGAAGTATCAAAGCTAATTGATCTGTGTGTTACCTTATACACTGTATCTCTAACTGTCTGCTGATTCATCGCTCTTAGCTTTTGGAATGTACCCTGCTGCAATCAATGCAGCCACTATCGCTGCCATTGTTTCGGTTGATATGACCTTAAAGATCAGTAAGTAAATCGACACCAAAATCATCAGCGAGCCGATGGTTGAACGCCAGTGCTTGATGATGATGTTGAATATCTTTTTAGTCTTAGTAATCCTTGCTGCCATAGTTCAATTTACGAAATGCAGCAGATGAAGTTCCGCTAATAACTCATTAAACTTTACAAGGTGTGAAGTATAACTTCGCCTCTGCTGCCCGTCTTGTGTTCAGACCTTGCAGAACTTTGCCCCCTGCTTTATTCCACCGCATAAACTCATCCATAATGCTTGGATCATTCGGGTTGACCTTTGCTTTCTTGACCAATGTAGACTTGGCAAATGAAGATCCTCCAATATTGTAACAGAGGCTCACCAACGCATCGAATTGATATTGGTTGAGGTTTGGAAGGTTCTTGTTTACTGCCGACTCATACGGCTCTAAAGTAGCAAGAAGCAGTTGAGTTGCCATTGCCTCATTCACCAACTTCTCACCCATCAACACCTTGCGCCCATCAGGATAGCGAGTGCTGCCATAGCCAATCGTTGCCACCTTTGCAGGGCAGAGATAAGCCGATAGCCTTAAACCCTCATAAGACTTGATGATCTTCAAGCCGTTGATGGATGTTGAGCGCATTAAATGATTACGTATTGAAGGATGGCGTAGAGATATTGAAAATTAAACTCATCAGTTTGTGCATCTAATTCAATTTCAATATTGTTATTTGCTACACTCGCTTTGATATTCCAAAGTTCAAGTTCAGTAGAAGGTGAACCGTTGAATGCAATTATACCAAAGGCATTTTTCTCTGCTGCAAAATTTGATGCAACAGGAAGATCTAAGCTAAATAAACAAGCATCTTCAGCAGTACCTAATGTAACATCTAAAAACAATGAGCAAGTCACAACACTCCCAACACGAGAATAATTACCCGATATAACATTAACAGTTGGACTGCCTATTACATTTGTCGTAGTTGGATTCCAAGAACCACTTTCGATGTCTGGAATACCGCCCACAATATCCTCAACAGCAATCTGTTTAGATGTATTGGTTGAGGTATCAACGATATAAAATACATCGTCAGGTGCTGCTGCTCCTAATACGGGAAGATCGGTAACTTTAATGCCTGCCATAGTGCTTTAGTTTTTTACAAAATTACAAAGAAATAATCAAGGCAAGCGCATCAACTGAATTGCTAAACGCCAAGCCATTAAAAGTGAACTGCCCAACATTGACCAAGATAACACCCTGATCGGTTGGAATATGGATCGAATTATCATCGACAATATCAATATCATCTCTCTGATATTCGGCAGAAAATAAACCGATAACCGATGATGAGTAACTTAGTTGTGTTGGGTTAATTGTGATGTCTATCATTTGACTGTTATTTCGTAGTAAGACAAGACAGTTGAATCGCCATTCGCCCCGTTCTGAATAGCGAAGATAAGATATTGTGCAACCGTCCAATCAACATTTGAGTTGGTCAAAGTTGCATTACCTACACTTGCATCCGTTTGGATTGAAGCATTCGCCTGAGCCGTTTGCGTTACAGTTGCGCTCTTTACAATAGCATTTCTATCACAGCCATTGTAAGTGTTACCAATCGCACCCGTAGCGGATGTCAACAACAAAGTAGGTGCAGGAGTTACAATAGAATCGGCAGTGTTGGCATATACTCGCAATGTCGTGATCCCTGCACCGCCCGTCTTGCCCACACGAGCCTTGATGTTTATGATTGATCCAACTGGAATTGTATTGGCAGGAATCAGAACACTCACCACCTTGTTGTTATTTGTGTTGCCCGTTACTGCTGCTTGATTGTTAAGGTCTTTGTAAAGCAATGGCAAACTTGGAAAGGTAACAAGCGATCCATCGCCTCGCACATACTGAGAAATCGTGCCTGATGGCGTGTTAAATTTGCCGTTAAAGGTTGACCAATCGGTACTACTTAAAGCCCCTCTATTGGATGCCGATGCAGTTGGTAGGTTAAAGGTGTGAGTGCTGCTTGCTGAACTTATAGCAAAATCAGATCCCGAAGTTCCAACTGCCAAGTTCTGCACTTGCGCTGTTAAGCCGTTAAGGGCATTGATGCCAGTTGAGAATGTAGTAATGACTTCACAAAGATTACTATTTTCAGTATGTAAAGTGATTGTCTTTCCCGTAGTAATCACATAAACTCTTATTGCAAGTCTATCGGCAGCAAGCAAGACTGTGCTTGGAACTGCAAGAGCAGTAGTGTATAAATCAATCTGATTTCCATTAGTAATAAACTCAGGATTTGCAACACTTGAAGAAATTAAACTCAAAGTTCCTGCACTTAACTTCCAAAGTTCAACATAAAATCTCGGAGATCCACCGCTGTTGTTTGCTTGAAAATACATTTCAAAAAGCCAATTCCCTGAAGGAATCAGAAGTTGATTAGGTACACTTGCATCTGTTATGAATGATTCAATGTAACCATCTGTGCCTCTACTAAAATTTGTACCTCCACCAATTACGGGAGTGCTGCTCATTTGCTTAAACGCCACACCGCCCAAAGTTCCTTGACTTACAGAGCCGTTGAGGTAGTAGTTAAGACTTGATCCGCCACCTCCCGATGTTGGGAAGTTGGCAAGTTGCCCATCGCCTCTGATGTATTGGCTGCTTAATCCTGCTGCTGCTACTGCTAATGTTCCGCTTGTTGTAACTGGATTGCCAGTAACCGAGAATGCAGCAGGCATTGTAAGATCTACCGATGTAACAGTACCCGTTGGAATTGTCGGGAATGGTGTTGGTGTTCCTGTTCCATCAAGATAGTCTGTATTTGTTCCCGTTGGCACATCGAACTTACCATCAAAAGTATTCCAATCGGCACTTGATAGATAGCCATCTGTTGATCCATCCGCTTGGCTGATGCTGATGTCAGGTGTTGATCCACTTGTTGAAGATAATGGTGCTGTTGCTGTAACATCTGTAACACTTCCAACAGTTTGCAATGCCCACACTGCTGCCCCTGCTGTGCCATCCGAGCAAAGGTAAACAGTGCCATCATCTAATGACCAACGTGAGCCAATGATGTAGCCTTTTGTATTATCATCGTTGACCGTTGGTGTAACATTGAAATTGTACAATGACCATCTGATCAAAATGCCATTGCCATCCATCACATACAACCGCCCTGCTTCCCACTTTAACTCGTAGCCAACAGCGCAGATCTGAGCGATTCCCTTTGTTCCTCCAAGCCCTGCATCAATCGTACCCTCCCGAAGTCTTGAAGTATTGTTTAATAGAATGCCAACCCCTGCATCGAATTGAATATCGTTATCGGTAGTATTGCCTACATCAGTAACTTCCTGCAATGATTGTGCAGCAGGGATCGTTGGCTTATTCAATATCTCAGCAACACCACTCGAAGCATTCCAATCAGAATTGACTTGCGCTGCTGGAATGGTTGGCTTGTTTAGGATCTGATTGTTCCCACTTGATGAGTTCCAATCTGATGGTTGTTGCACTGTTGGAAAGCCTGCGCCAAGATTAACCCAATAGGTTGCATTGGTTGGAAGAATCGAATCATTGGCAGCGATGCAACGATAGACATTTCCAAGATACCAAACGATGTTACCAACCGCATAAGCATTGCCCGTAGCAGCCAAGTGATCTGTGGTAAATGGCAAGGCAATCAAAGCACCACCACCTCCACCGCCACCAATGGCGATCAATGGATCTTCTGCCGTACCGTTTCCGATTATCGTAATGCCATCCACAGCAACCTCAGTCAAGCAAGGAGTGCAAGGCAAGAAGTCAGGCAGCGGAATATCGCCCGTTGCACAAGTATCATAGCATCCATCCTCCGAAGAAGTCAGCACATTAACATCAATATCAATACTCACGCAAGCCCACTCATAATTTGCAGTCAGACTCTTGATCTCGTTAATGTAGCCATTAGGTACAACCTCATAAGCAACCACTCCGATGGCTGTCTTGAATTGCGGATCTGATCCTGATACCAATCGCAGAACTCTTGATGCAATCCAATCCTGAGCATCGGCAGAATCACAAGGCAGATGATCCTTTCTAACCACAGCATAAGCACTCAGGGTCAACTTAGTTTCATACAGTGCCTTACACCCTGCTAACTTTAGAGATTCGTTCTTAGAAACGCTTATTTTGCCACGCTTCGCCCAGAAGATTGTGCCTTGCTTCGCATCAAAGTTGGTAACAGGAATAGCCTGACCGTTTCCGATGTAGTGAATCCACGCTTTGTCATTACCATCAGCAGACAATTCACAAAGCCCGTAGATCTGATCGAAGATATTGCCAGCCTCAACTCGTTGGTTAAGCCGTTCGATAATTGTGGAGAGTAGATTCATTGTTTGTTTAGTGCGTTTGTGATTTCTTCTGCAATTAAGATGGCGTGTTCTTCTAACATTGCCTCTTGCTCAAATGCAGTAGGTTGAAAGATAATTCCATACTTCGCTTCAAGCCCATCCACCTTTCCCGATTCTGATGCAGGCAAAGCAATGGCAGCCTCCAATCCTTCGGTAATAACTTCCTCATTCAAGAATCCACCTTTAAGCCTGCCTGTTAATTCCAATGGTAGCTTGGCTGATGTTTCAGACTTGATCTGAGCATATCCATTAGGAAAGTATAATGATTCAATCGGGTTGCCCGTCTTGCCTTTCTTAAATTTAGATGGTGCGTTTCTTAATGATCTTGGACTTACGTATATCGGAGTTGTACTGTATGGCTTTGTTGGCAATTTCTGCCCTTCGCTATTTGTGCCACCCGATGATCCTGTGCCGAAGATCCGCTTAAACATTAATCTCTTTAACTCCCTAACAGGAACGTACAAAGCAGTGAACTTGGATGTCCATCCCTCCAATAAAACATTAAGGCTCTGTTGTACTTGTTCGGGAGTTGATGCCATTATGGTAGTGCTGTTACGTATTTCATATTCCGCTTGCAATCCCAACAATGGCTATCGTCAGGCATCCGCATATTTTGCAGCATCGCCCCTAACTCATCGTTGTATCTTGTCGCTGCAATATCTCTCGCAGCCACAATGCCTTCAACGGCATCGGCAGAAGATGAAGCACCTCGACCTCTGTTAACCGATACAACTGTATTAACTCGCTGATTCGGTGATGTAGTTAGTGCGTAGTTGTAAATCTCAACAGCAGTGGCATAAGCCAAAGGCAAAGCCATCAGCCCACCGATTGAACACAGCCATCCTTGACGATCACAGTTAACTGAATAGTTAACGCTCATCCCTGCTGTGTACTTGCTCGTAATTGTCGAAAGCACATTAGTGCCATCGGTAGTGAGATCAATGCCAATGGCATCGACAAACGGGCAAATGTGCGCCTCTCTTAAACCACCACCACAGTCGAAGCAATGACCTTTCTTAGTGATCATCTTCGCTGAATCCATTGTCGATTCGTAGACTATGGCTATATCAAGTTTACGCCTCGCACTGCTGAATGTCTTACCAAGAAATTGATCGAGCGATCCCGTTGAATATGTAAAGGTTTCAATCAACTTTAAGGTTGACATATCGAAGATTAGGATCGGCACGTTGACATTGCTTGAAGCAATAGCCAAGTTAATGTCTGCCAAGTAGAAATTAAAGAAAGACAATGACTGTGGATCGATCTTTAATCTGATCCCCGTATATCGTCCTGCCCCTGCTGCTGCCTGCACATTGGCATAATCACTTACCAACTGCCCAACTCTTTTGCCTTCAATGACAGTGTCCGACTTCATCATTGGCGAAAGTCTTGACAATACATCTGATGAAAGTTTGCGCCAAGCGAATGCTCGTTTATCCACAAACAGTTCTGATCCTTGAAGATATTGGTCAGTGATTAACTGCCCTAAGAATGTGGTGTTGATTCCGAGATCATCGATGTAAAGCCCCGTTGATGGTTCAACCTGATTGCAATCTCTTAACCCAAGTAGCGATTCAATGCACATTTGATGGTTATTTTTTTACAAAGATAAAAAAAGGGAGGCACTAAGCCCCCCCTCTTATTCAGTTATCAGATTATCAATTCCGTCTTGGGTTAACAGTTCACGATCATCTTGCGAGATCAAGTCTGCTAACCCGATTACGGGTTTACAATCGACACGCAGTTTACGTAGTTCACACCAGCATACTTGTCAGATGCTTCGTAGATGTCAGTTGGAAGCGTTACGATCTTGCCTGTTGTAGTCAATACAATCGACAAGTTTCCGCAGTCATCCTTCATTGTCAAGTCAACTGGCACACCAGCAGGAGTGAATACCTGAGTCTTGGTGTAGTTAGCACCAGCAGCAGGAGTGATGCCTGCATTCCACTCAGCCAAGTTGAATGACAACCATTGGATCGCTCCAGCAGTTGTTACCAATGCTTTGCTTTGGCTTCCTTGTGCAGCAGCCAAACGAGAATCGTAAGCGAATCCGAAACCGTTTTGCTGTGTGATAGCCAACAAGTCAATGCCATACTGAGTGCAGCAGCCAGCAGCCATTGCATTAGCATAACGCTGCATTGCAGCACCACCGAAAGCAATCGGAGCAGCAGGATAGTTCGCCATTCTTGTTGCTTGCTGAATGTCAGCGATAGCGAAAGCATTAGGCTCGTTAGTGCCAGCCATTGTTGAAATCACCAAGCAATCAGAAGTTACAGTGTAGAAACCTTCTACTTCAGTTCCCCAGTTACCGATCTCAGCAACCGCTTGCGTAGCAGCAGCAGAAGCTACCTTACGATCAATAACATCCATCAAACGCATAATTGACTCAAGAACGTAACGGCTGTTCTCTTGGCAATGGCGAGCGATGTCAGCAGCATTGATAAGTTGAGATGCAGTGTAGGTGTCAGTAACATCTACTGTGTAAGTAGTTGTTGAATCACCGTACACATTTGTTGATGTACAAGTAAGGATGTCAGCACCCTCCTCTACTTCTGTTTCAGGCAAACGCTGAATCCAACGTGCTTGAACTGTTTTTAATTTACCGTTTCCAGAAGAAACCTCTGTACGGATTAGTTTTGAGTTTTCAGGTGAAAGCAAGAACTCCAAAAAAGGAAGTTGCTCACGCTGACCTACCTCGATGAATAGTTCAGATAAGGACATCTGAACATTAGGGCATTCCGAAAGAATACGTGAAATTGACATAGTGATGTAGTTTGTAGAATCGCTATCGATTGTCAGGCTGATAGCATCGCCTACTTTGCCCCGTTAAGTTGTGGCTACACTACATCATCATAGTACCGCAAAGATAGTGAATCTTTTACAAAACAAAAAAGCCCACACAATTAGTGCAGGCTATGAGTTATTGGTTGATTATATTATGGTAAATCTATCTTGCCAAAAAATGGCTTATCGCTTACTGACCGTTTGCCCTCACAACTCCATAGCTGCCTCGCCCACCAATTAGCAGATCCACGAGGCGAAGGAATGCCCGATGATCGAGCGCAGTAATTATTGCCAGCATCAGTGCCAACCTTAATGCGATAGCCCGATGCCCCAAAGTGAACCTCTGTACCATCTTCGGCAACAGCCTTATACTTCTTGCCCTCTCGGTCTGAAGCAGTAACATTGAAACCTTCGTATAGTGGCATAGTTATTTTGTAAAGAATCTTGGGTTGATGCCCTTCATCTTCTTGTTGTCAGGACTTTCCAAACTTGGCACGAATGCGCCTTGCTTTGTCATTCGCTGCCCTGCTGTTGGGTTCTTCATAACGATCCCTGCTGCTGATGCCTCCTGAATTAAAACATCAGACAAGTTAAGGAATGATCCTGCCTTATCCTTGCTTTTCAATCGTTCACCGCTTGCCTTGTCTTTAACGATGAAGCTACCATCCTCCTCCAAGTCGATGGCATACTTCTCGCCAATGCTTGCCTTGAATCCTTTGATCGTAAATTCATTAACAGTAGGATCGAGTTTAATGGCAGATAACTCACGCTCGAAAGTCATATTGATCTTGCTCTGCTTGTTATCCTCTGCCGTCTTTAGTTTGAATTGCTCAAACTGCGACATTGCCTCTTGTCTGGCATTGTCAACATCGGTCAATTTCTTTTCAAGTAGCTTATGCTTCTTTTCCCATTCCTTCACCAACTCATCAGATCCTTCCTTAGATGCACGTTGCTGCCACTCCTCTTGCTGCTTCTCGTAGTTCTCCCTTGCCCGATCTGCTGCCAAGCGGATCACATCCTGCGCTTTCTTATCCTTGAAATCTTCCTCAGTGAGTGTAACTCCGAAAGGCTCGAATGCTCTCTTAGCAACCTGATGGATCGTGCCGTTGATCTTGCCGATCTTATCATTGAGTTCCTTTGAGTTTACCCATTGGTCTTGGAATTTATCCTTCGCTTCTTCGAGGCTTTCTGCTTCGCTTAGGTTTAGGAAGTTCACTAATTCCATCGCCTCCTCTGGTTTCATTGCCATAAATATTAGG